>Ga0123357_10002101_pt1 | contig 21911 bp, 16 predicted proteins | sample TergutEmb28metaG_FD_89873 | JGI IMG/M metagenome (GOLD analysis project Ga0123357, IMG submission 89873) | Embiratermes neotenicus P4 segment gut microbial communities from Petit-Saut dam, French Guiana - Emb289 P4 | ecosystem: Host-associated > Arthropoda: Insects > Digestive system > Gut ... | reverse complement strand
GTGACGATTGTGCCTTGGGCGATTGCGACTGTTCCGATTGTTCCATTGATACCTCCATTCAAAACGGAGGCATCGTCACTAAATCTACGACCGACGAGAAGACGGGCTTCACCGGACGCTTACCATCTTAACCTGCAAAACGCCCGAATCGCTGAAGGCATTCGCGTCCTCGCTCCAGATCGACCGAACGTACACATAATAAATCCTGCCGGGTTCCAGACCAGTGATGGTGGCCGATGTGCCGCCGGTGAACACAGTACCCGGAAGCAGCGTCCAGCCGGACTGCCCCGGCTTCAGCCCCTTCGTCTCGGTGTAATACCGTTCATAGCCGACCGACCCCTCAACGCCCTTCGGCAAAACCGTCTCCTTCCACGTCAACGCCGCGGAGTCCGCCATAACCTGCCCCTTCACCAACGTCGGCGCCTTCGTCACCGGAAACTTCAACGTCGCCACCGACACTTTCAGCATCGCCGATTCCACATCCAACACCGAGTTCTTACCGCTGACAGTAAAACTATACTTCGCCCCAGCCGAAAGCCCAGTGATCGTCACGCCAACAATCTTCCCATTGTCATACAAATAGCTCGCATTCCCGCCGTCCCCAAAATCCAGCGGAACAACCGTTTTATTCAGCAAACAGTTCACATTGAAACCATCCGCATCGGCGTTCGCCTGCCAGCGAATCGTGATACTCGTATAACTCACATCCCCCGCCACCGCCTTGACAAGTTTCGGCGCCAGAAACGCCGTCGTCTTCCCCTTCACCACAACAGCCTTACTCGACTCCACCGCCTCACCGCCGCCTATGGGCTGACAAACAGCGACAATTTTAAATGTATATGCGGTATTCGGCGTGGGCAGATCGGCGACACGGAACGACGTATCGTCCGCCGCAGCCGTGCTGATCAGATTCCCAACAGAATCATATATATTGTACCCAACCACCTCGTACCCGCTCGGCACGCTGGTCGCCTTCGGCGCCTTCCACGAAATCACGATCGCGCTCATCCCGTCAGCCGTAGCCTTCACGGACAGCGGAACAACATTCACCGTCGACGTCGCCGACGCCGACGCCTGGATCGTGACCTGCGTCGTTTGCAGTCCCAATTTCGGGAACCTCGCATTGGTCATCATACAGTAGATGACGTCACCGTTATTGAGGCCGCCGAACACGAATTGGCCGTTTGTTTCCGTGTAATCGTCTTTGGAAACGACGGTTCCGTCGGCGTAATACCACATGTATGCGGTCGGCCACGTGTATACGTTCGGCATGAGCGGATCGTAGATCACGGCATCTTTGGACAGGTTCAAGGTCGCCCCGGGCGAAAGCGATGACACGATGGAAACGTTGTTTTGCGGGCTATAGATGTAGTTGTTGGCATTGGTCCAAGGCAACGTTGAAAAAGTCAATTGGTTGGAGGAGCAATCGAGAGAATCCAAATCCTTGCAGTAGAAAACATCCAGAGATATCAATTTATTGTTTTGGCAAGAGAGCGTTTGCAGGGCCGTACAGCTGGAGACATTCAGGGATGTCAATTGGTTGCCTTGGCAGGAAAGGGTTTGCAAATCCTTGCAGTTGGAAACGTTTAGGGATGGCAATTTATTGTTTTGGCAAGAGAGCGTTTGCAGATTTTTGCAGCCAGAGGTGTTCAGGGACGTCATTTGGTTGTTTTGGCAGGAGAGCGTCTGCAGAGCCGTGCAACTGGAGGCGTTCAGAGTCGGCAATTTGTTGTTCTGGCAATCGAGAGTTTGCAGTGCCGTGCAGCCGAGCAGATCAAGACTTGGAAGTTTGTTGTCGTGGCAGTCTAGCGTTTTTAGCGTAGCGTCATAGGATTGCTTAAGGATCAACCACGTCAAAACATTGGAATGACAGTCGAGCGTTTCCAGCTTGTCGCTTCCCCCAAAGTTCAAAATGTCGATTTGGTTGTTGCTGCAATCGACCGTCTGCAACGGTGGACTTTGCCAATAAAACGTGATGCTTGTCAACTTGTTGTTACTACAATCAAGATTCGTTAGATTCTGACAATCATATAAGTCCAATTCTGTCATCAGATTGTTGCTGCAATTGAGGGTTTGCAATGCCGTGCATTCGCTAAGGTCCAATGGAGCCAGATAGCGACCGCCGGACGTCAGTTGGTTGTTGCTGCAATCAAGGGTTGTCAGTGCCGTGCAACCGGAGACGTTCAGCGGTGATACGACGTCGCCGTAAGCGGTGCTACCCAATTTTTGGTTCGAGCAATCGAGAGTTGGCAGTGCTGTATCGCCAGAGACGTCCAGCTCTGTCAATTGATTGTTGTCGCACGTAAGAGTCGTTAGGGCCGTGCAGCCGGGAGCTTTCAGTGTCGTCAATTGGTTGTCACTGCAATAGAGAATTTGCAGAGCCGTGTAATCAGATACATCAAGAGATGTCAATTGATTGTAGGTGCAACCGAGATTTCGCAGAGCTATGCAACCAGAAACGTTCAGCGACGTCAATTGGTTATCGTTGCAATCGAGATATTGTAGAGTCGTGCAGCCGGAAAGATCAAGTGTACCGCGTAGAGAACAACCAGAAATATTGATACTCCAGAGTCTCATTTCGCTCCCGTTGGATAGCCATGACACATACTTATTGATACCGGCGGCAGTGACTTTCGCCCAGTCGTTGGCGTTGTATCCCGCTGGCGCGGCACCAGCACCGACGCCGACGGCACTTGCGACAGGAACGGCTGTGACCTGGTTCTGAGGAGCGACGAGCGCGACAGACACTTCGTTATGGTCAGGAGCCGAAATTCCCGGCAATGACGGATCGGACGAGAGCATGGTTCGGATTTCCAGATTTTCCAATAGCAATCTTTTGTCCCGCTTGCCTCGCGCCTGCTTGGAAGTTAATCTACCTGCGAAAACGCGGTTGAAAGACAAAGAGTCGGAAGGCATGGATATTTCTCCTCAGGCGAACATTCTGTCGTCCCGTACACGTCTCACGCGCATGAATTGCGCGGACGACGGAAGCAACGGGGCATTATGATCTGCCTCGGCCTCGGCTCGTCCGTCAAAGAGAAAAATCGTGGACATTCCGCGCCATTTTCATGCTATTTCGTGTTATTTGCGTGCAAATCGCCTCCCAAAAAAGGTAAAATAGTCTCCTTTCACGACAGGTCGCGCGACCTGCCCATGAGTTGAGTTGATCACAGGATTGTCATGCCCACTTACGAATACGTCTGCGGCAACTGCCATCACACCTTTGAGGAATTCCAATCCATCAAAGCCGCCCCCATCACCATCTGCCCCAAGTGCAAAAAAAAGAAAGTCAAACGCCTCATCTCCGGCGGCGCCGGATTCCTCTTTAAAGGCTCCGGCTTTTACATAACCGACTATCGTTCCGACACTTACAAATCCGCCGCCAAAAACGACTCCCCCAAAACCGACCCCGCCAAAACCGAAACCAAATCCGAATCCCCCCCTCCCACCACATCCGCCGCCGCCCCATCATCCCCCTCAACCCCCGCAAAAAAAGCCAAATAACCCTATTTTCACCATTCACTATTCATCATTCACTATTCACCATGCCTTCCTTTTCCCATTCTCCGCCTCCTCCTCCCGACAAGCCGTTCGGCAACGACGGCACCGTCTTCCGTTGCCCCATGTGCAAAACCCTCCTCCCCAACATCAACGTCCCGACTTTCCCTTTCTGCTCCGACCGCTGTCGTCTGCTCGACCTCAACAACTGGATGACCGGCCAATACACCACCTCGCGCCCCATCGACCCCACCGATGAGCTCGAAGACAGTTGTCGAGGCGTCCCTGAGCCCCAATAGAACCATAAAAAACAGATTCTTGCCGATAATATTGTTGAAAAGCCGTCTGCTTTGGCGACAATAACGTACGCTCTGCAGGCACGAAGCAATACATTGGAGGTTTTTCGCTATGACGACTGTTCCGACCCCGAATCTCACCCCTCTCTCGGGCGGCGGCGACGCTTTTGAGCAACTCGAAAAAATGGTTGCCGCCGCCAAGGAGGACTATCAGAAGGCCATCGGCGGCAACAAGGCCGCTGGCACTCGCGTCCGAAAGTCCATGCAGGAAATCAAACAGCAGGCCCAGGCCATCCGCGTCAAAGTCCTCGAATCCCGATCAACCACGCCGTGATTATTTATTAGTTATTAGTATATTCGTTATTAGTTATTAGGAGGTAGGTTGCACAGAAGCCAGCTCCTCCCTCCTAATAACTAATATACGAATAACCAATAACTAATTCGTTTACCAAAGGCAGTACCCCATGGCCCCTCCGTTCCTCTACGATATCTCCAGCGTCGATCTCAACAAAATCGTCATTCCCATCGACAAAATCCGCGAAGTCCTTCCTCAACGCTACGAATTCGAACTCCTCTCCGGCATCGTGCACGTCGATGACGAAATCGACGCCGCCATCGCCGTCAAAGAGATCACCGAAAACGAATTCTGGGTCCGCGGCCATATTCCCGGACGCCCCCTCATGCCCGGCGTACTCATGATCGAATGTGCCGCCCAGCTTTGCGCCTACCGCGCGATGCAGCGTTTCCCCGAGCTGGGCTTCATGGGCTTTGCTCGATGCAACGACGTCATCTTCCGCGGCACCGTCGTCCCGCCCACCAAACTCTACATGATCGCCAGAATGGTCGAAAGCACCCGCCGCCGCTGTGTCGCCAAATGCCAGGGCATCAATAACGGCACCCTGGTCTTCGAAGCCACCATCACCGGCATGGGCGTGTAGAAGTCATGACGAAATTCGAATGACGAATGACGAATCAAATTCAAATGACCGAATGACGAATGTTCAAAACACTTGTAGCGACCCCGCTTTGCGGGGAGGTTTCCGTCATTTGAACATTTGAACATTCGGATTTGATTCGTCATTCGTCATTCGAATTTCGTCATTCGTCTGGCTTCTTCAGGAGGTCCTCCATGCCTTGGCTCAATTCTGTTTCCTGGTGGGTTTTCGCCATTGCCGGCGCCGTTTTCGCCGGCGCTACCAACGTCTTCATCAAGGCCGGGATGGGTGGCGTGAACTCCGATCTCGCCACCGCCGCTCGCACGACTTTGGCGGTTCCCATTGTTTGGCTCATCGCCATATTTGCCGCGCCAAAACTCTCGGAAATCGCCCACTGGTCCGCTCGCAACTGGCTCTTCATCACCTTCTCAGCCCTCGCCTCCGGCCTTTCATGGCTCTGCATGTATAAATCCATCTCCCTCGCCGGCATCACCAAAACACTCCCCATCGACAAATCCTCCATCGCCTTCGGTGTCATCCTCGCGGTCATCTTCCTCCGCGAACGCCCGAATTGGCAGTACATCGTTGCCACGCTTTTGGTCCTCACCGCCCTCGCCGTCACCCTCATCCCCGAAAAAAAAGCCGACGTTTCCCCCACCCTTACCACCCAAACCCAGAACCATAAATAGCCCATGGCATCCAAAATCGAAAATCGAAAATCGAAAATCGAAAATCTTTTCGAACGCTCCGCTTCCATCGACGGCAATTCGCCGATCGACACCCGCACGGACTGGAAGCAAGTCCCCGCCAAGCCCGCCGTCTACCTCATCACCGGCCCAGCTCCCTCCCCCGCCACCGACAACCCCGAACATCCCTTCCTCCTCGCCACCGTCGGAAACCTTCGCGCTGCCCTCCAACGCCGCCTCGCCGACGATCCACCCGAACTGCTCACCAAACGCATTCAGTACGGCCAAGTCTGCACACGCGTCCATTGGCGAATCGTCCATTCCCCCTTTTCCGCCAACTTCCATTACTGCTCCGCCGCTCGCACGCTGTTCCCCGACACTTACAAAACCATGATCGGTTGGGGGGGGGGGCGCAACACTTGGTGGCTCGCCCTCGATCTGTCCGATTCCTTCCCCGATTTTCGTCGCACCCAGGATATTTCGGATTCTCGCTTTCGCTATGCCGGCCCTATTCGCGATAAATCCGCCGCCGGCAAACTGATCGAAATACTGCAAGACCTCTTCGATCTCTGCCGCCATCACGCCATTCTCGTGCAGGCCCCGCACGGCAAGGCATGCGCGTACAAGGAAATGGGCAAATGCCCCGCCCCCTGCGACGGCTCAACGCCGATCTCCTGGTACCACTCACAGATCAACCGAGCTTTCGACTTCGCCGCCAACATCGGCAACACCCGCGAAGCCTGGCGCCAGGAAACCGAATCCGCCATGAAATCCGCCGCCGCAAATTTGCAATTCGAACAGGCCGGCAGGATCAAGCAGCGTCTTATCCGAGCCGCCTTTCTTGACGTCGAGCCGTTGGCTTACCTCTCGTCCCTCGACAACTTTACCTGGCTCGCCCTCCAGCCCGGCCAAGGCAAACCCTACCTCGAACCCTGGCTCATCCACCCCTGGCACGAGGGGGGGACAGCTCCGATCGAACGCCTTCCACAATTCAAAAAGAAAGACCTCGCCACCGCCGCCCAAGCCCTCTTCGCACATTGCCAATCTCTGAAAAACCTTCCCACCACCACCGCTCTCACCGCCTCCGTCGCCGAGCAACTCTCGCTGCTCGCCCACCATCTCTTCAAGGGCGAAGCTGATCCAGGTCTGTATCTCCGCCTGCGCGACATCGCTTCGCCTGCCGACATTCTCAACGCCGCCACCAAACTTTTCGCCCGCAAGTCTCCGCCCAAACCCGTCCAGGAACAATCCAGCGACAAGCCCACCGACATCCCCGCTACCACAGAATCGCTCCCACCAGCACCAAACACCTAAACCCGCAAAATCCGCGGCAGATGATCAAAATGCGAATCCCTGCTGCAAAGCGCCAGCCCATGTTGAAGCACAATCGCCGCGATCCACAAATCACTCGACGGAATGCGTTTTCCTGCCCGGCTCAACTCTCCAAATAAACGCGCATAATGGTCCAACGTCTCCGCATCCGCAAAGACCACACGCACGTTATGTTCTCGCAGAAAGTCCCGTAACAACGTTTCATTTGCCTGGCCACGCGTGCCTGCCGCAAATCCCGCTCGCAACTCCCCAACCACCACAAACGGCATCACAATCTCGTCAGCTGACTCCAGAACTTCCGCAACGGTTGATTCGCCTTTGATAAAGTCTGAATAGCGGTTCGTATCCAGCGCAACTCTCACCGCCACATCTCCTCGTCTACCTCATCGAAGCTCTTCAGGGCCGCATCGACCGCCGGATCTTCAATCCATTTTCCCCGATATCGGCTCAAATCCCGCTTCCGGGTCGCAACGCCTCGGACGATCGCTTCCGCGGCAACATCCTGCAAGCTTTTCCCCTCAAGCTTAGCCTGCTTCGCAAGTGCCTCAGTCACATGCGTCGGCAAATTGTCCAAAATAATCGTCATGCATTCATTATATCGTCCGTCCCGCCCCGCAACCACGAAAACTCCCCTCAAGCCGCCATACGTGCCGATAATCGCTTGATGCCGCGAATCGTCCTGACAGACAGCCCCGCCCTCCAATCGAAACTCGAAACTCGTTCTAACGCCATTTCGCAGTTCTTGTTGTATCTCGAAATGGAGCTCGGGCTCTCCCCAAACACCATCGCCGCCTATTCGCGTGATCTGCGCGATTTTGCCGCTTTCTGCGACATCGCCAACATTGCCATCGCCTCCGCCTCCGCCGCGTCTGTCGCTAAATACCTTCAATTCCTCCAGACCGAACAGAAACTCGCCACCCCCTCCATTCTCCGGCATATCGCTTCCCTCAAAATGTTCTACCGTTTCGCCATCAGCCGCCAATACGTCGCCAACAATCCCACCGACCTGCTCGAAACGCCGCACAGTTGGAAGAAACTTCCGGACGTTCTCGGCCGCGAGCAGATCGCCGCCCTGCTCGCCGTCGCCGGTTCCGAGGAAATCAATCGCCTGGCAAAACGCGACAAAGCCATCATCGAGCTTTTCTACGCCTCAGGACTGCGTGCCTCGGAACTCGCTGAGCTGAACCTCGAGGACCTGCACTTCGACCTGGGCGTCGTTCGCATCCTCGGCAAAGGCCAAAAGGAACGCATCGTCCCGCTCGGCAAACACGCCATCCATGCGATCAATGACTACCTGAACACGCTCCGCCCCGAACTCATCAACGTCAAAACCACCCGCGCCAAAGCCGCCGCGAACAAGGTCTTCCTCACCCGTTCCGGCGGCCCCATGACCCGCATCATCCTCTGGCAACTGGTCCGAAAATTCGCCCGCCAAGCCGGCATACACGCCATCCATCCCCACACCCTCCGCCACACCTTCGCAACGCACCTGCTCTCCGGCGGTGCGGACCTCCGCGTCGTCCAGGAACTCCTCGGTCATTCCAACGTCGTCACCACCCAAATCTACACACACGTCGACGCCGACCGCCTCAAACAAGTCCACCGCAACCACCACCCGCGACAGTAAACCAACGTCAGTTCGACGTAACGAAGAATCGTAACGAAGAAAAAAAGTCACAAAGTTAAAAATTGTACGCTTTTCCTTTCATTCATGCGTTCCTCCCAGCTATGTAGTACATAAGTCGCGTTGCGTACTACAGCAACAAAATGATTGGCTTGTGCTCTGTCTCAACCCTCCACCATTCGGCCATCAGAGCCGCGACCGTCAGGGAGCGACAGGCTTTATCTCCGCATTGTCGCACGGATCGCTCCCTTACGGTCGCGACTCTGATAGAGGATTGAGACAGAGCAATTGGCTTGCACTTTTGCCATTAAAGCTTAAAATATTAGGTGTTAGTGGAAGAAAGCCATGATGATGCGAAGAGCGTTTACGTTGATTGAGTTGCTGGTGGTGGTTGCCGTTATTGCGCTGTTGATTGCGCTGCTGCTGCCGGCGCTGGCGAATGCCAAGGATTATGCCAAGCTGACGACTTGCGCGGCCAATCTCCGGGGCATCGGGACAGGACTGGTGGTCTACCAGTCGGACAATGACGGGTACGTCGTGCCTTCGTACAACATGGGCGGATCGAGCGCGGACAACACCTATTCCGGCGGCTATAACGATCCGCTCGACGGATGGGCACCGATCCTGGACCGCGACGGCGTGATCCCCGGAAAACGCTCAGGGCAAGGGAATATTTTCTATTGCCCGAGTACCGTGGAGATGTTGGGCATGGCCGATGGCGATACGGGCGACGATCCGAATAAACCCCGCGGCTATTTTGAATGGCCCAGCGTTCGCACGCCCGACAAGAAGAATGTTCCCCCCATCGACTCGAGCGACCCTGCCACCGCCACCGCCGCCCAGATTCTCGCCGACCGCGGGTTCACGCGGACCCTTCGCGTGGCGTACTGGATCAACTCCGCCAACCCGATCGGCTCGTCGACCACGACGGATCAGGACGTTTATTACACCGGGTCGGTCGGATACCAGGGCACAGGGGCGGTGATGCGGCTGACCAAGGGGATTATGTTCAGGCGCCCGTCGCACTTGATCGCGTTGGCGGACGGGCTGTATGCGGGGAAGCAGAATTGCAATGGTCTCAACGGCGTGAATAGCGTCACCAATAGCCGGGTCGGTTTCCGCCATACGAAGCAGCAATATGCCAATGCGGCGTTTGCCGACGGCCACGTGGAAGCGATCAAGTACGATCAGTTTCCGAATGCGGACAAATCGAAGAACATCGGACAATATACGGTTTACGCGGACATCGACTCGCGGCAGTAAATTGGTCCTGTAGGAACCGATTTGCCTATGGCGTTCCGAGTCGCGACCGTCAGACTGCGACCGTGCGATAACATCGCGGTAGAGGCGGTCGCAGCGCCAGAGCCCTGACGGTTGCGGCTCGGAACGCCATAGGCGAGTGTCTTGGCATTATAATAAGAACAGTATACAGTGCAACACGATACAGGGTAGAGCAAGGATCATCTCGCGCCTACATTGCGTTATGTGAAGTCTGATGAATTCAAAGTTGAGCAGGTCGCGTTTGGGAAAGCGGTGCGAAAGTTCCGGCTCAGGGCAAAGCTGTCCCAGGAAAAGCTGGCCGCACTTGCCGGACTCCATCGCAATTACATGGGAACGGCGGAACGCGGACAACAAAACGTCTCGCTTGCCAGCATCTGTCGCATTTGCCGGGCTCTCAACGTGAGCTTGAAACAATTGGCGACGGAAATGGAAAAGCAACAGGCGGAATAATAAACGTGAGTTCGACGTAAGGAGCACCCCGCGGTAGCGTGGTGGTGGAGCGGCATTCGAGAGCAAACCACCACGCTACCGCAGTGGTGCTCCCGGGGTTTTGAAATTGCATCTATTTATTGTTGCGTTTTTCTTCGAGCATGGCTTTGAGGGATTTGAGGGCTTCCCACGCCTGCATCGGGCTCATGCGGTCCATGTCGAAGGCGCGGAGTTGGCTGACGGCCTGCTGATCGATGGAATCAAACATGTTGATTTGTGGAGCGGCGGCAGTGGCGGCGGCGCGGGGTCGCCCCCCTCCTGATTTGCTCACGTGGACGGCGAGTTGGGTCATGAGTTGGCGGGCGCGGGTGACGACGCTGCGGGGGACGCCGGCGAGGCGGGCGACGTGGACGCCGTAGCTTTTGTCGGCCTGGCCGGGGACGATGCGATGCATGAAGACGACCTGGTCCTCCCATTCGCGGACCAGGACGTTGTAGTTGACGACGGCTTTACTGGTCTCGGCGAGTTCGGTGAGCTCGTGATAGTGCGTGGCGAAGAGTGTGCGGGTCTTGGTGGTGCCGGCGAGGAATTCGGCGATTGCCCAGGCGAGAGCGAGGCCGTCGAGGGTGCTGGTGCCGCGGCCGATTTCGTCGAGGATCACCAGCGAATTCTCCGTGGCGTGATGCAAAATGTTGGCGGTTTCGATCATCTCGATCATGAAGGTGGACTGGCCTTGGGCGAGATCGTCGGAGGCGCCGACGCGGGTGAAGATGCGATCGACGACGCCGATGGTGGCACTCTTGGCGGGGATGAAGGATCCGGCCTGAGCCATGAGGACCAGCAACGCAACCTGCCGGATGTACGTCGACTTACCGGCCATATTCGGCCCCGTGATCAAATGCAGCGTCGCTGCTGAATTGCCGCTCACGATCACTTCTTCTGGCTTCTGGCTACTGGCTTCTGGCTTCCCCCCGAACGTCGTGTCGTTTGGGACGAATTTTTCGTCGAGGGTTTGTTCGACGACGGGATGGCGGCCGTCGAGGATGAGCAGTTCGTTGCTGGTGGTGATCGTGGGGCGGCAGTAGCGGCGGGTGCGGGCGAGGTGGGCAAAACCGCAGAAAACGTCCAGCGCGGCGGCGGCGAGGGCGAGGCGCTGAAGATCGTTGACACGGGCGGCAAGAGTGGCGCGCGTCTGTTCGAAGAGTTCCTGTTCGAGTGCCAGGCCGCGTTCCTGCGCGGTGAGGATATCGCTTTCGTATTGTTTGAGTTCGGGCGTGATGTAGCGTTCGGCGTTTTTGATGGTTTGTTTGCGGATGAAGTCGGGGGGGATTTTTTCGCTGTGGGTATTGGTGACTTCGATGTAGAAGCCGAAGACTTTGTTGTAGCCGACCTTGAGGGTGGGGATGCCGCTGCGTTGGATCAGTTTGGCCTGGTATTCGGCGAGGAAGGAGCGTGAGTCTTTGGACATGGCGCGGAGGCGGTCGAGCTCGGCGTGGAAGCCGTCGCGAATGACGCCGCCGTCACGAAGATTCCCGGCGGGTTCGTCGAGAATGGCTGCACGAATTTCTAACTCGATGTCCCTCGCGGCCGGAACGAGGCCGATTAACTCAGCCCAAGGACCTGATTTTGATGTTGATTTCTTCAGGATGTCGGCAGCACGGATAAGGGTCCGCAGACTTCTGCCGAGAGCGACGAGGTCCCGTGGGCTGCCACGGCGGCAGCAGATGCGGGCGGTGATGCGCTCGATATCGGAGCAATCGGCAAGCGCTTCGCGGACACGGGAGAGGGTTTCTTCGCTGTTGGCGAGTTGCTCGATAGCGTCCTGACGACGGTGAATCTCGGCCAGATCACGCAGCGGATAACAGAGCCAGTTACGCAAGAGTCGCGAGCCCATCGGCGTGCAGGTGCGGTCGATCGCGCCCACGAGCGAGCCATCGACGGCGTTTCCGCGGATGGTGCGAAGCACTTCCAGGCTTCGCAAACTGGTCGGATCAATCGTCAAATGATTCTGCCGTTGGAAACTTCGCGGCGGCTGGAGGTGTTCGAGCGCGGACTTCTGCGTGTCGTGCAGATAGGCCACGACCGCACCGGCGGCCCGCAGCGCGATATCCTTTTCGCTCTCGTAACCGAAGCCCACAAAAGTGCTCACCTGATAATGCTTCTTGAGCATCTGTACGGCATGATGCGCGTCGAGCTGCCAGGCCGGTCGACCCGACGCGGCGGCGCCGAGCTGTTTGCATAATGCATCGGCCCACTCCGGCGCACGATGATCCGCCCCTTCCGCGAAGAGCAGTTCCCGCGGCCGAATGCGGGCAAGCTCATCCAGACACGCCGCCATCGAACCGACAAACGTCAAAAACTTCCCCGTCGACAACTCGCACCAGGCCAATGCCGCGAGTGCATTCGAGTTTCGAGTTTCGTCGACCATTACCGCCAGGAAATTCTCCTCCCGCCCATCGAGCATCGCCTCTTCGGTCAGCGTCCCCGGCGTCACCAGCCGCGTCACCTCCCGCTTGATGAGGCCCTTGGCGGTTTTGGGATCTTCCATCTGCTCACAGATCGCGACCTTGTACCCTGCCGCGATCATGCGATGCAGGTAGCTTTCCACCGCATGGTACGGCACCCCCGCCATCGGTACCGGATTCTCCCCTTTGCTGCGACTGGTCAGCGCCACGCCCAACACGCGCGCCACCGTACGAGCATCCTCGTAAAAGCACTCATAGAAATCGCCCATGCGGAAGAAGAGCACCGCATCGGGATATTGCTCTTTGTACTGCTGATACTGCCGCATCGCAGGCGTAAGCGTGGCGGGATCAATGGCACGAATGGAATCAGCAGGATGAGTCATGGGCGAAAGTATACGATCCCATCACCACCCCGCAAAGCGGGGTCGCTACGTCCGGGCGATTGCATTTGGCGATCCGATTGCTCTGCATCCAGCACCCGACCCCGAATATTTCAGCGTGTGAAGTTTACTTCACAGACATGAGTTAAATTCGGAAGCCGGAACGCTCGTAAAAGCGTGCGGCCCTTTCGTGAAGGGCGTGAACCAACAACGCACGGAAACCTGCGATCTCGGAAGCCTGAAGCGTGCGTAACACGGCGTCATGCAACAAGTCCCGTCCCAAGCCGCGGCCCTGATGGGTAGTCGCCACGGCAAGCCGGCCCAACACCATGGCCGGAATGGGATCGGGCATGTTCCGCCGGACTCGCCCGCTGGCCTCTTTGGCGAGCAAAGCGTCCGCCGCCAGCGCGTAGCAGCCGGCCACCACGCCGGTTTCGTCCAGCAAGACATAAATGAAGCCCGTACGCGTCTTGTGCATGACACGGGCGGGCCTGGTCGATCAAGGCACGTTGGGCCGGCGCAACTCGGAGGTTGATGTTCGTGCTGCGGACAGCTTGGACTGTTCTGGGCATGGCGTTGCCTTTCGGGAACTCTCATGAGTTCACTCTTCCGTATTACGCCCGATTTTCAGAATGTCAATACAACGTACGTACAATACCCACGTCACAGGTAAATCGGACTGGTCCAGGCGAGATGGCCGTCGGATTGGGTGACTTTCAGGAAGTATGGAGTTTTGTGGGATACGTTTTGGGGAGGAGTGATGTCGAGGGTGAATTCGGCGGCGGTTTCGGAGAGAGAAACGGGATAACGCTGAAATTTGACTTCCATGTCGAGGCCGCCGGCGGGGAAAGTCTTGGTCGGAACGTCGTTAGTAAGATCGGCGAGGTCGATGGAGAATTTGCCGACCTTGGAGTCGAGAGTGAGAGTGCCCTTGGAGGCGTCGGAAAGGATCAGGTCGATCCAGTCGGTGTCACCGGTGGTTTGGGATTTGAAGGTGACGCATGTGTCGGTGGCAGAGAGGATTTGATCGACGGGGGCGTCGAAGTGGCTGGTGGCGGAGAGGATTTTCGCCCCCCCCCCTTTGCCTTCGAGGATGAGTTTGCCGTCCCAGTTGGCGCGGCGTCCGCGTCCGCGGATGCGGGAGCCTTTCCAACTTACGCGGATGTGGTTGGAGGTTGCCAGGTTCTTGAAGGCGGTGGGTTGCCAGGTATGGATAACTGTTTTATTTCGGTATATTTCGATGGATTCGAGAGGGGCGGTGGCGAGGACTTTGGCGATGAGTTTGTGGGGAGCGGGAGTCTCTGGCGGATCGAGCCTTGCGTTTCCACGCAAGGCTATGGGGGAAGGAGCGATGACGGAGCCGATGGGGTGACCGTCGATGGAGAAGTCGATGTCGATGCGTGCGCCGGTGGTGCCGTAGCAGCGGCGGTTGGTCAGGGCGTCCCAGATGGCGTTGCGTGTTTTTTCTTTGGCCAGGACGCAGGTGAGCCCGCCCCAGATGCCGAACTGGCCGGCGCCAGGGCCTTCAGCGCCGGGGCGGCCTTTGTGGCCGTCGGAGTTGCAGACCACGCCAACGATGTAATGCTTGTCGAAGGCGTCCCAGAGCATCCATTCGAAGACGCCCCAGCAGGAGACGAGTTCGACGAGTTGGCCGATGTCGGGGTCGAAGAATTTGCGGATGTCGGCGAATCGTCCGCCGACGTGGGCGCCCACGAGGACTTTGCCTTTGGGGAGTTTGTGGCAGCGTTCGAAGAGGTCGGTGGCGGTCTCGGCAGGTGAGAGGTCGTTTTCAGGGATGTGCGGGACCTGCCAATGCGAGGAGCGGAAGATGGGCATATTTTCTTCGAGGTACCAGACGTTGCGGTCGCCGCCGACGGGGCTGACACCGGACCATTCCCAGCCGGGGAAGACGACGAAATGATGGTCCTTGTGGAACAGGCGAATGGTGTCGTTGAGTTTTTGCCAGTCTTCATCGCGGACTTGGAAGTCGTTGCCTTGGTGGGAGACAAAGTCGAGGAAGGCCCAGTTTCGGGCGAAGGTGAAGTATTCTTCCTCGGAGCCGGTGCCGACGGTGGCGTCGGATTGGGCGTGCAGGTCGCCCCAGTATTTATTGAAGGGTGAATGGTGAATAGTGAATGGTGAATTGGCAGGATCGTGGGCGGTGATCGGGTTCGAGGCGCATTGCATGGTGGCGGATTTGGCGAGGATGCAGCCGGAGCCGGGGGAGGTGAAGGTGAGGGTGTGGTGATTTTCGATTTTCGATTTTCGATTTTCGATTTCTCCTGGCTTCTGGCTTCTGGCTTCTGACTTCTTTTGGATGGTGACGGAGCCGGTACCTTCGTATGTCAGCGTGATGTCTTTGGGGGCAGGGAGAGGGTTGCCCCATTGATCCTGGGCTTTGAGATGGATGGGGGTTGGGGTGTTGAGTGGGGTTTGGGTGGGGACGATGCAGAGGAGTTCGACGGGGTCGCCGGGGATGATGGGGATGGTGGGCAATGTGTAGATGGGAGCAATAGGGCGGGCGACGCAGGCGTTGGTGGGGTCGACGAAGACGCGGAATTCGTGGCGGGATTCCTGGAAGGATTGGGCACGGATGCCGGAGGAGCCTTGGGATTGGTCGCCGAGGATGAGGGTGACTTTGTCGCCGGGGGAGAGCGAGCCGTCGTAGACGTCGAGGACGACGGCGGCCATGTAGGGGCGGTCGTGCGCTTTGCGATCGAAACGGGCGCGGAGCTTGGTGTTGGGATCCTCGGCCTGGAGGTGGACGGAAGAATAAGCGGGTGCGGAAGGGTCGGTGAACTGGGGGTCTTGTCCGTCGGAGGCGAAGCGTTGTGCGATTTTGATGGTGCCGCCTTCGTCGATGCCGGCGGAGCCGACGGTAAGCTCGATGGTCCAGGAACACATGGAGCCGGCGACGACGGGGGTCATGGGAGAGAGCTTGACGGAGCCGAGGCGACGGGAGGTTTTTTCGGGCAGGGATTCGGGCATGGGGGGCTCCTTAGGTGGGAGAAGAATAAAAGTTAAAAATTAAAAGTTAAAAGGGAGCCCATCTTTTAACTTTTACCTTTTAACTTTTATTCTTTTTCGCTGGATTGGAATGTAGGCGGTGCAGAAAGGAGCGTCAAGGTCGCTTGAGGGTGTTTCCTTTGGCATCGAGAACGCATACACTGGTACGTGACTGATGAACATCCAGACCGATTGTGAGCATGCATGCCTCCTTTGGTTAGACCTCGTGAACAGTGGCAAACGCTAATCGCCTCTTTGAGGCTATCCACTGCGAGGCTTGCTTCATAGGATCACGGACAAACACAGACAGACACGGACAGATTTTGATTTTGGTCATTTTGTCTGTGTCTGTCCGTATTACTATCGCGCAACTTCTTTCTATCCTGACAAAATTGAGCACGAAGACACGAAGAAACGAAGGAGACGAAGTTTTTTTATTTATTTTTTCTTCGTCTCCTTCGTTTCTTCGTGTCTTCGTGCTCAAATCGTTTCATGATTTGGTTGCGGCTCTGCCGTGCTGGGGCTGTCTGTGGCTAATTTAGTCGTGGCTGTGGGAAGGAGCAGCGTATGGTGGTGCCTTTGTTGAGTTCGGAGAGGAGGGCGACCTGTCCGCCCATGGCGGCGACGGAGTGTTTGACGATCGCCAGGCCCAGTCCGGTGCCGCGATCGGCACCGCCGCGGGAACGATTAACGGTGTAGAAGCGTTCGAAGACTCGCTGCTGGTCCTCCAGCGGAATGCCGCAGCCGGTGTCCTGCACTTCCAGCACCACGTCGCCCGTCGGCGAACTTTCGGACAAGTACGAGCGAATCGTGATGGTCCCGGAAGCCGTAAACTTCACGGCATTATCGATCAGGTTCTTGAGCATGAGCACCAACAAACGTTCATCGCCACGGATGCTTCGCGCATTGGGCGCCAGTTCCGCCCGCAGCAGGATGTGTTTCTCCGCTGCGTTGCCGGCATACATGCTCATGACCAGTTCGCACAGACTCGGCAGGTTCACCATGTCCGCCCGCACGAGAGCCCGCGGATCCTCCGTGCGGGACAAATCCAGGAGGTCCGTGATGATCAATTGCAATCGCAGCGTATGGCTGTTGATAATATCGACACATCGACGAATGGTTTCGTTTTCCGTCAGATCGTCGGCGGACTGGATTGTCTCGACCGCCGCGCGGATCGAGGCCAGGGGCGTTCGCAATTCGTGCGATGCGTTGGCGACAAAGTCGGTCTTGATTTGAAAGGTCCGCGCGATCTCGGTGACGTCCCGCAACAGCAGCAAAGTCCCACGATAATGCGGTCCGGAGTAGATCGTCGCGGCAGTCGCCTGGCAATGCAGCATCCGCCCCCCCCCCCCATTGCCACCCTCGCCGTTTTCCAGGCTTTGCAGGGTGATTTGCGCCGAGATCGGTTTTGCCGAATGAAACGCGTTTTTGTGCAGCGCGAGCAGATCGGGGTTGTGGACCACGGTTTTAATGGAGCGATTCAGCAGTTGTTCGACGGGCTTGCCGAGCACTCGCGACGCCATCGGATTGACCAGGCGGATGACATCGGAGGAATCCGTGGCGATCGCGATTTCATTGGAATGATCCAGCACCGCCAGGAGCGAAACGAGGTGATCCGAATCGAGTTGGGCCTGTGCCGAACGAGCTTCGAGTTTTTCCGCGAGGGAATTTGTCGCTTTTGCCAGTTCTCCGCCGAGCCCCGGCATTTTTTCATCCACACGCCGGGAGTATTGCCCGGCCGCCAACGCGTCGATCAGATGCAGCACGCGCGAAAGCGCAATTCGCCGCAGCCGAAAATAATGAAACGACCCGATGAGCAGGAGGAGCAGGAGGAGGGTGGTAAGAATGTCGAAAAGGATATGCATGGGGGATTAATTAGTTATTAATCATTAATCATTAATCATTAAGTAATTGGTTATTATACATCAACTATCGCCATTGTAGGGCCTCCTTCCTAATAACTAATATACGAATAACTAATATACTAATCACTAATAACTAATCCTCCCCATTATCTTCCTTTTTCTCCAGCAGCCGATAGCCGACGCCCCTGACGGTGTGGACCATCCACGCGAACTCGCCGAGCTTTTTTCGCACGGCGGTGATGTGCACGTCGATGGCACGGTCGGTGACGAAGACATCGACGCCCATTGTTTTGTCCATAAGTTGATCGCGTGAGAGCACCCGCCCCCTGGCGGCGAGAATCGCGGTGAGCAGCTTGAACTCGGTGGAGGTTAGATTGATCGGTCTGCCCTGAACGGTCGCCTCGTGCTTGGATGGATCGACAACGATCGGCCCGGCGGCGAGAATCGACTGCGAAGGCTCCGCCGCGGCCTTCCGCCGCAGAACAGCCGCGATCCGCGCCATGAGCACCTTCATCGAAAACGGCTTGGTCACGTAGTCGTCCGCCCCCAGCGAAAGACCCACGATGATGTCGGTCTCCTCGGTTTTGGCGGTGAGCATGAGGATCGGAATGGCGGCCGTGTCGGGGTCCTGCTTCAACGCGGTGGTCACGTCGCGCCCGGAAAGGCCGGGCATCATCACGTCGAGAACGAGCAGATCGGGCTTGAGTTTCCGCGCCATGTCCAAGCCGGCGGTTCCGTCGTGCGCAGTGACAGCTTCGTAGCCGTTACGCTGAAGGTTCATCCCAATGAGTTCCGCGAGGTCGCGTTCGTCATCCACAACAAGTATTTTTTTACGGCGGGCCATGTTAAACTCCAACAAACGGGTACTGCTGAGTTTAACATTCGATTTTTCCGCGGAGAATGTCAAGACCAGCGGCAGTATCTTCATGGAATCTTAATGAATTTTTGATTTTCGATTTTTGATTTTTGATTGAGCACCAAAATCGAAAAACGAAAATTAAAAATCAAAAATTTTAGGAGGTTTTCACAGATGGCTTCGCAGGAACAAACAAACGTGGTGCCGCATGATGGCGTGCTGGAGGAGATGACGGTGGAGGAGATTCGGGCGATGCGGCCGGAGGTGGTGGTATTGCCGTTGGGATCGACGGAGCCGCACGGGCCGCATTTGCCGTTGGGGACGGATACGTACCAGACGAACTGGGTGGGGCGACGAGGCGTGGCGGAGGCGAACCGACGAGGAGCACGGGCACTGTTGTACCCGGCACTGGCGATCACGAACAACGCCAACATGCGAAAAGTTCCCTTCGCCCTGCGGATCGGCGTGCGGACGCTGATGCAGGTGATCATCGACATCGTGATGCAGTGTAAGGATGACGGAATCAAAAAGGTGGTGTTGCTCAACGGGCACGGGGGGACGCCGCCGGCGATCAACGCGGTGATGCGTGAGATGTCGTCGATGGACGGGATGCCGTTCGTCTGCCTGGCATCGACGTGGTATATGAAGCCTAGGGGATATGTTGATCCGATTGAACATCCCAGCGATCACGCGGGAGAGTCGGAGGCATGTAAAATGCTGTATATCCATCCAGAACTGGTGCATGCGGAGACGTTTACGAATAATCCGGTGGGGAAATTGAAGGTCAAGTCGTTGGCGGGCGTGGAGTTTGTGAAGCCGTGGCATTTGTACATGCCGCGGTTCTCGATGGGCGAAACGCGAACGAGCACGGCGGAAAAGGGCAAGTCCACGCTGGAAGCGCAGGTGGCCGCCCTGGTGGAACTGCTGGTGGAGTTGTCGGCGGCAAAATGGGATGAGCGGTTCCCGTTTGAGTGAGCCGTGTGGGCGTGCCCGTTTTTCCGGGAGCAGATCGACGTTCAAGAATCTGTGTCTTGGTGTCTTCTGTGAGAACCCCGTCGTGATTGCGGGCATCCTCACGTATCCACTCGTTCCAATTTGGCGAACTGCAGTAACAGCGTTTTTTTTCCTGCCCCGCCCTGAAACCGCACATCCGCTTTTGTCGTTGCGCCCGATACCGTGATCGATTCGATCCGTCCAAGGCCGAATTGCGGATGACGCACCAGCATGCCTTGTTTGAATCCGCTCGCCTGCGTTTCCGCCTGTTTTCGTTCGACGTTCGCCTCATACTGACGCCGTTCCTGTTGCGCACGCCGACCGTACGACGCCTCATCGCGATACCCCAGACTTCCCAGCCCGCTCTCCTCCCCCGTCAGATCGATCTCTTCAAAGCACTCCTCCGGCATCTCATCCAAAAACTGCGACCGCACCGTTCGCTCCGTCTGGCCGCGGATCATGCGGTATTTTGCGTGCGAGATCATCAGGTGTTTCATGGCTCGGGTAATGCCGACGAACGCCAGACGACGCTCTTCTTCCATTTCGTCGGGGTTTGAGGAAAAGCCGATCGCTCGCATGTGCGGGATCAAGCCGTCTTCCATGCCCACCATTGCCACGAACGGGAACTCGAGCCCCTTGGCCGCGTGCAGCGTCATCAGCGTCACTGCCCCTCCCCCAGCGTCTCCCCCAGCCTCCTTGATCTTATCGACATCCGAAATCAGCGTGACTTGTTGAAGATAATCATCGAGCGTGCCTTCCGGATTCTGCAGATCGAACTCCGCAGCAACAGAGATCAATTCCTCCACGTTCGCCAACCGAGCGGTATCACCCTCCTCCCCCGCATCTTTTTTCTTCACCTCCGCCTCCAGTCCCGACTCCCGCACGACTTTTTCCATCAACCCGCGAATACCATCAAGCCCAGGGACTGCAGTCCCTGGGCCTTGGGGTTCTGCAACCACTGTTCGCCACGATGCGAAGAGTTCCGCCAACTTCTTCGCCGCATTGACGGCCCGCGTCGTCAACTCCGGCACCTGATCCGCCACCGCACAGGCCTCCAGCAGCGTCATCTGGTTCTGAGAAGCGTAATACTGGATTTTCGCAACGCTCGTGTCGCCCAGCCCACGTGTCGGCACGTTGATGATCCGTTCCAGCGACGCACTATCCGCCGGATTCGAAATCACTCGCAGATATGCCAACACATCCTTGATTTCCTTGCGGGCGTAAAACTCCGTTCCGCGAGCGATCTGGTAGGGGACCCCCTGCTTCATCAGCGCATCTTCCAGCACCCGCGAAAGCGAGTTCACCCGATAAAAAACCGCCATCCTGTCCCACGGTACTCCCCCTTCATTCCCTTTCTCGTGCAGTTCCTTCATCCGCCGCACCACCTCCGCTGCCTCCTGATGCTCGTCATTGCAACTCACGAGCTGAATCCGCGGCCCTTCCTCGTTCTGGGTCCAAAGGTCCTTCTTCTTACGCTTCGAATTGTTAGCAATCAGCCCCGACGCCGCCTTCAGAATCGTCTTGGTCGATCGATAGTTCTGCTCCAGCAGCACCACCTTGGTATTGGGATAAAACTGCTCGAATTCCAGGATATTGTTGATGTTCGCTCCGCGCCAACCATAGATCGACTGGTCCGGATCGCCTGTTGCGCAAATATTCTTATGTTCCATCGCCAACATATGCGCCAGAATAAACTGTGCATGGTTCGTGTCCTGGTATTCGTCGATCAGGATATACTGGTAGCGTTCCTGCAATTGCGTACGGACCTCTTTATTATCCCGCAGCAGCACCGCCATCTTCAGCAGCAGGTCATCAAAATCGACCGCCTTGTTCTCAGCCAAAATCTGCTCGTACCGCGCATAAACCCGAGCAATGTTTTTTTCAAAGAATGCGATCGCATCTTTCGCAAAGGCCGCCGGGCTCTGGAGCTTATTTTTCGCCTTGGAAATTGCCGACAGGACTGCCGCCGGCTGAAAGTTATCCGCCGAAATATTGACATCCTTGATCGCTTGCTTGACCGCCTTGGTTTGGTCAGAAGCATCAAAGATCGAGAAGGTCTTGGGCAAATTTGCCGCCGCGGCAACCTCCCGCAGCAACCTCGCACAGAGCGAATGGAAGGTGCAAACCATCGGCCTACCGCCCCCGCCCCCCCCCCCCCCCCCCCCCCCCCCACCCCCCCGCCCCACCCCAACCCCCCCCCCCCCCCCCCCCCCCCCCCCCCCCCCTCGTGCCCCCCACCCCCCCCCTCACCCCCCCCCGGCGCCC
>Ga0123357_10002100_pt1 | contig 21917 bp, 6 predicted proteins | sample TergutEmb28metaG_FD_89873 | JGI IMG/M metagenome (GOLD analysis project Ga0123357, IMG submission 89873) | Embiratermes neotenicus P4 segment gut microbial communities from Petit-Saut dam, French Guiana - Emb289 P4 | ecosystem: Host-associated > Arthropoda: Insects > Digestive system > Gut ... | reverse complement strand
CTAACCACGTGACACCCCTCTGTCCGCAAAAGTTGGCACTAACTTCGCCTACCGGCGGCGGCCGCTCTGTCGGTATGGTTCGCTCGCGGACTAAAGCCACGGAGTTTAGTTTAGTTTTAGTTTTAGTCCCTGTGTATCTCAATACTAAATTTCTCATGTGTAACACCAAGAGTTAATTTGTTATTGCCATCAAACTTAAAACTGGAAGCATCTATTCCAAAATATTTACTGGAATATCAACTTTGATAACTGTCATAAATTGGGCTAATGTTGTTCCTGCCCCAGGAGTTTATACCATTGCTGTTTTCATATTATTAGCGACAGGCTATCCATACCAAATTCCTTAGGAATTTGTTGATTGGTCCAAAATGGTTCGGGGAGGGAACTAGGTGCACATATCCATAATATAAATAAGCTATCTTGCGTTTGAAATACAGAAAGTATGCTGGGAAAGGTAAGGTGAGGTAAGATAAGTTGATATTAACTGGAAAGAGTGAAGAAAGAAACAAACATGTACAGTAATGCAACATCTTTATTATTCTTTGTTTGAGAAATGTTGACCATCAGCAAAGCAGCAGATTATAAGTTAAACTTTCAGGATTTTGCTACATCAGTGCTGAAATTCCAAATTTTCAGCATAGTTTCAGTCGCCATCTGTTATCTGGTAGGGATAAAGAGATTTGTCTCTTCTCCATAATGCCCTGACCATCTGTGGGGCCCACCTAGCCTATTCAGTGGGTACTGATATTCTTTTATCTGTAGGGTGAATTGTAGGCTGAAGGAGAAAGTTGACTAATAGGTTGCACAGGTTGTTTAATTGGAGTTAAGGCTTGTGCTTGCATTGTTAGTAAATAGAGTCTTCTTATCAGCTTGCTAATTTTATTTGAGGTGTTCATCTCTGACTAATTTTTCTTCATTTCCTTCATTAGAAGTTTGTAGATGATCTGTTGGAGAGAGCCAAGACTCTTTGAAGAGTGCTGTGTGGTGCCATCTCTAGGAAGAAGAGGGGATAATTTCTCGGAGGGAAAATGGTGGTCCTGCTGCCAACCTAATTTATCCATCCATCCATCAGGAGAAGTTTATTTGATGCTCCAGGAATCTGTGGAATCTGCATTATGTATGGTTTGTTAGCTAGGTCATGAAATGACTCTGTTATTCATTCATTGATTCATTCATCATTTATTCATGCATCATAGATTCATCAGCATTTTGTAACTTTATTATGAAGTTTCCATGTGTGTTGTCCACAAAGAAGCCAAAGAAACTACATATTGATATGTTTTTGATTGTAGAGATAAAAATGCAATGATTTGCTGAGTGTTTTATTAGTGAGTGCTTTCAGTTTATTTTATGCTTTGGAATGTGGACAGTGCACTGTGAAACTTGACACTATGTAGTAGGTATAATAACATGTCAATAGAAATGATATCCAGAACATGCAACATTAATTCAAGGTTCAACATGGACTAGAATAAGAAAGGCTAATCAGATGAGTGGAGAAATTTTCCTGTACTATCATCACAAAAAAAAATTGAGATAATGTAACAAATATGTTCATCTTAGTGTTGACATTCAGTTGCTGAACACCAAATTAAAGAGGGAAGATACATTGCTGTTGCTGCCATCGTCATCAAGATCAGTGTTTCTAATAATGAGTGGATGTCAGTATGTTGTGTGGTGTGGGTAATGTGACATGTTCCATTAGCTAGTCTTGAATACCAAGCTATAGGATTGTTTTGTATGTATTTTTTATATGTTCAGGCATTGTTAACATAATTACGTCTCTGTAATATTATATCAAAGGCTGTCCACTTTTTAACAACAATGATGCATCGAAAATTATAATGCTTGTACTTTTTGATACTGTATTTAAATTTTCATCTAAGTATTTCATTTGGGGACATAGTAGCTGTCTGGAAGATGTGCAGTAGTTTCTACAATTGGAAACTTCAAATAAGTATTCATAGCAAGATTTTAATATCCAAGTAGGCAAGCAAAAACTTGATATCTTGGTCTTCCGTAGAAACGCAACTGCCAATTTTAACAAACGTAACTGTTTATTTTAAGTTTACTTGTACGGGTTCAGTGTTGGTATTTGTAAGAACGCCAGTGTTTATTGGTGACATTTATTTGAAAATGCCAACACCAGTATAACATGTTAAATAAATATTTCTATGAGAGCATGTAATGCCAGTGGACATACCCCTTGCACATGTAAGCGGGGACACCACTGTGCATTACACATCTTTGGTGGATGAGCCGTTTTGATGTAGGATGCTTTGGTAATGTGAGGCCAGGAAGTTGTGGCTCAACTGCAGTATGTTTGTGTGCATAGGGTTGCAGTAGTTGCATGTGCAAGTGGCTTATAATAGCCTAAAAGCTTGTATTGTGTTTTCATGATATGTGTTAATGTTCGTTTTAGATTGATCTGAAGATGCCTCCTAAATGGATTTTTCATTTTGCACAGTCTGCCAGACCTACCAATGATTGTATTTATTCAAGCAAAAGCAAGTGTAAACTTTGGAAAGTGTAAACTTTACTTAGATATGAGAAGAAGAAACTCCAACCATGTCCAAGTCCCATTCCCACAGCTCCAGTTGTTATGTGCAGTTGTATTGTGGTTTATTATTGTATTGTACATTTGCACCATGAAGTAGGAAAATTGTACATACACCAGAAACAAATTGTTTTTTTTGTTTTTAATTTTTTTCCTTAACATGACATTATCGTGTAATTTTTTTAGACGGATATAAAGGTCCTTAAACATGGATATAACATTAATAGTTACTATATTGAACATTTTCTAAATACGTTGTAAAGTGAGATGCAGTTGCACACATCTCATGATCTCATGTACCATTTTTGCACTAACAGTTGTGTAGTTGGATCACTTGATGAATTTCCAGTTGTTTGTTGGAACCTGTAGAATGCTGTAAGTTACTGATAATGTGTGTATCTTTCTCACAACAGAGGGTGTACTTTATGTAAAACCACCATAACGCACTTCATACATGTTTTTAAAATGTACAAAAAAGTTTTCAATTTTTATAGCGTTCTTTAATATTGTACTTCAAAAAATGTCAGAATAAAATTTTGTTACACTAATGTTAACATTGTCCAATTGTACTAACTGTATTATTCTTACAGAGTATTTCAAAAAATGGTTCTGCTCCCACTTGCAGATTGTCATTGTACTGACATTGTCATTTTAAATTTTGTTGACTCTGGCATGTATTTATTATTATGGCATTTTTATTTCAACTTTACCCATTGTGATTTACAAAAATAAATGGGAGCCTGTTTCTGAAATGTAACATTTATAATGTGGACATAGTATACAAATTTTTTTGCATCAACTATTTCCTGTATCTCTGGAGAGAATTTTTTACATGATTGATACAGATTTGACATGAACTATTCCATATATCTCAGGAGTGTATTCTGTTATATGATAGATTCACATTTGGCTTTCAACCTACTTACTTGATCTCATGTTCTCAAATCTTCTTTCAGTCCTCTATGGTCGTCCATTTCCATGCCCTTTTCATGAATTCAGATTGTAAGTTTTGAGAAAACTACGAAAAACTGTCTTTCTCAAATTCTATCGCACAAATAAGAAATCTATGAAAGTTGTTCTAAACTGTCTAAGTACCTGAATAACATCTATTAATAATGTCATAAATGATAAAGGGCATTAAAAATACGCATGATACAATGGTAGAAACTGCAACAGATCCAATAGAATATTAATGTTGTCTGCCAAACAGGTAAAACTGACTTTGTCATAGATGATATTGATGATGATGACGGTAGTGTGAGCATTCCATTGTATATGTCATAATAATTCCTGTGACAGTTGTGATGAAAGGTCATTGGTATTCTACAAAGTGTATTAACTTATTTAATCAAACAAAATGCACAAATAAAACATTTAGTTTAATCTTATTGGACAGGTGTTTTTCGGAGATATATATATACACACACACATAGTGTTAGAGACACATAAGAGATGAACTTTCAGAAAGTTGTTCTATTAAGTAGAAAATCAAAATGTGTTGTGTAAGTGTCTTATTGCTGTGTTTACTGCATGTTTACAATCACGTGGAAATATTTGTGTCATAACAAATTATAAAAATAAATACATGTCAAAAATGTAGTCTTAGGTACCCTTGCTATCGGTAGTGTACAGACTGTTCACTGCACATATGTGTGTAGTGAATATAACACTTCAATGTCATGTCCTCATTAAATTAAATATGTTGCTTATACCTTTGTTTTTGGTCCTTAATGCACTGTATCCAGTCTTCTACAATTTTCTCTTTGTATCACTTATCACACCTGGGGGCAGTAAATAATCTCTTTTTCTGTCAACTAAGCCGCTGTCTTCTTTCATAAACAGGATAGCTGTCTATAGGCAGGTCTAGTGTGGAGTTCATCAGATGGCCTAGATGCTTGGTGTGCTCTTTTTTTTTATTAGTGTCCGGGAATGAAGGTTAAATAGCAGACACATGATTATCTATGACTGCCTGGCTGTCCTTTACCTCATGATGACTGTCTTTACTTTTGGCATAAGGAAAATGTGGTGTGAAGAATTACTTGCTCCTTCTCCTCCTCTTCAGTGCCCTCAGATGGAGAAAATTCCTTCACTTACATACATACATATACATATTCATTCACAGGTCCATCATCCACACAAGTTGGATTGAATGTGGCATTTGTCACTTGACAGTTTTCAGATATGTTGCCCAGTCCTGTTCTTTCTAACATAACTTGGCATATCAGTCTTCTTAGTTTCAGTGATAAGGTTGTCATTCAGTTTTCTTTCATGCCAATTTGTGACTTCTGGTGGGAGAAACCCTTCATCAGAAAACATGTCAGTAATAAGTTTCTATAGTCCTAAAGCTTGAACTTCACGGTGTGCTCTCTCTTTGTTGGCAAACCTTTAGTAATACAGAGTGACACAAAAAACGGGAACTTTTGAAAAACCCAACAAAAATTGAAGAATTTATTGACAAAAATTGAATCGTTTATTACCACTATTACTTGCCTTTTAAGAGACAGTAATCCAAACTATCAATGTCTGAAAATTACGTAGCTCAAGGTCCCTGTTCCGCAGTGCTGCCAACTGTACATGGCTGCCACTACGCATTTCAAAAGTTCCCGTTTTTTTGTGTCACTCTGTAGTTTCAGGTAGGCAGACAAATATTATTCTGTGGAATTATGAGCTGAGGCTGGTTGTGAATTTGTTGGTCAGCTTCAGCAACATATACCATTATAAGCAGCCCAAAGAATTTTCAGTCTACTCTTGTAGCTTACAACTGGAGTGTGGAGGTGGAGAGAACAGTTACATAGCACCTAGTGCAATGTTGAGACTGCAGTAAGGCATGTGATTGTGCAATGCTTGATTCAGTCAGGGAACAATTCTGGATTCGTGAACTCACTATCAGACATACTGGAAAAAATGCATTCAGGAACACCCTTGTACATCTGTACTTTGTAACATAATATGAAGCCTGTCCGGAAAGTACCCAGCCATTCTGAATATCTCGAGAACCGGTCATGTAGCCTTGATGTAACATGGCAGCCAATCAGAGGAGACCTTACTGCGCATCCGTGAACAATCGCTCCCCCATGGGGCTAGTAGATCGGCAGTGAGATGCTGTTGACTGAACTTGTGTACTGTGTTACCATTGCATTCACACTGTCCAAGCAAGCAGATCAGCAAATCTGCATCAGTGCATATGCCCATTCTACAGCTCATATGCAGGCTTTTATGGCAAAACATTGCATCGCCCAGGTCTGTCAGCACACCTGCAGCCCAGATTTGGCTCCCTGCGACTTCTGGTTTTTCCCAAAGCTAAAATCGCTGTAGAGAATATGGAGATTTGTGAATGTGATGGTCACACAGTACACAAACTCAGTCAGTGGCATCTCACTGCCCACTTAGTAGCCCCACAGGAGAGTGACTCTTCATGGATGTGTAGTAAAGTCTCCTCTGACTGGCTGCTGAATTACATTAAGGCCACATGACCGGTTCTTGAGATATTCAAAATGCTGGATACTGTCCGGACAAGCCTGGTATTAATTTTCGTCCTACATTTCCTGCTTTTTTCTTGTGATTGTAATCTGTTACAGCACATTTTCCAGCAGAAGTACCGTTTCATATTGGGGGCTGTAGATTCACCTTCATCCAGCCCATCACTAACAGCACTGCTGCTATAAACCAAATGAACCACTCTTTATATGTGATTTCTCTCTGTGCCCTGGACTTTGGTATCACTGTTTTCTCGTCACATCAGGTCAGCTGCAGAAAACATGTGCCGACCTTTGCGTATGCCAGTCAACTTGGGTACTGTTGTAAGAATAGTATTCAGAGTGTCACGTTTAAACCATATCATCAGTACAATGACAACCAGTTGCATGAATACAGAGGAGCAGTACCTCCCACAATGTTCTGCATAATAAGTATAATTTAGACAATGGGCAATGTCCGACATAGTTCTACAACTTAATCAATGACTGTTGGAAAACTTGGGTAATCACTGGAGTAATATGTTGTGCTGAAAATTTTAAATGTTAAAAGCAGTCTTCAGATGTTGGTGGCAGTCTGCAGTTTCTTTCTCTTCTTGGGTGTTGATACCTTATGGTAGGCTGGTTTCTCGAAGCTTCAGAGACTCTGGCTGTTGCTGTCATCAGGGCAGGCACAAAACGAGAGCTGACACCAAGAATGGAAAGAAGCTAGTGCAGTAGTATCCAGTTTTAGTAAATTATTATGATCTTGCATAATTTATCATTTACTTTGTTTTATTGTGCTAAGCAGTTTGTACTGTATATGTAATTAATTTTGAAGTAAGAATTGCAGTCACACTACTGTTGAATTGTTGTAGTATGAGGACACACAAGTACATTGATGTTCCCATCATTATCAGAAAAATCTGTAAAGTTTCAAATTCAGAAGTCTCACAAATTTTTGTGTGTTTTGGCAAAATAAAGTATATAATTTTTCAAAAGGTGGTGATGTCAAAACTGTGTGCCCATAAGTTTTGGCCATACTACAACATTGTACTGTATGCAAAAGGAAAGAAATAAAGAACATTAGTTGAAAAGAAACTTGGATTTGTGGTGACTGTTACATGAAATAATGAAACAATGTAAGAAATCATTGGTAAGAATAACAAAGTCTTGGACATAGAGCTTCATCCAGTTATTCACAGAAGAAGTGACTTTGAGAATGTTTAGAATTTTTGTTTTGGGTTATTTACAGAACATTCAAGTTGGTGGCACTTATTCTATTTATTTAAAAAAATAACATCTTCATTTTTAACACACAGGACCCATCAAGCTGGCTGTGCCTTTGGCATGACTTTGTATCAAGAAAGCAAGACTGTTTTCTGGATGCTGCTAATATCTGTAAAACAATGTGTGATCATAACTCAGAAATCAAAATGTAAAGAGTTGCCTGTTAAAAACTGAGCTTTTGAAAACTCAGTCCCAAGGCTATTTTAAAGTGTAACAGACTTGAATACACATTGTACTATGGAGGTGGTTATTGACTGTGAATAATGGACATATCTTTCACGGTAGGTTCTGTGATTTGTTTAAAATGGCAGAAGATGGTGAGGGACACATAAATGATAACAATGAAAAACTATTTACTAGTTTATGAATTTTTGAAAGCCAAATTTTATTGACTTAGATTATCTCAGGAATATCACAACATGGTAGCTGTCAGGCAGTATTAAAGTGATCCAGTATATATTCTGTCATTTCTAAATGCATACATGTGCTGAATGGTATTGATTCAAGAGTCTAATTTCCTAGTGACTCTTTAGTTCATGATTCATACTATATTCAGACATTCAGTCTGCTGAGTGATCCTGTTAAACCAGCCACAATCCATTATCTGCTTCCTAGCATCTCATTTCAGCACAAGGGCCAGAATGGGCACCTCTTTGAATTAAGCTTTAGAAAACTGAGACTTTAATTTCTCTTGTTTCCAGCATGTAACATTGCAAAACAAGTACTGTCACTTTGTTTACGTTGTTCAACATTTGGCAAATATTTGAGATCCAGTGTACTTTATTTTCCTTCATTTTTAAAATGAAATTTACTAAAACAAAATATCTCCTGCGCCACAGATAACACAGTAGATTAAAGAGTACAGACTTAGGATAATTAATGTCAAATTTTTAAAGTGGATTTCTAAACATGTGATGAGGTGGCTTTAGATATTTCCTTTATTAGAAATATCCCCTGTTAGTCTAGCATTGTTGTTGCTTGAAGTATGGAAATTCAGCAAGTTGTCAGTATGTAATGATTTTCAGAAAAATTTGTAACAATCTCTGTGTACTGTCTGAAATCAAATGTCCTGTCTGTAGAAAATTAGTTTCCAATTTTCTGTCTTTGTGTTTCTTTTTCCCATAATTTTCTCATTTGTACTGCCAGAATGGTCTTCGGATGTTTACCGAGGTGGAATGTGACCATTGAAAGTCTGTAATGACTACTTAAAATTATCAAATTTTTCAAAGCATTATATATGATAGTTTATAGACATTAAACTTTTAAATAATGTTGGTGATGACACTTTTATATTAAATGCAGCAATTTTTAGGGTTATTCGCAAAATTGCAAAAAAGAAACCAATAGCATTAACATGCCTGTCTGTCTGTACACATGGAACAGCTACTGGATGGATTTTCATGAAATCTGATATATGAGTATTTTTCGAAAATCTGTCAAGAAAATTCAAGTTCCATTAAAATAAAAAAAATTATGGGCACTCTATGTGGAGACCTATGTACATTTGTGATAATATATCACTGAATTCTTCTTAGAATGAGAAATATTTTAGGCAAATTTTGTAGACAAAATCAAAATACACAGTGTATGTTCAGTAACTTTTTTCCAAAAATCATGCTGTTTATGAGATGATGTTGTAAACTATGGTAGAGCCAGACAGGCCACAGATAACAATATAATGTGGCACATGCACATAAAACAAAATTCTGTATTATGAGGCCCCCAGCATACTGCTAAACTGCTTTGGATCCAACCCTTTTGTGGACTTCATATGTCATAAATATACCAACTGGTCAGATCTCTGACAACATCAGAGTCAGTGAAAGATGCATGCGGAACATGTGTGAAATAATGATCGGCAGGGAAAAACTTTAAGAACTTTTAGCAGTGCCTATCTCATTGTAACTTTGTTCACAACAGTTTGGGCATGGTCTATGCTGTTATTGCCATTAACATCAACACAGGAAATTTTCATCACATGCCACAGATTTTGTTGTAATTTTTGTTTCACTAATCAGTAGCCCGGGAGCACTGGCTACAAGTGCAAAGATATATGGTTGAGAATTGCTAGGCATCGAGCACAATTTATGTTGATTTTCAATATCTAATAAGCTGCTGTGTGGGCTGGGTAGCTCAGTCAGTATAGCGACTGAACTACGGGCTGGGTGGTCCAGGATCGAATCCCGGTGGGGACGAGATTTTCCGCCCGTCCAGACCGGCCCTGGAGCCCACCCAGCCTCCTGTAAAATGGGTACCGGCTCTTTCCCGGAGGTAAAGTGCGGCCAGGGTGTGCTGCTGACCACTCACCCCATTTTAATGCTGCGGTTATGGAAGAGTAGAGCTATAACTCTACCCACCCTCTGGGCCACACCGGGCCTGTAACACGATCACTTTACCTTTCCTTAATAAGCTGCTGTAGCCTACGGTTGCTACCTACTGCATGTGGCAGTGGAAGTACTGTGAACAAATCATGTTATTAACACTGAGAAGTTTTAAACATGGTTCAGATTGTTTTTATAATATTCAGGAAGCACTTTGGAAGTTCCCAGGTTGTAAGTTAAAATTTTAGGTGAATGTACAATATCTGAACATAAAAATACGACTGTTAAAGTGATACTGCATCCGAACTGCTGCAGATGCCTACTAGACAATTTGCTCACCTGCCATCAGATGGAAGTCAGTCTCTTTGGTGTGATGCTTTTTCTCTACAATGTAGGAATGTGGACTGTATTGAAAGGACTAAATCAGTTTGCATCGATGTCTTCACAGGCAGTCAGTCATATGTGAATGTTGACTTTATTTCTAACATTTCAGGGGCTCTGTCTATGCACTAATATCACTATATCAAATAAACACTGACACCTGCACTCACATATTGTTAAATCACTACTTTATTAACACTTCACATACTCCATGTTTCAACCCTTAGAAGGTCATCATCAGGGAATGTAATGGCTACATTTCAGCAACATGGTCACCACAATGAGTTACCAGTGGTAAATTCAAGTTGGTGTGTATTATGTAATGTGTTACATAGCAGTTTTATGAGTCTGTGTAGGATTAGGGTGGACAAAGTGGCACTGGGATAAGTTTTTGTCTGTCTGTCTCTCTCTGTCTTCATGTTTTCTCCTGTCACTATCATTCCACCATTGCTCCCTACTCATTCATTCATCTGTCACTGACTCTCTGTTATCTTAGCAATTGACGCCATCTTTAAATGACACACTTAGAAATGAATTATTTTCTTCCTCTTGTCCTCCACCGCATCATCACCATTATCTTTTGGTGTATGTAAGTGTTGAGGCAGGGACTCTGATAGATTACTGAAGGTACAAATTTGATATAAATTAGGAAAACAGAGAAAAGAAACTGTACTGGAATTTTAGCTATGTCGTAAAGAATATACTGTACTTCATGAGGCTTTCACTGTATCCATATCAGATCTGATGCTATGGAAGCGTGTTTTTTTAAAACAAGTATGTTGTGTAAGGATGATGTTATGATGCTGCATCCATATGTATATATATATATATACAGACGTTAATGTGAGAGATATTTCAGCTGTAATTTGAAAGAGGTTTAGTTGTCTGTTTCAGATCTGAGATCATGCTGTTAAACTGTTAATAGAATGACTGTTCTGTGATGTGTCCCTCAAGAATAAAGGTTCAAACTATGTCACAAAACATGCAGTTCTTTTATTACTGACTGACCTGTTTAAATTCAACAAATTAAAATTTCTGCTCGTCTGTCTGAATCAAAGTATGCAGGTAATGGCAATTTTTTGCTAGTTTGTGAAAGCATCTCATAATATGCAACCAGGAATCCGTCCGTTGGTTGATCTGTATGAGAATAAAATGTAATTTCTCTCTGCTTCTGCTGCAAATTTTGTCAGTAATAGTCTGTCCCATACACTGTCTATTAGACACCCACACATACGGGAATAATTCATGCATGCATTCATTCATTCACGCATTTTAATGTTGTGCAGTGTTATGCATTCTTATGATGAAAATTAAAAACTAAAAAATTGTGTTAAGAGAAAGGGATTCAGATGCTTTTGTATTATGAAGTGAAAAGAATAAAATTTTGAAAATTTGCAGTTTTGGGGATATAACATAGTGTAGATTGGTACATAAGTACCATTGTTTTAGAGGAGCTTACTGCCCACCTCTTCAGTATAGTCCAGTACAAGTTTGCTCTGAGCATGTAGTAGTGAACTCCAATATGCTGGTACCTATACACCATTCTACATGGCTTCATGCCCCATTAGCCTGGAATGTGAGAACCTGGAATCTCAGAGCCTTGTTTGAGGTCCTGGCTTTTCTGGGATGTTGTTTGGTAGTTTTTTACAAATATTTTGGGACAGTGTGTCGGTTCTGTCTTGAAGGGTCAGGCATCTTTGAAGATGGGACCAATACATTGTCCCAAAATGGTGGTAACAAACTTGCAACACCACGCAACATCCCAGAATAAAAGTCTTGTGTCCAACAGCTTGTGCATTTAGAGTCTGAAACAGATATGCCTATACATATATTTTTTCACTGCTAGTTGTACTACAGTGACTTGAAGCAGTGTATTTTTCTTTTATGGAGCTAACAGGTGCTCAGCTACTCAATAAACTCTCCACCAGCTGTGGAACCAAAGGGTACCATTTTCACAGGAGAACATAAGTAATGCCAATTCTGAATCAAATGGATCAAGTCCGTATGCTATCTCACTGTTTATACATTTCAATATTGTCTTTCCATATCTGCCTAAGTTTTCAGAATGGTCTCTTTCCTTCATGCTTTTGAACCAGAATTGTATACAAGTTTTGTCTGCACCCTGTTAATTATGTGTTCTACCATCTCATCTTTCTTGCTTTGATCATCATAATATCTTCAGATGAAAAAAATTATGAAAAAATGCATACAATTTTCTCAAGTTCCCTGTCCCTTCCACCCTCTTGGCTCCAAATATGATCCTTAGTGTGGTCTCAAACATTTTGAATCTAAAATATTGCCATCTTGTGGAAAGAGACACCATGTGTCTGATAGACATGTTCTGTTTCAGTGGTACTTGCTATTGCCATGGTCAGTGTTCTGAGTTCCTAAGTACAGAATAACAAATTGATTGAGAATTCTTGAATCCCATGTATTATAAACGATTTTCATGAAACTTGAGCATGGGATTTCATCATTTCTTAATTAGTAGGTCTTGTAAAAGTGTATAGTTCCTTTCAGTAATAATGCACAGCCATGTATAGTGATTGGTTTCAGAGTGTTGTAACAACTGCAAGAGCTCTGAATATCTTTTCAGCTAAACCTGTAAAGCACAGTGTTTAGTGTATGTACCATATGCTCCAACATTTAAAGATCTCCATATTGTGGCCAGAGAGTGTATTTATTGGTTTTGTTTCAGCTTCAGAATAAACAGTAATTATTTCCATAACAAGCCTTCATTACTAATTGGTCTCTGTGGTGCCTCTGACAAATTCTGTTTCATTGAGTAAGTAAATTATATTTAGAAATATACATATTCAAAACTGGACATCTTGTTGAATATCCTACACAAGCAAACTATTTTCTCACATATTTTTCTCCCTTTCTGGGTTTGAAGATTTCTTACTTAGTGTGGGTTATTTTATGTACTTTTGGATCTGTATTCTCAGAACCAGAGAGATACAGATTTTATTTTATATGATATGAATCTGCTAAAGGTGTCAAAAAGCATCCTTAAACTTCATGTCCATATGTAATATGTTGCTTGTGCTGCATCTATAATTAATGTATACCTCCACATTTACTGACCTTGGTGGTAGATACTGATGAATCATCAGCTTTATGCCCTGGTCCCTTTGCCCCCAGAGTAAGAATCCTTTATATCTATTAAGTTAGGCGGCTAGATAAGTCCCAGAGTTAGGCACTTCAAAGAGGAGAAGACAGTCTTGCCCCTGCCAGGAATCAAGCCAAGATTTCTAAGTCACCCATCCCACAGCCTGGTTACTATCCTCGCCAGCTATCTTGGCTCACAATTTGTTTGTCATTTTCATTTATATTCTAGGGTTCCCATGGTACTGTAATTTTTTGGTACCCTATTAAGGAGGTGTGTCTGTGTGTTCCCTTTTTCTAACTAATACTTTCATAGCAGTACCTGAAGGTTCAACACAGCGATTGTATAGATTCCTGAGCCAGTTCAATCTACCTGTCATCCAGCATACTTTGTTAATTTCAGCTTAGTGTCATTTTCACATCTCCATCTTCTATGTGATCACATTTAAATAGGTACATCTTCACAGTTGTTTATGCTTTCCTTTTCTCCGTCATTTTAATTATATGACTATTGTACCAGATCTGCTAGGTATGATGATTCAAAATGTGGCCTGACCCATGTACAATTATGGGTTTCTCTACATTCAAACATGTATTTAATTAGACAATTGAACCGAATGGTGTTAATACATGACCCCTTTTTTCTTAATTATTATTTTTAAAATGTTGATGTAGGGGCAAATCCCTGCCTTGGCTCCATGGGCACCCATTTTTGCAATGGAAATATGAAGAAGTGCACCCACTAGTTTCACTATGTATGTTAATTTACCTCTCTGTGTGCTCTTTAACAGGTCAAGAGCTGCCAGATGGGTCGTAGTTAAATTCTGTATTGTAGAGCTCCAGTAGAGTTTGTCAGGGTATTCAGGTAATGGCTATATTGCCATGAGCAAGGAATGGTTATCTGCAATCATATCAATAGGAATCCCTGAATAAAGAGAGGGTCACGTTTTTCCTGTCCACGCCTCGATGTCAATATAAATGGGGTACAGGTATAACAGCACTCATCTTAACCTTGGTACTAAATGCAGGTGAATGGAGAACTTCACGCCCCGGCACCCATTGGAGACCCTGTGGGCCCCATTGCCGGTGCGGACTTTTATAGAAGAAATGCTCGTATTTCATGCGCAATACATTTTATTAGTCAGTTGTCGAGATAAACAAAAGGGAATTCAATGTCATATCATTGCGAATCGCAAATCGAATTAAAAACTGAACGGCAGACCTCCTATGCTTTGCATTTCCGTAACATTCAATGTGTTTTTGAACATTGCGGCAACCGGCCGACATCCAAGTGGCAGTGACTGCACTAACATAGAGGAACACAAACCAGTAATGCAATGATACAATACAGTTGGTATGGCGTGATATTTGTGGTTAAGCATGTACGCTTGGTGATACTTGTGTGCCACGCTGCCTGTTGTTTCCAGTCTGGTAAGTACATTTTTGTTGGCTGATATTCGTATACATCTAATTTATCATGCCGAATTGTTTTCGAGGCGATTTCGGCGTATTTGTGAGAGTGGTGCAATAGTGAAGAGAAGGATGGACGTTAGGGCAACTGTACCCAAACGAAAGTTTGTTCGGGCCGTTTGTAGTAATAGTTTGGAAAGGAAATATCAGAGTATGTATAACATTTTATTTGCTGGACTTATAATACTATTTCCGTATTGAGTCCGTTCATTGTGTACAGACTGGAAATTGTAGCTTCTATGCAACGAACAGTACTCTGGGCAGTATAAGCGTACGCAGTCGAAACATTGTAGTTTAGTAATTGAATAATTAATATCCGGTAACTACAATCGAAAATACTGATGTACATATATACATGATTAAGTACCCCGATTTCCGTAAACTGAACAAGTCAGTTTAAAGTCTAACAAGAAGTTCCTAGCACAACTTAAATTCTGCTTCCCCATTGAATAGAGTGTACTTCTTCAGAGCCTTCACTGCTATTATTATTGTATGAAGAGCACAGTAAATACATAATTGATTTGATAATAGACATAACCTCTAAGCTTCACTCTAATGCCATATTTATGACTGTTGATTTACAAACACTATTTTGTACATAATGTGGGGGTGTTTATGTAAGTCTCTCGCCTTGCAATATTTATAAATTTAAACAAAAACTTTCTCATCGTTTGTGATCGCTGTACTCTAATAGCAGGTATGATGTGATGGGTTACAGTACAAGATGGCTGCAATCAAAGTAGAACCTGCTTCAGATGATGAAACAGACACTGTATCTTCAGTACATGATTTTCTACAAATTAATATAAAGAATGAATTTTCTGTACCATCAGAAGCAGAGCCAAGTGAAGTACAGGTATGTTCAGTTTCAATTGGATTTTTTTAAAAGGTAGTGTAACAGTCAAATTCAACTCAACTTGTGTCAGTAAAAATAAGCCAAATGTAACCAACAGTAAGCAGTAACATGAGGCTAAAATATGCCCTGAAATGTAGTGTAATTTGGGACCTGTGCTGTAATAGTTTCCTTGCCTAATCTTTTTATTGTGTTTCTTTTCTGTTGCATTACAGTATCAGTTTGCAGGAGAAGTTGTCAATGACATGTTCTCATCAGTGGCATAGAATGAGACAGTACCCATCATTCATCCTGTTTTTATTTTTTTGGGTGTGTTGCTTCTTATTGATGTTAAACTGCCTGTTCTAATGAAGTCTTTTCTGGAAATAATTTATGCCTTTGGTTACAACTTTTTGGTGTTTGAATATGTATACATTTTTGTTTTAATTGTGGCACATGAAGCATTCCATTTTTATGTTGGTTCAGTTTACTTGTCCAGCACACTCCTGGTAAGAAAGGACCACTGACATGCTAATTGGTACTATATTGCAGGAGGTGTCATGGGATGTTGGCACAGTCAAGGATGAGCTGAAGGAAGAGGTGAGAGCAGAAGTAGGAGTGTGTCTCGACAGGTCAGTGTAGTGGTGAAGCATATTTTTTAGTGTTTTTTCAAAATGAGGTGTATGTTTTGTCAAAAATGATCCCTGGAGATGAAGTATTATATTTGCAATATGACCTGATAGATGCAATGGTTGTTAGAAATTCCTGGTAATTAAAACAAATACTAATTTGCGTATTCTTTAATAGGGTTTGCTAATGCATCCTGCAGATGATGAACTTTGTGTAATTGAGACTTTCATATATAATGCAGATGCCTGTTTCTCACATGTGCAGTGTTGTTGATGTGCTGTCAACCATAATTTGCATCTGCAGTGAATGACAATAAACGTGCAAGCCAGCAAATTAAAAGATTTGAGTATATGCAGTGTGGTTCAATATTTTGAAGGAGATCAGCAGTTTGAAGTGAGATCTCCAGTGTTTGGAATAAACTCCTAAGTTTGTGTTCCTCAAGAATTCCATAAATGTTTCATTGATATTGTATGCCTGTTACATGTGCCTAGCATTTTACATTTACTTTTAAAGAAATGTAGCAGTGTTGTATATTATATATTTGTATTCTGTTGCAGTTTGGAGCAGGTACCCATTAAATTGGAACCTTCCATTGTACATGATGACAGTTCAGCGATACTTTCTGACAATACAGAAGAGGAATATGTGACAGGAATAGATCCTCTTACAGAAAACGCCTTCATTTCTGAAGCACACAATGAAATATTGAAACGTATACCCCTTAAAAAACCAACAGTTCAATCTATTGCATATGGTAGGAGAAATCGACTACATCCAGGTAAGGATGAAGAAATTCGTCATAGGTGTGAGTTGTGCAACAGAGGGTTTGTTCATATTGAAAACCTGGTGAGGCACAAAATGCTTCACACAGGTGATACGCCATTCAAATGCGAGATATGTGGTAAAATGTTCACACGCCAAGCCCATCTTGTCATTCACACTCGTACCCATACTGGGGATAAGCCTTTCTCATGTGAAATATGCAATAAAAGTTTCACGCAACCCGGACATCTTAAGGTCCACAGTCGTACCCATACTGGAGATAAACCATACAAATGTGATGTGTGCAGTAAAAGTTTTACAAACAGCGGAGGACTTACTGCTCATACCCGAACACACACTGGAGATAAACCTTTCAAATGCGAAATTTGTAACAAGTGTTTTTCCCAACCCGGACATCTTGCAGTTCACACTCGTATCCACACTGGAGATAAGTCCTATAAATGTAAAATATGTGATAAGGGATTCACTCAAAATGGAGATCTTGTGGCTCACGTCCGTACACATACGGGACAGAAGCCGTACACGTGTCAAGTATGCCGTAGAGGTTTCACCCAGCGCGCGCATCTCAGAACTCACACTCGCACTCACACTGGTGATAAACCATACAAATGTGAAATATGTAATAAAGATTTCACATTACGAGGTGATCTTGTGGTTCACACTCGTAGACACAAAGGAGAAAAGCCTTATAAATGTGAAGTGTGCGGTAAGACATTTACGCAAGGTGATGAACTTGTCGTTCATAATCGTATACATACGGGAGAGAAGCCGTTCAGGTGTGCTGTGTGTAACAAGGGGTTTACACAGCGTGGGATACTTGTCGGGCATACTCGTACGCATACTGGAATAAAGCCTTATAAGTGTGAGATATGCAACAAAAGCTTTACATTACGTGGACATCTTGTGGGTCACACACGCATCCATACTGGAGATAAACCATATAAATGTGAGTTTTGTGGTAAATGTTTCAGGCAGTGTGGACAACTTGTAGTGCACACACGCACCCACACAGGTGAGAAGCCCTTCAAATGTGATGTATGTGATAAAAGATTTACTCAGCGAAAGGGTCTTGTTGTACACAGTCGAACCCATGCGCCTGTTTAGACATGATGTGCCAGCCTTGCCACTGCCATTGTATGTTGTGCATGTAGCATAAATAAATTTTGGAAGCCAGAATTGTTAATTCTGACACTGTGTAGGGATAAGTTGACATGCTTTAGTTTTGAGAGCAAATAGCTTGTATATTCATTTGCAGTTTCTTATTGGAAGCATGTCTGGTAGTATTGAGATGAATGGAGAAGGTTTTGTTGCAGGAAAATCCACCTTGATAGAAATTTAATGAATGGTAAAAGCTGTCCTTTTCTTGTAAATCAACAGCAAAATATGCCATGGAGTCTTATTGATTTCTATATTTTTAAAGCTGGTGAATTTTAGAGATGCAAGTATTGTGCTTGTTGTATTTATGAATTATTTTTGTTCATTTATTTAATTAATGTACACTGTACTGAAGAATGTTTCAAGCAGAAATTATTTCTTCTTCGGGAGACACAATGGTGACTGAATTTTTGTGTAATTTAATTTGGATCATGTATAATGTAGGATCTCAAGTAGAATCAATGTGGAATTTTGAATTTTTAAGATACAGTTTTTTAGTTCTTGCAGGAAGCGTGTTCAATTCCCATGCGTGTAATATACACCAGGTAAAAGGTAAAGCAATTCCATTATAGACCTGGACAGGTCCTGAGGGTTCCAGGAAGTTGAGGCTCCCAGATTTCAAGACATTTGGCACATGAAGGTGGTAAGGTTTTCAGCCCTATGCACTGCCGACCTTTACCCCCCAGGAAGTATACCTGGTACTCATTTCTGTTAGAGGATGAGTCAACCTCAGGGCCACAGTGTGGCTGGAAGAACTGTGTCAAAGAAAACTTCCAATGACACCATGGGGAATCAAACCCGTGACCTGGCTTGTAGCGCAGTTCCTCAACCAACTGGGCCACGGCAAATATACACCAGGAGTATACAAATTTTCCAATAATATATGATCCACCCCGCAAGTTGTAGGTGCCAGTGGGTTGACATGAAGCAAGTTCCATTTTGAGGACCCACACTTCTGGAGTGACCTGTGAACCTCACTGTTATCTGGAGCCTTCTACTTTGTGCATGTGAATGGACACATTTTTGTATAAAAAGGAAAAACTGGTAACAATGCTGAAAATATTAGGTGCAACTGTATAAAATTTGGTTGCCCTTGCAAGCAGGCGGCCAAGATTCATACACTGCATAAAATGGTAAAGTAGGTAATATTACAATGATTGGAAAGCATCTTTGAATGCAAAATTGGAAGACGTAGTTGATAATGTGATTATTTCAGGATCAGGTCCAGTAGAGATATATTCTGTTTATTTTGTTGAAATGGTGGGTTCTGTTAACAAAGTGTGATTGCTGTCAATAAATCCATTTTTGCAAGACATTTTAAGCCTTTCTGTCACATACTCATATTGTATGCTTGATTGCATAAATATCCCATAACTGTTTGTAAAAGTGACTAATTTTCTCTTCATTAGATTGCAGATCGAATTATGTCAATGCGACACATAAGGAAAGATTTGTAATGTATGATGAAAGTGCAGTCGAACATGATAGTTTCTCAGTTTGTTAACCATAATTGTCCTGCAGATGTGGGATACAGCAGTAGACATTTGAATCAGTGGGAAGTGTTGTTCTTCAGTTTGAAGTTGGTTGTATGTTTACAAGTCTACAGTGCAAAGAATTATGTGACAGTGATTGCAGTAGCAGAATAACTCTTTGTCCAGTGCCATCTCTGTTTATTCTAACACCAAATGTAGGAACTCTAAAGAATGGACTGACATGGGTGTGTGAACAATTTATGGAGACCAGCGTGTGTGGAAATGTTGACCATATGGATTACCCTGATCAGCAAGCAGATTAGGAAGTCATATGGATGGTCGGTATGATGTAGATTGTTTATTCGTATGATTCTGCACCACGCCAATTTCGCGTTTCTTTCGTAAATGGCGCCAGTGGTTGACAACGTACATTGAGCCTTGTGGGTTCGGATGCTCTTTAAAATTGATGGTTTTGTTTGCGGCTCGTTTTTTCGCGCGTAGATTTAGATCTTCATATAATTACGAAGTTCCCCATCATGTTTCCTGCCATCATTGGGAGGTAAAAATGTACGCGCGTATGTATTAGGGGTTGAAACTGAGGTTGCCTAAGAGAATGGCCGGTCAAAATCGAAAGAGTAAGTGCCTCTGCGCCCTCTCGAATGACAACGGAAACAGATCAGTTTACAACACACGTTGGAACCCTTAGGTGATTCAGTGGTGGACAATATTTAAAAATATAAATTATCCCACTTCGGAAGAACGTGGTGTAAACACCTATTTACCCGATCACAGCATACTAGATTACATACTCGCGTGTTCAACCGTGGGAAAAACTTTGTTGAAGTAATCCGTGGTACAATGTTTATTAGTTTGCGCTACGTGCTCTGTCATTATTGTGGACACATTGTATGTGCGATATATCTGTAACTCATTATGTAAAATAGGTTGTAAGAATTAATGTAACGTGATTTTACCATGATACCAACCACATACTCACTGTGTGGCATGTATCTACTAATGTGTCATGCAATTCTTACGTTCCGTTAGTCAGTGTGTGAGGTTATAAGAGTAAATTGTCGAAATTATTGAACACGGTTATGGAAAATGTATTAAATGATTTTTGTGGCACAACTTCGTGGCACCATGCAATATCTCACGTAAGTGCAAAAGTATTTCTGCGCCGTCGTGTAGCTATGTAATTGTATTAGTCATGGATAAAAGCTGGATTGGTGCCCAAATTAGTAAGGATTGGGTGGTTGTTATTACAGCGATCTTTCACGTAAAAATATAACATCAATTGAAAACAGCGGGCATCAAAAAAATAAGTTCAGTACAAGTCTTGTTGTAGTTATGGTCATTTTGTTTGCGTTCAATATGGTGTCATAGTGAATATGCCGATCGCGCTTTTATTACAGGTGGAAGAAGCACAAAGTCCTTGAATTAAGATGCGAAATTTATTTGTTTTTTACATTATTGTCAACATTTTCATGCAATATGTAATGACAGGATGGCTTTGAGAACTAGCCCAGAAAACAGTCACCAGTAAATCACTGGTAAGCAAATGTACCTAGCCCACATAATTTAACAAATTCACACATGTCAGAAAGTTAGTACTTAATGGTGAACCAGTCCATGGCATTTGTCAGCATATTGATGAGTGATGATACCAAAATCAATTAGAGTACTGGATGGCACATCAATGCTTCTCTCTGTAATTGCAGCAGAAGGAAATTGCCATTCACTGGTGAAGTATTTCAGTGGAAAATAATGGAAGCTGGAGCAGCACTCTGGTAGTAGAAACCATATTCCAGGCTTCAGCCAAGCTTCCAAACATTCTGATCAGCTCCTGGTATTGAATCATATTGTAGAACTTTATGGACAACACATGTACATGATATGGTTTTGACATGTAGTTTGGTGGATGGTTGCCATCATTGTAGAGGAACCTAATGCATTCACAGGGACTCCATTACCTTAAAGATGCAGACGGCATGTTTCTCAGAAACATTCATAACAAGGTACCAGACTATGCCATGCCATAACCCAAAAGATTACATTCAACAGTATGTGTTGATGCAGGGCTACTGCAGATGGAGGCAGAAGGTTCCCCTGAACCATTGGTAACCACATAGCAGATTACTTTGTGTTATAACCAGAAAGATCACAGCCCTAACTTCACTTTCAAGAAAATGTCAAATGTAAAACACATTTTTCATTGGTACATGTATGTACATGTGTGTACCAAGAATGGAAATACAAAACTATTGTATTTTGTGTACTGAGCAACATATTTTGAAGTTTTCTGTTCTGTGCATTCTCGTGCATAATGGCATGTGCTTTTATTTAAAGGGTGTATAAGTTCTCCCTGATGATGGAGAATGTAACACCAAAACTTGTAGGAGAAACACAGTAAATGTACATAATGAATAAATATTGTGTATTCGGTTGGTGTAATTAAAGAGAGGT
>Ga0123357_10002099_pt1 | contig 21926 bp, 12 predicted proteins | sample TergutEmb28metaG_FD_89873 | JGI IMG/M metagenome (GOLD analysis project Ga0123357, IMG submission 89873) | Embiratermes neotenicus P4 segment gut microbial communities from Petit-Saut dam, French Guiana - Emb289 P4 | ecosystem: Host-associated > Arthropoda: Insects > Digestive system > Gut ... | reverse complement strand
GTAGCTGGCCTCTTGTGGTCAGCTCATTTCTTTGTCACACACATACAGACGGAAAAGATAAGCTCCTGGAATGGCCCGACCGTTCATGTTTGCTGCTTTATGTTAGCGTGCGCATCCACTAAATCATTCGTTAGCCGAGTCCGAAAACAGCTAAAAAAATCTTCGTTAGCCGAAAAATTCGTTAGCAAGGTCACTCGTTAGCCGAGGTATCACTGTAATTATGTCTCTGTGGGGGCCAAGAAACTGACAGTTGACAGTATTGGGCAGTGTTTCCCAACTAGGGTGCCGCGAAACGCTAGGCTTCCGCAGAACACCAACATGGGTTCCACGGGAAATCGCGAAATAAATAATTAAATAGATAAAAATTTTAATATGCCGCAAAAAAATCCCAAATTTCCTCCAGATGCCGTGGGAAGATTTGTACGGCAATTGGCAATATTAGCGTAACTTCCGGTCACCACAGGCTGTTACTGTTTTGTTTTCGATTTCATACGTGGTATTATCTTCGATTACGAAGATTTATTTTAGGGGTTCTTCCGCGGCAACAAGGGATGTACAACACTGGCGCTCGCCACATTTCTTGTAGTAACCAACCAAATCTGATGTCCCTCTGGCCGTTGAACTGTGAACGCAAACTTGTGCCCACCGAGCTCAGAGTTGTAACAAAGAAATTAAAACATAGAACGTATTTGTCCCACACTTCCAAGAAGCAATGACAAACTAAAAACCCCTCAACACCAAGGACAATATACAATTTGAAGAGAACAATAAATCGGTTTGATTGTCCGGTATTGTAACCCATATTTCAATTCTGAACTTAAAACATGTCTCTGGGTATTTGAACTGCGGTATATGCCGCTCTACAAACTTCATTTCATTTCAGATGAATAAATACATTCTTACTGCGACCCACAAAACACCATTCATAGGACCATCATATGATCATGCGATGCACGATACAAAATGCATGCATTTGAAGGAGACTCTTGTTCACGCGTGTCCCTCAAAAACCTGTACTTATAAAAACGAGATCAGCCTAGAAACCCCAAAACTGAATGTTGGCAGCACTAACGCATTTGTTGAGGCTAAGACGACGCTAGCGCGAGTCTGCAAATTTACACTTACTGTGCAGCCACTTGGGGGTAGGGACCTATTTTAAGTCAGAGCCCTCACGCTGGGAGGCACTATAAGATCACCATGTTGATTATATGGTGCGGTAAATTCGGTCAAAAACACAACTATAAATATATGGCTAAATGATGGTGTTTATTAGCAACAGAAAAACTACATGTTTCGGCCTATAGCGGTCATCTTCAGGTTATGACAACTTTCTTGCTAAAAGAGTTTTATATAATATGCCTAGTTTTTCTATTGCTAATAAACACCATCATTTAGCCATATATTTATAGTTGTGTTTTTGACTTAATTTACCCCACCATATAGTTTAAACACACAACGGGGATGGCACACCTCAGAACCATGTCGATGCCTGTAACGTTTCAAATTAAAACTGTTTTATTAGGTGAAAACATTATATTTTAAATAATGTATTAAAATTCCCGCTCAACTGCAAACAGGCATAACATTAATGAAAAACAATAAACATTCCACGAGGGAATTGCACCCGGAAACGTTCAGTGCCACTGTACTAACTCTGAGCTGAAGAGCTCGCCTTACACGTCACACAGTTCTGACTAGATCTTATAAATTCTTCAAAAATACAGAAAATGAAATTTCACACTTCCGTAATTTAATCCTATGACGCTGCTTTCACCTAAATGGCCCCAAGTGACCAGAAAGTGGGAGCACACACCGGTCTACCGTGTAGCGAAGTGGCTGTTATAATATTTCTGACGTCGTTATGCGCATCATCCGATGATAACGAGTCTTTGACCACGGGGGAGGAAGACGGCAAGTCAGTTTGCACATTTGGAAGCTTCAAAGCTGCAGAAATAAGTGGAAATTTGTCAGAACAGGGTTATACTGCCAGAACATATCAAGCGGATCCTTATACGTTGTGAGAAGTTCAAATTAATTTATATGCTATTCACAAAGAAGTTTTGAGCTATGATTTAATTTTGGAGCAAGCTTGATACTGTTCAGTTCCAAGTCTTTTTATTTTCCTGTCTCCTAGCTAACGCCTAAAGATTAGAATGTAAAATACCACAAATGTACCTGTTTTACATACTTGTGCAGCTTGGTTTCTCACTCCAAGGTACAGACTTGGAATAGATAATTTGCAACAAAGATAAAAAAACAATAGTATAGACAGCGTTAAATAATGAGAATATTAATAGTGTATAAAGAACTCCACGCAGCCAAGTCCTTGAACATCTAATGCGGCCACAAACAGTCAAGAAAATGCCCAAATTTCATGGAGCCCAAATGTTCATTACCATGTTCACAAGAGCCCGCCACTTGTCCGTCCTATGGTGAGCCAGAGGAGTCCAGTTTACATTATACCGCCATATACATTACAGATCCATTTTAATAATATCCTCCCACCTATGCGTATGTATTGCAAGTGGAATCCTTCCTTCTCTCCCATTCGTGTCACATGTGAAACCCAGCTCTACTTCCTTGACTTCATCTAACCTACTGATTCACTCACTCGCTGCCGCAAACCCCCTCTTGGAAAGATAATGGGTGTTCAATTAGTCAAACGTTCCTCGCATTTTCACAAACTATGCTCTTCGTAAAATATTAGAGTGACTAATGCCGACCCATGTTCACCTAGTAATAATGTACAATAATAAACTGACATAGACAAAGCTCACCTGCGAAAGGGCTATGCATGACTGTAATGTTAGAAATATGGGCATAGATTCGTGTCCCAAGTGACATTTCAACTTGTTAACCTTGCGTCCCAGCAGTTCTAATCCGTAGGCGCTAACGTTAGCTTTCAGTTCCCTAACCAACTACATCCAGCAGACAGACAAATCGATACTTCAATAAGACAACAGCAAATCAAGGCATCACAAAAGCAGTAAATGACGTACTATGAGAACAATAAAGACGCCGCTCTAAATATTGAAGTAAAACGAGTCAATTCATGGGGGGTTTTAACGAGTCAAATCAAAGATCGACAGGGGACGGTTAATAATGCACGGAGTATGTCAACTCACACAGGACGTGGTTATTCCAAGCGTCTGGCGGATAGTGTTAATCGAAAGAAGGCCTCGGCACACACATTCTTCCATATGAGAATTTCCGCTAAATATCTGACGGTCCTTTTCGGAAGTTAAAACTGGGTATGAAACAAACATAACCACATTCACAGCAATCTAACCAAACTGTATTTATAATCTGCACTAGGAAGCTCGAATTTTAACAGTTAAGGGTACGAGTTCAACGGGGGGGGGGAATGAGCAACTAAAGACATGCCTGATTACAAGGACCCACTAAAGGATTAATCGTTGCGAACTTCGTAAGTAATCCCATTTAAGTAGTAATAAAAGAAGAATTACAGGCAGGAAATATAATTCATTTTCAAGCCAGAAATGGTAACTTATACTGCAATTCAAGGCTATTTATTTTGAAAACAGTCACATTATATAAGCATAACAGCCTGAAAGCGAGAAGCACATATCTAAAGAGACGTGGCTTCAATACCCAATGACGCTCTCCCGCAAGTGAAACAAGTTCAAGATCTGAAGCAGTAAGACAGCTCGCAACAGAGCGCAGTTCTTTTCCAATCGGGCCACCATTCAGTGTAAGTTCCATCTGCGTTGTGCGAACTCACTAGGTCCCAGCGACCTTACAGCCGACACACACGCACGATCTCGGCCCGCTCATGCACGTACCCTGTTGGTTCGGAGTTCATGTTGTCACACGCTTTCGGTTTTCGACGTTCTGGAGAGGTGCCAGGCGATCGGCCGACCATAAGCCAAGGAGACCTTATCACATGCATAAAACATCTTTTATCCCGAGTGGAAACTATAAACCAAACAGATAACAGAAAATGCATGAATATGGCAGTAACTATGCGTCTTGATTTTGGGTTCTTTAGATTTAAACATTGTACCCACTCACTGTATTGAGACAACCCATCTTCTTACAATAAGTGTTCACAACATTACGGACGATTCATCGCTGGATTATCGTCAAACGAGACGGACTATTACAGACGATCTCCACACAGAGATCTGTAAGCAGGCGGTACTAGCTCGACGAAGTTATGACACCCGGAAACTGGACAGAGATTCGAAGCAAGATACCTCCGAACACAAACGTACAGCACCATCTTTACAAGACCCGCTCGCTGTAAATGGGACGCATACATAAAAATGTTCCTGTGCTTAATGAACCACAACGCTATGAAGAAGCATGAGGTAGTGAAGGTGCAACTTGCAACTCTACGCATCCTCAATCTCGGAAGTGCAGAGAAGCGGCTGGTCAGCTTCAGATTCCGGTTGCTTAACCTCCAAGGAAAAAGCACTCCCCCCCCACCTCCCACTAGCACCGGCCCGAGAGCCGTTCTAGACGCACCACAAAATAAACAGTGAGCAGTTCTGGTCTCCACCATACAAGAAATACGAAAAACCACTCATCTGAAGAGGGCAAATAATAATAATAATAATAATAGCACAACTTAAGCCAAAATGTGTACGGCATGCTACCAGAAAACATCTGAAATCGCTGTTCTGGGGCGAGAATTTGGAAGTTGTTATATGTGAAAAATGAAAAGAAAGCTACGTTGGTGAATGGGGTATAGAGTAATGGAATTAGTGAGCAGGCTCCAGAATTTCACGGCCTTGAACGGTATAACGTACAAGGACAGCTCATATGATTTGCACCAGAACCCGACAGAACTTGTTCGCCAATTGAAAACTGGCATACGTGAATTCGAAAGCAATGCCTGTCATTAACACACCTTTACACTTGGTCAAAAGTCGCGAATGCCATTAGTTACAGCAAAGCTGGAAACGAAACATAACTGTAAAATATTATACCTACTACATCAGAAGCACACTTACCTTCAGCGACAAAATAACTAAATGCAACGCACACGAACAAGGATGATAAAAATTTTCCTTAACGACTAACCTATTCATTTCTGCAACTCTGGTGAACTGGAAAGCAAATGGCGGCAACACACACCCACTCATTTAACACCTCTGTTTATGAAGGCTGTATATATATATATATATATATATATATATATATTAACTAATAACAGACTAGCTCCGATGTTACTCTATCACAGTTTTAAGAGCGAAGTACACAGGTGCTGCTCTTTTTTCCTTCAGCTGGCGGGCCATATCAAAAGCTCGCAACCAATCTGCACCGATGTAAAGCTGTTTCGTACAGGCCTGTGTTCAATCCATGCCAATTATACCTACAGGAAGTTACGGATAAATAAAGGAGAAATTTTCTCTGCACGCGACGTAAAGGCATTCGAGGAAGTGGAAGTACAACACCACTCATTCTTAACCTTGGTACTTCACAAACGTGGGTGGTCGGCTTCAAGCCCCGGAAGCTTTACCCCGGGAAAGAGCCCTCAACACCCACTGAATGGTAGACTGGGCGTGACCCACAGCCCGCCCTGACGTTTCGGACAACAAACTAAGCCATCTTGGCTCCTGGAAAATGGGGGCATATGGTATAATTATGAGCTAAATACATTTAAAATTAAAAAAATAAACACAGGTATATCAAATACGCGTAATTCACCATCACATTAATTACACAAACTACCACCCCCTCCACTACCACCACCATCATCATCATCATCATCATCTACCTAACATGGAGTTGGGCCACCTGAAGACCCGTTCCTGTCTCACACATCCAGAAGTCTCTTCAATGTTCTTCCCTCGTTTCTTCTACCTTTTGGTGTGTGGTTTTATTATTACCTTGGGTAATCTGTTAAGAGGCATTCTGTTTACATGTCTATCGAATTTCTTCTGTAGTCGCGTGTTTTGTCCAAACTAATGAAAGTATACGTTCCATATAGGTGCACTGAGGATATTTACACTTAAGGAACAAATCAACAAATACACACTGATAAAATATGTTTTATTACATGAGTTACCATGATTATAGTAACATACAGTAAAAGATATTTTATCAGTGTGCACGTGTTGGTTTGTTACGTAAGTGTGAAGACCAAAATGTAAGTCAAAATATGCCCTCCATATCAGGACCACACGCCAGTTTTCACTCCCTCCTGGCTTAGTAATTTCAAGAGAGAAATCGCTGCCGGCCTTGGGGTATTCACTTCATGTCATGGTGCTTCCGGTTTCGCCTTCTACTTTGCCATAATTCTTATCGCTATTTAAGCAGCGCCTAACAGGACATTTCACAAGAAGATGAAGTATTCTAAGCCTGCATTATACCAATATTATGCTGTCTGCTGTTGTCATCTGTCATACAGATATAATACCTTCCACATACTTTCCAATTCACTATGCGCCACTCATACTAACATTCAGTCCTTGGTCTGACGTACTAACGACGCATGTAAATAAACAAATAAATAAATAAGTAAATAGAAATCGAAGTTGCAAAATGGTGTACACCGCGACACAGTACACAGACTTCACGAAGGACTGCCTAATTTCTAAGCGTTATACAATTCTACTGTACATGTATAGTCGTGGTCTCTGAAATTTAACATGCGTAAATATAATTTCATTTTCGTCTATATGAAACGCACGGCCTTCCCTTCAACAATTATCGCAAAAATCTCAAACCTTCCAAAACCACCATATGCAGAACTTTTTATATCGAATTTAACCCAAACTGCACCTAAGTGTAGGACGGGCTTCACTGCGCCGAACTGCATGAAGCTCGCAACCACTGAATGATTTTTAGACATGGTCTGTGCTGACTTTTTTTCCAAGTCCTATGAAAAAATGGAGACAAAACCAGAAAACTTTCTTTACCCCCTTAAGTACAGCACTGTTTTCACAATATCCATTTCCATCAAACTCACAGTTACGTAATGACATTACATGACCACCTTATGAATTGAATTTCACCGAAATCGACAAAGAAAAGTGGACAGTAGGGCTGTAAGCCCAGTTATGCCCTCAAATAAAGTACAACTATAAGTCAGCCGATTTTCACAAAACTCAGGTTTCTCGACAACCTTTTGTAAAGCATTGCTGTACCAAATTTCATGAAAATCCGACAAACGATTTTAGTCTCTGATACTAGATCACAGAGTGAAGAACGGATAAGCCGTTCTCATTCCCCACTCCCCAACCCCCCAACCACCGTGGCAGCACATACAAAGTAAAGTATGGCTTCGAACAGGCACTAAACAACACTGAACCAATGTGCGTCACTCGGCTAGTTCGTGTCTTAATTGCATGCAACACGGAAACAACAGTTTGCCTGCGCTGTTTCAGATTACTTCGACGTAGGTTCACACATGTTCATATTCGGTGGACCCTGAATGCACCTGACATGTAATGGTACAGTTCCGACTTCTAAAGAATACTCTACTAGAAAGTGACGCCGTGTTGTATGGTAACTGTGAGAAGATGTTTCAGATAAACCTTTTAAGTATATAAACAACCCAGACGATGAAGGCACCAGGGTCCTTTGGAACGCCCGTGCTACATGGCGTTACATCTCAGAAAATAGTAACATGCACAGTCACCGGCCTGTAAACTTCAAATCTCAATTTTAAACTTAGCTTTAAATATGGATGTCGACAGCTGTTCACAAAATAATACACCGCGAATCGTTGATCCGCGTGCGGCCGATCCTTCCATCTGCGAGGATGAACCATTTCCGGGAATCGCTCAAACGACTATACTCTTATACCGCGGTAAAATATAGTGTACTGCTTTTTCATCATTTATAAAAAGCCAATTTCACTTTATTTTACGTTATACGTGCTTCGTGTAAGCTTACTATACAAACGTGCACGTATTTTGCGTAATAATTCAAGCGGCTGCGTACTGCAAGTCACGCAAGATCTTGGACTAGATGAAAACTGGGGTTCAAATCGCGCTCCGTTGTTCTGCAGACTCACGGTGATTCAAACCTCCTATCCAGTGACCACTACAGAATCTGTTTAACAGTTTGCAAGTAGAAAACCATTACAGGACGAAAGAGCCAACTAAGAAAACAAAAATATTTTCATTAGAACAGGTTATATAAATGCATTAGATTACAGATATTAAAAGATGACGTGGAAACAGACATGTAAAAAAGCTGAACACGTTGAACACAGCTACCTAAACAATGAAGTAGTTTTATGCATCTTACAGACTGGCTTGCATACCCGTCAGAATTTCGACGCAGTTCTGTACATCGTCCGTAACAGCGCTTTCCAGAATCGTATTTGCCGAAGCTAACACACTGGGTTACAGACAAGGTAGGCGAACAGCGTAATCGTCATTGCCTAAACCAGCATTCGACTATAAAATCTACTGGCAATGGACGTACGTCAGTTAAATTAACATTAAAACTGTAAAGCTTAATACTAGCCAGTAATGTAAAAACGAATCGAACAAGCTAAAAGTGACACAGACAACAAAAACGAAATTTATTAAACTATACTACGTGTGCACATTGAATCATATCGACACACTACAGCGGTCGAGGGGAGGTGGGGGGAGGAAGGAAGGAAACCAACACAAGAAACCGAGAAATAACACAGACTACGTGAAAATTAAACTGCATCATACAAGGCTTCGCCACCACATTACACTGCCCTACTGCACTCGACCGGAATCACCCCTTTCGCATGCTGGAGTTAATTCCTCATACGAACTCTGGTAAATTTACTCGAAAATCTAACAAACCTGGAAACAATTCTGAGCCCGCATTATCCACTTCATATCGTCACAGTATACTGAATTAATTCTAACTTTATCCTCCCAACCCCATGTTCGGTCAGGTTAAGTGGTCCTTTTCCAAGACGTGCTTACATAAAATTCTCGTAACACAGTTTCGGGCTGCACTTTCAGCATAGCACAGCTGATGTGTGCTGTGTTTCTCATTTTTATTCCTTGCGGCGCGACAGCGATACTCGGGCCTAGGCCGCCTCATCGTTGAGGTTTCAAGCTCACACTCGTATACTTCACATTCGGCATAATTCCTCTACCTGACAACACACAACATTAAAAAGAGACAAAACTCCATGCCCCCGGCGGTATTCGAACCCTAAATCCCAGCAAGTAAGCAGCCTCAGACCTACGCCTTAGACCGCGCGGCCACTTGGATAGGCGGTGTTTCTCATCGGGAACGCTAATTTCCCAAGTTGCCTTCGTAATTAATCGTGCTTAGTCAATACACTTCCCTGACCAGTTTCTTTTCGGAGATCTGTAGGTTATGTTTTTCGCCACGTAAGGGGGTATTTCACTCGCATACAGATACGGCTATTTTTATATTTAGTGTTCTGAAAAGCTGACGCTATGGTACAAAACAAAACACAATTTAAACAACGTTTAGAGAAGAAATTAAAACTACCAATCATATTGTGATTTTTTCGGCAATGACGTTAAGGGTAGCCTGAACAGGGAGGCAATACTTTCCACGGAAACATTCGTACTTAGCTACACAAGGCATCGGAAGTGAAAATACAGGAATACGAATCCTCACCGCCGTCAGAAAATTAGGTTCTACACAAGATCATGAGCAATGTTATGGACTCGCCACTCACCTTGTAGAGGTACTGATCGAACATCCGGCAGACGTCTACATCCGTTCCCATACAGTAGGTGGCCTCCATAGTCTCACAAGAACCGATTAGTTGGGTCAGCGTCGCTAATGGATTGCTCGTTGTGGTAGCCGTTGTTGAAGATGTTCCACAGTCGGAGTTTAACAACACGAAATTACTTTCAGCTATAGTCTTGGGCGGAAACAGTTGTTCCAAGACGTTCTTTTGCTACTACCACAAAACAGATGGTGCCGCAAACGTAGGGCGTTAACTGCGCTGTCAAACCAAGAAACTAGCACACAACAAGCACTGCGTTATTGCTAGAGCTAACACAGATCACAGTTCGCAGACCAGCTGTTTAAACCTAACCCTTCACCTGAAAGAACGCTGTGAGATGCAACTGAAAGGACAAAATATCTGACAACAACCATACAGTCTGGTTCATGGTTTCTGTCAATATTTACAACTTGGAGCGGCGCGTAATTTTAAATTTGACAGTTCTCCGGCTTGTACTCCAGATAATAATAAAGCACACTCCGATAAACACGCAGATATTCCAGGTCCCTTAGTAGAAAGCTCTGTGGAGCGACGGATCCAGAATAAGGGTTCACAGAGCTGGTAAATCCGGTGTTTTGAGATGCCCGCGTGGAATTTGCTCCTCCTCCTCTGACGATCCTAGCCCGACCACGCTGCTCTTGCAAGTACTCAGTCGTCAGTCGAGTCCCATCAGCCACCGCGAGGCGGCGACGGCAGCGGTAACGGCGTTCCCGACTTGCCTCTCTTCTGGTAGCCCCCACCCCTCCCAATAGTACCTCTCCCACTCCTCATCATACCGGCCCCCCACCCCTCTTTCCACTTACACTGCTCAGAAAAAGAAACTTGCTCCCCACCACCATTATAGTAACCTCTACAGCTATCTCTTTCTCGCAGGACCCCTCAAACTGCGCACTACTCTTCAAAACGAAACTGTCCCGCGCCGATTTTAAACGCAGCACCAGCCCCAAAAAATTAATAAGCAAGCAACAGACATATTCTAAATTATATTTTACCCTCCGAAAAGGGAACGAAAAAATGGCAGGTCACAAATAATTGTATCATTTTCCAATCAGTATTTAAAAAAAAAAGCGCTCGTTGTAACAAAATGAGTCGTAACTAATTTACACAGCCCCGCCACTGGCACTAACTACACAGTTCATCAAAAATTCCATTTAAATTCTAATTAATTTTTACCCGAGTAAACATATTATAAAACAATAGCAATTTCTGTGCGGCCGTATCTACTGTACTTTCCCCTGAATCCTCACCCGCAGGCCATGAAAGCCCCCCGGTCGGCCCCAAGGAACAAGAGAGGTGCGAGTTCGTCCACTGGAGCCGCGGCCACAATCAGTGAAAGCACCACATTTATATCCGTCGGACATTGCCAGTGGTCACTAAGTTCCTCACTATTCAAGGCTGTTAAACCTGTTACTAGATGTATCCTTTATTGAGCAACTAAACACACGTTCAGATTGTAGTCTGCCGGGCTGACACCATGTAGACTGCCAGCTGGTTACAGACGTTTCGGGGAACGTACTTCAGTCCCTCCAAAAAACTAACGACTGAACCAAACAAAAGTACTGAGCACTGCACCTCGCTCTAGACGGCAGGTGTAGTGAATATCTGATATCTGTACGTTATTAAAGTAGAAGATAAAAAGAAGGGTGGGGGGGGGGCGCATATTCTACGGTCTCAGCAGAAGTTTCAATACCAAGAACTTCGGTTATGGCACAGTGATATCACGGATAAGTTGTAAGCTGTTTCAACAGTTCCTAGAACTCAGCATTCGTTGCTTCTACGAAAGCGTGATGTTCTTCTTGCCTATCAAAGCACTGGATCAAATAAAAAAAAAACTTCCCACGGCTTTTTTTTTGGGGGGGGGGCCTTATTTAACCTTACGGGCTTACTTTAATTATCACACCAACTAATGCACTTACATAAATTTCACATTAAAGCACTTAAAACCGCTCCAATATGTTTCGATCCTAAGATCATCCTCAGGGCGCTACGTTGTTCCTTGCTAAAGTAATTTTAAAAACACCCATTAATTAATTTTAAGTGTTTTAATGTGAAATTTATGTAAGTGCATTAGTTGGTGTGATAATTAAAGTGATTCTACAAAATGCACGGTGCAACAATAAAGACTGACGGGTTTAGTATGCCACAACTCATTACTCTCGTTCGGCATCCGGTTTCAATAGGGCAGGCAAAGCCAGAAATGGGTCTGTGGGTCAGGGAAGTGCTGTCCGTACGCCCAAATATCCACTGGACAGTAGTCTATTAGAATTTCGCCCGAGTTCGCCAAAGGGAAGCAGTAACAGCAAAAATCCCATTCACTTACCGCAATCACAGACAGTACGAAAGCAGACTGACCAATGATTGTTACCATAAAAATGGCTTTGCAGTTCCCAGCGGTACGTATCTACACTCGTATCACTGCGACGGCACACAATCAACATTTCCGAGCGGACGTCTCTACGTCCGGCTATCCTTCTGCATACTTTTTAGCCACGAAAATCTTATCGGTATTTTTATATGAAGTCCAGATATCACATAATCCGACCATCGACCGAACCCTTCCGAACTTGCTTAGTCTTACGTTTTTGCTTCTCTTTTAGGTGCGTTAGCAAAATTGCGAAAGCGACTGTTAGTTTCATGTTTGTCCGTCCGTCCGCATGAAACAACTTGGCCCTCACTGGATGGATTTTCATGAAATTTAATATGAGTATTTCGAAAATCTGTCCACAAAATTAAAGTTTTATTAAAATTGGACAAGAATAACGGGCACTTTACATGGAGACCAACATGCAATTTTGGTCATATCTCGCTCAGTTCTTCTTAGAATGAGAAATGTTTCAAGCAAAAATTGTACACAAAATCAAAACATATATTTTATGATGTTCAAAGTCCCCCCCCGACAATCGTGCCGTTTATGAGATAATGTGGAAGAATACTGAAAGGTCGGAGAGGCAACTGATGGCAATATGGCGAATGCGCACTTCACCCTGGGTACCTAAGGCTTATTGCTTTTCCACTGCATCAATGGTTGCACGAACGCGCCTCAATGTTACGTTATACGTACAATGCCCATATTGTCTTTGCGAACTTTTGGAGTTATTGGTTAAGTGTTCATTCAGAATGAATTACATGCGTGTGTGATCATAAGTTCAGCAACGTTGACATGTCTGCAACTAGTGAGCTACAAACAATATATTATATCTAATGGAAATCTTATTGTATTCTACGCATGCAGTGAGATGCAAGGGTATGAATACAATAATTCGTAGAAACACAGGATTTATATCTTTCGTCTACGAATTTACCAGTGGCCTAGAGACTAGAAAAATTACTTAGTTAACCCTTACACATGACTTTATTATCACTTAGTATCGACTTTTCAAACTATACAAGGCTACAAGTTTCGGCCAAGGTGGTCATCTTCAGACCTTTTGATTTCACAAACGGTAAATAATGGCACAAATTACATTAATTAGCCAATACGCTGAGATGTGAACCGTACAGATTCTTAAAACTCTGAAACTCTTCGGATTGTGTCTGTATTGTCGCAAAACCTTCGCCAAGTAAAAGTGTACTTTAGGGCGCAGAAACAAAATAAACGATTTTAAAACAAATTGTTTAAATAAAAACATTTAAAAACATTTACGCAAACCAAAATTTGAATACTGGTGATTTACAACGACAACAAACAATCCCAGCGCCGATTACGCACCAGGATGGCAGCAAACTAAAACGACGAAATTTAAAATTATGAAGACTGTATTCACAAATATATCACTCTAAAGGAAATGTGCTGGAGGAACCAATAGCATACACTCTGAATGCCGCTGATCTAAATCCACTGCGGGACGTGTCAAGGCAGGCGATAATGTAAACTTAAGGTAGCAAGCTATACGTAACAAGTTACTGTGCTGTGCTAATGAGACTTCCAGTTGTACTGTACAACATCAGAGCAAGTTATATGAATATACTTTCTAACGTTCAGTTTTCACACCTTCACAGAGTAACGGATCGACAACATATTTAAACAATAAAAGCGACGACATTAAAATATTTAATAATTATATTCCAACGTAATGCACGCACGGCACAGACATTCCTGGTTCTCCTACAGCTGCAGGAGAGGTGCCGCGTCCTGTCAATTCATAAGTTCGCTCACACAGGAATCATTACAACGCGGACCAAAAAATATTAGTAGGAAGAAATTAAGGTAAGAAATGACTTGGGAGTTCTAAGCGTAGATGGAGGAACAACAGTGAAACCGATCTGAAAGAAACGGTACATGAGGGCTCAGATGGGATCAGTATGGCGGCAACAGCGGTCAGTGGCCTGTTGCTGGAAATACGAAACTTTGTGTTCCACAAAAACAGCGGAAATTTTGACCAGCTGGGCGACTATAAACTTCTCAAGAAGGTACCCAATCAATGGCATCACCACGAGTTGTATTCCCTGTACAGGGTGCGCAGTTCTAGCAACAAAGCTCTGCGGTATTCGTTGAGCAACAGACGCAGAGGGCAGCAGTAGGTCTGTGGCCAGAAGCCTACCGGTGTAACAGGCAGAGGCCACCAGAAGGATCGATACAAGCCCCCTCGACTCGCTACTGAATTATGTAACTCACGTTTAACGAATTTAATGGCAGCGACACCAATAAAGCTTGTTTAATCTAACTCCGCAGTAGAAAATGGCGGTGGTATTATGCTGTATATAATATAAGAAGAGGAAGAAGAGAGGCAAACTATCGATTTCAGAAGAACGGCGATACTGTACCCCCTTTCTTAGCCATTTGAGCGTACAACTCCAACACGTGCACCCAAAGGAGAATACATAATCGATTTGAAAAAAAATGACGTCTCTAATACCATCAACATAAGCTACAATGACCGAAACAAAATTACATTTGAAATACAAAAATAAAAATGAAATTCGAGCCTAAAATCGCAAGGGGGAAACGAAGAGTCTGAAGCAGGAGATATGAATCCATGACCCAGAGGCCACCGGGCGAATTAATTCAGACCAGAGGGCGTGGTACTTGCTTCGCGTGTAGGGATGTTATCTTCAATCAGGAAATGTATGTAACGTCTGTACTTTCATCGTCACACTACCAACGGCCTTTTTAGTAAAATTACGACCCCATTTTTGCTGTAAAGATCCAAACAAGTTTGTGTATGAAAAATTATTTCAAAACATTTATTTGGTCTTCAATAATACAAAATTAAGTATATTCAAATGTTTAATTATTTCTCAAAATAGTTATAAATACACGTCTTAGTTGAAGACGTAAAGCGATTCGACGTCTGCTGAGGCGAAGACCGGACAGGCGGTCAGTAAACAAATAAAGCAAGACAGGAAAAAAATCGAAAAATAAATATATAATAGTGTTATTTACTTACTTACTTACTCCATGGTGCAGAGTCCTTCTTGAGAAGCTAACTGGTTTGCAGCTGCCAAGAAATTCCCCACACTTCACGGAACCCGAAGGTTCATTACCGCACCCACAAGCGTCCGCCACCTGTCTCTATCCTGGGCCAGCCCAATCCAGTCCATATAACCACATCCCACCTCCTGGAGATCCATCCTAATATTATGCACCCATCTAAGCCCAGGTCTCCCCAGTGGTCTCTTTCACTCCGGTTTCCCCACCAAGATCCTATACACCCCCCTTTCCTCGTCCAAAAGGGGCCACATGCCCAGCCCATCTCATTCTTCTCGATTTTATCACCCGCACGATATTGGGTGAGGAGTACAAATCATTTAGCTCTTCGTTATGCAGTCTCCTCCATTCCCCCGTTACCTCGTCCCTCCAAGGTCCAAATATTCTCCTCAACTCTATATAATAGTGTTACTATTATTATCTCATTTTATTTCAGTACAAGCTAGTGCCACAAGATTCTGCACACGCTATATCAGTCGGATACAATGTCAAGTTTCGCAGAGTCGCTATTTGTGTAACTGCGGACTAACGAAGAAACCTTTATGCATAATGTTTAGGTACGTTTACCGCCAATGAACCCGAAGGCAAAGGAAATTTTCGCAATGTTACCATGTTGGTATTTGCTTATATTTCCAACGTACATTACTGAATGTCACTTCAGGACCTAACGTCCCCAGAGGCGGGTATCGCTAGTGTTGTCCCCACATCACGTGTTCTACGTGTTGTTATTACTGACCTGACGGGGTGTCTTCTAATCATATAACGTAGGCCCTAAATTCCAGGAAAATCAGTAATATGGTTGTAAATTTTAAATGGGATACACACATATAAAATGTAATCACATAGGTGGAATGGCGATGGGAATATTCTACGTATCCCTTTTAGGAAGAAATATATGCTAAAAAGAAAGAAAAAATAAAGAAAAATGGGCAGAAACGTATAAACAGATAGATTTCCAATTAAATTTAATGCAGCATTTATATTGACTGGTCTTGTGGTATTTCTTACAGCCTACTGGTTATATGTGTATACTCTTGTCACTGAACCCCTTCTTCCACACTCCACATGGATTACATTGTCTCTCCACTAATATCATTAGAGCAATGTGAAATCCGCTTGTACGTACTAATTCTTCAAAATACCAGAACTTACCACTTGGAAGTAGTTACAACACCCTCCACTTCCGACACAAACAATTGTGGGTCTACGTAACTTAGCAGTTATAGCAACAGTATGCCTAACTGCATAATAAAATAAACACCCGCACAAGCAATAAAACAGAATAAAGTTTAACACCTCGCTTTAGGTTGATGGCAAGGTACCTTCAAATAGTGGGAAATCTGTTATTGAGTTCAATGGTCTAGGAGATAGTTCATTTGCCTCACGAAATTAAATCACACAGAAAATCCTTCCCGTAACGAAGAGAATATCTGTTTGGTGGGCTTTTCTACATTCTGCCAGAGCTAATTGGACGTTGCTACGTGGCGAGTTACACAATTCAAACCGTTAAAGATTGGCTTGAGTCAGCACAGACGATTGGTCTCACTAAGAGGCCAGGTACGGTTCCAGTAACAATCTGACTACTAATAAGAAACGGCCCGAATTATCGTGGGTTAACTACCTGTGGCCCTCCTCGAACACATAAAGATAAAAGAAAACAGATACTCCAAAAATGCAGTTTAATGTAGGTGGAGCACCCTTTGTTAGCTCGGAATTTTGTAAAGATCAATTATACAGAAATATTTCTGAGGTTAGACATCCCGTTGTGCTACATAAAAAGTCAACAAACCAAGTAGTTGTGATGACTGTAGATTTACATAATAATTAAAAGGAAATGTTGCAACTGCTTATCGATTACGACCAACCTTTGAACGTACCACACATTCCCGTCGACCAACGTTCTATTAGGCATCTGTTGATGTGACACCGAACAATGACGGTTCTGTGCTTAACGTTGTCCTAGCAGCAAAACAGCGACAGACATGATCGTTTTTGAAATATAAAATGGGTTACCCTCACGTAAGTACCATTACAGAGAGAGACAGAGAGAGAGAGAGAGAGAGAGAGAGAGAGAGAGAGAGAGAGAGAGACGGAAAAGGCTGGATGAAAATATTTTAAATATAAGATCAAGTGACTTAAAAACACATTTCGCAACACTAGAACTATTTTTAAAAAAGGTAAAGCTGTCCCATTACAGGCCTGGACAGGCCCAGAGGGTTCTTAGGAAGTTAAGGTTCCCAGATTTCGTGACAACGGCACAGGATTGTGGTAGGTTGTCAGCCTTACTCACCGGCCGCCTTTACCCCCTGGAAATACTCCTAGTACTCATTTCTGTTAGCGGATGGGTCAACCCCAGGGCCAGAGCGCGATCGGAAGGATTTTTATGTCAAAGAAAAATCCACTGACACCAGCTGGGATCGAACCAGCGACCTTCCGATTTGTAGCACAGCACCTTAACCACTGTGCTACCGCGGTCCCCAAAACTATTTTTATAGAAAAGCAAAATACCGGACACAATGATTTCTGTATCTGATCCTGAACGGTCAAAAATCCACTTTGCGAGACCAACCCTGACGATAATTCCACGGTGAGACGATTCATGTGGAGTAAAAAATAGAAGTTAGCGAAGTAAGGAAACAGAGTACCGTGAATACCTGCAATACATCTACACAATACTGCAGTTTACTGTGTAACAATTCTGTCCGCTACACGTATTCACTCTCAACGGAAGAATTTCCATCAGTTCTTCTACATACGCAAGAGATCAAAATATTTTTTAAGTTTTAGGTTCTTGTGACCGTGCATCGTGAACATAAGGTGAAGAGAGAGAACCAACAAGATGCAACTAATTCGATGTTTATTATTAAACAGTTGTCGAACAGTAACTTTCACACAGTGCACACGGCTCACGACGCAGCTCCACAAGACCACAGCCAACCACAGCCTACACAACCAGTGCAGAACACCATATGCAGTAGTACACGGTCTTGTTCTCCTGATGATAGGCATAATGATGCCCGAAACATGTTGAGATAGAAGTTTGATAATAAACATCGGATTAGTTGCATCTTGTTGGTTCTCTCTCTTCACCTTAGATCAAAATATTGTTTAGTAACTGTTATACACAACGACAATCAATGTACTCCCTAACGATGGAACAGTAATGTCCGAAGCATGCAGGAGTATAGTGGTTTTAAAAATATAACTGTCACTCAAATGACAATTGTGTGCATTTGTTGTTTGAAATTGTAGAAACCGAAACAGATGCAATTCATCCTACGTGCAAACAGCGTTGTCCACCAGATACACGGTCCGCATTAGCACCAAATCGCCGCGGAAGTCCTTCAGTTCGTTTCAGTAGATTCAAGCAACATACGTCGCGGTTTGAGACTTTAGGCTATTAAATGAGCGTGGTTAAGTATTCAAGTCTTTTGCATTGTGACACCGTGTCGTTGAGTGGGTAGTTACCGGCGTTTCGAAAGATCGTATTGCCGTCATTTTAAAGGGTAAGCAGCCAAAGACCTGGAATACGTTGCTCGAAACGTCGGGAGACACGCACCCAATGACAAGAGTCACACCCCAGAAGACTTGAATCCTAATTATATGTAACGTCACGCTCCCTGTACTCCGTCTGGTCCCATTCATTATCTCACCCAACCCCCCTTAAAAGACTATGATTAACCTAAATAATATTTAAATATGCATTTCGTACCTGCGCAGAACACACACCCCGTCACGGACATAAAAATCGATTGAGTAATGTTCTACAGGAAAACAATCGCTGATCGTTCCGAGATCCACACAAAACACATAAACGATTAGGCAACACACAGACCTTTTTTTATATTAAACCTCGCGGTACACAAAGTAATCACTTGGCTTAAGAGTGCTAACATACACTCATAAATTTATCTTTTTCTGTATCAGTTTCTCCTTTTGTCTAACATATTTCGAATTCCTTGCGCTCTCGTTCTGAATTCCTAAATAACAACAACAACAACAACACAACGACGACGACGTGTGTTCATATTTTTACAATATTATGCGGAAATTTCAATAGCTGGAACTTGCACATTTACTAGGACAAATTCTTATTTAGGTGAAATTCAACCACGAAAAGGCAGCAAACTGTTGAACATCTCAATAACGAGTAATCGCTGCATACGTTGGCGCAAGTTGTTAATATATCGTTATTTCCATTGTCACACTGCTTTACTTCCTAATCTGTATTGGCTGTTGAGAATCCTCTGTTTTTTACTCGTCTCTGTGACAAGCAAACCACATATTGAATAATTAATCTCATATGCACTGACGTCTTTAATAAATCGCAATACAGCCACTTTCTGTAGTCGTTTTGTTTCCTGCAACTAACCTACGTGTTCGAAAAACTAGTATGAAAACGGAATGCAGAAAATACATAGTACTATCACACCGATCATAAAACACAGACGATACTGTTAGAAACCTGAGAGAGTATGTGAAGATGAGATTAACAAATTAATTTCAGCTTATTTTTCCGATCTTTATAACACGGTAAGTACGTGGGGGGTTGTTAGGCCAGCAAGACGTTCTGGCTGTCCGTGAGTTAGTCCCCGTCACCTTCGTAAAATCTGGTAAGAGAAGCATGCCGTTATAGGACAATGACATTCATATAAAACATAATCAAGGTTCAAGATTGCTACGCTTCTAAAATATGACGCCGTGAAGACCTCAAATTTTCAAAAAACACTTTCTGTTAGGGACTGTATTTATACACTTAGAATAGATTTTCGTGGTCGAAGCATGTTATAGGTTTTGCTATTGTTGCCTCTCGCACCACAAAAAATAGATGGACGTCTGGACGCAGGTCGATTTCCGGTCAGATTTGCTTCAAAAGCCAAATTATAAACAGGATGGCTCAGAGAACAGCAAACACAAAGACCATCTACAGCAGGGCTGGAAAATTAGTGTGACAGTGCCACTTCCGTCAATCGATGTGGAACTACACGCATTTAATGCAGTCCTATCATTTGTGTCCAGACAGACCAAATGGCAAGTGATTGATGTACATTTAGAATATTTAAAACTCATCAAAACAAAATATGCCGACATGTGGAAGCATCATACCCGTATTACTCAAACATACTGTAATATTATCATTAAATGAATTGCATACACAAGAAAAAAAAAAAAAAATAAATATATATATATATACACATATACATAAAAACATAGAAAACGAACAGTTCGTAAATGTTTTGTTCCAGTGTCAACATTCGTTAGCTACGGCGGGTCAGTCTGTAATTTTCGTCAGGTAGGAGGCCCCCAGGCCAGCATTTGCACACCCATCATACAAACGTATTACTGAGACTTACACCGCAGTATTTTGTTTGACTTTAATACTAGAAACGTCACCGATTGTTCAAACACGTGCCATTCCTGGAATTACATAGGCTTCTGTTTGTAAGGTGAGAGGAAGTTTCGATATTTGACTCGAGAGTTCCGAAAATCACGTTCAAAGTACATTTTCTTTTAAAAAAAAAAAAAAAAAAGCCGCCCGGGTAACGTTGCGAACGGCAGGATCCATGCAGCTTTACATACAGGTATAATACCGTTCATTGAGTGCAAAAGTGGCACAATCCAAAAATTGCCCATTTGGAGTTTATATTACAATTCAGCTCAAAAATATAACAGCTACATCCTACAGTAGTGGCATCTAGCGGCGTATGTTTTGACCAAGCTGTGTGCCGGTATTGTCGGATGGAGTTGATATATTTTTTGAGCGAATCGTAGTACTAACTCCAGATAACAATTTTTGAGTTGTGCCAGTATTGCATCCGGTGAGCGATATGACAGTTGGAAATAAAAATACCATTACTTTTGGAATTGGTGTTTCAGCGATCACAAATTGTGTACTGAATATTAGGCTCATTAAGTCTCTTCTTCTTCTCTAGCATTTATGGCGTTTATTGATGTGGTCCACCATGCAGTGATGAAAAACACATGTAGTATGCGAATCAGTCACTAATCTCCTATCAGTACGGAAGTGGCGGCGTCTTGAGAACTCCACATCCTTGTACATGGAAATGTCAAACAATCAACTTCGTATACACTCGTAAAAAAATATTATTTGCCTGTGTTCAGGTTGATGGTGTGCTCGTGCCTGATAATGTCATGTAGAAGCCAACTTCTACACTCAACAAAAATACAGTTAAGAGCCACAGAATCTGCAGACAATTAATTATAACGTAGGAAGCGAATTAGAAATGTCTGAGAACGAAACGTCGTTGTTAAGGTGATGACGTGGTTTTCTGGTCACGCTCGTCACTCCCGATATTAGGCGTGACCTCTGCTGGCGAAATGTTCAACGTCGACTAAAACAAGCGATGACGAACAGAAACATTTATTCACAGTGTTTACATATTCGCACCGTGTCCTTATGCAAACACGAATGCAAACTGTGGCTGTAATCTCCTCAAAATGTCCAGACTGGCCCGGAGGCCCACCTAGCCCCCTATTTAATGAATAACAGCAAGAGGGGGGCGCACTTGTTTGGGGGGCACAACGGCCGAAGTATGAATACGATAACTTATCTCTCTTTACAGCAAGGGTTGTGGATTCGTGGAACTAACTATACCTGCAGTCTCCCACATACTTTCATTGCGTGGTGCTTAATTACGCCCACAAACAGCCTTACCTCTACCAGCGTAAAGCTAAGTTTTCTATACTCACGTGGCCTTCTGCATGCATCAATATATTATACGATTTTTACACTTGATTTGACTACTTTTTTATAACACAGACAGACATGTGTGAGCCTGTATTTTTTTTTTTTTTTTTTTT
>Ga0123357_10002098_pt1 | contig 21927 bp, 18 predicted proteins | sample TergutEmb28metaG_FD_89873 | JGI IMG/M metagenome (GOLD analysis project Ga0123357, IMG submission 89873) | Embiratermes neotenicus P4 segment gut microbial communities from Petit-Saut dam, French Guiana - Emb289 P4 | ecosystem: Host-associated > Arthropoda: Insects > Digestive system > Gut ... | reverse complement strand
CGGCAACGGACGCCAAAGTGGCAGCGGATTTGAGTCTTGACATGACAACCTCCTAGCAAAATAGGGAACGCAAACAGATGGTTGAACAACGAAGAGCATGTAGGGTGCCAACAGACCCTCACCCTGGTAAGTCAACGATGAGGGAGGCGGACCCTGCATGCGAGGGGGATTGTAGAGCGACTATTGAGCGAATGTCCACTTCATGCAAAACAGGCCAAGGCGCTGGAGATCCTTATCTGCGCAGTCGTCTCGGGTGCACTTGCTAGCGGCGCTGCGCCGGACTCGGCGGTCCGGCACCGGATCAAGAAAGTTTTCGGTAGTGCCCCATTGCATGCGGGGCGGCACATGCTCTATTGCGATGTCGTATAACGCTGGCTGGCGGGCGTAAGCGCCATGGCTTGGACGTTTTTTGGAGCACCCGGCCAATGCAGCGGCCATTCAACCCATTCCATAAATTCACATGCGGTGAGGTGCATTCAACAACCTCGCCGCATCTATGCGATCTGCGTTACATGATCTGCGGATTCCGCTCGCAATAAAACATGCGAGCGGATTCGCAAAAGATCAAAGCTTCTTCATCAGGAAAGCCTGCACCTTATCGTCCACATTGACGTCATCTGGAGAGAATCGAGGTGTTCTATCTGCCCAGCTACAGCTCTGGACTGACCCCGATGGGCGCCCGAACGCCGGTCTCAAAAGTACGCCCTGGATCCACGTGTGCAGTTACGCACCAAGGGTGAGCTCAAAAACGCTACCGGCCAGCACATGAGGATGCTCGAACAAAACCCCCAACGCGTTATGCCCTACTTCCAAGACCCCAGCGTTAAGAATGCCGCTTGATGCTCAATACTTAATTGCCGAGTGAATAGTATTCGCTTTGCGGGTTTTTGATTTGTCCAACCTAGTACACGAAATATACGATACATGTTCGCTTCACCCCGCCTCCCGCGCCAATTCCTCAAGCTGCTCTGACAACGCCATCCAGCGGTTTTCGGCCTCTTCGATCCAACCCTGTAAGGCAGCTTGGCGTTTGAGTAACTCCTGCAATTGCACGCTGCCACCTCCATTGGCTGTGCTGTAAAACGCAGGGTCGGCAAGGCGCGCTTCGAGTAGTTTTTTTTCCCCCGTCCAACCGGCCAGTTTTTTCTCGATCTGCTCGATCTCTTTCACGATAGGCCTACGCGCCGCAAGTAGGGCTTGGCGTCCGGCTTCGGCCTGGGCACGATCCGCACGGCGCATTTCGCGTCCGGCCAACGTGCCGCCTGCGCTTCCTTGTTCGCGCTGAGCGCGCTGTTCCGCCAGCCAGTCGCGGTAATCGTCGAGGTCGCCGTCGAAAGGCCGCAAACGCCCACCATCGATCAGCAACAGGCGGTCGCAGCAGGCCCGTAGCAAGGCACGATCATGCGAAACCAGCACCATCGCACCGTCGTACTCCTGGAGTGCGCACATGAGGGCATAGCGCATTTCCATGTCCAGGTGGTTGGCGGGTTCGTCCAACAGTAGGAGGTTGGGCCGCTGCCAGATGAGCAACGCCAGCGTCAACCGGGATTTTTCACCGCCGGAAAACGACCCGCAGGGCGTCGTGGCAGCAATGGAGCGGCTATCCCGCCCGTCGCCGCGAAAGTCGAATCCGCCCAGGTAATCGCGCATGTCCTGTTCGCGGGCCGAAATGTCGAGCCGCATCATGTGCTGGAGCGGGGACTCATCGGCACGCAGGGTTTCGAGTTGGTGCTGGGCGAAATACCCTGCCGCCAGCCCCCTGCCCTCGTCCCTTTGCCCCGCTGTGAGGGCAATCTGTCCGGCCAGGAGTTTGATGAGGGTGGATTTTCCCGCGCCGTTGCGGCCAAGCAATCCCACTCGGTCGCCGGGGCGCAGGACGAGTTCGATCTCTTCGAGTACGTTTTTCCCTCCATACCCGGCAGCCCCCTTTTCGATTTGCAACAGGGGGTCAGGTGCGGCGGACGCAGGGCGGAAAGAGAAGGAAAACGGGGTATCGACGTGGGCGGCGGAAATGCGCTCCATGCGTTCGAGCGCTTTGATCCGGCTTTGCGCCTGCCGTGCCTTGGTTGCCTTGGCTCGGAAGCGGCGGATGTAGTCTTCCATATGCGCGATTTCGCGCTGCTGGCGCTCAAAAAGCGCTTGCTGCTGCGCCAAGCGTTCGCCACGCTGGCGTTCGAAATCGGTGTATGAGCCATTGTAGAGCGTCAGTTGCACCTGTTCGATGTGGGCGACATGATCGACACAGGCATCGAGGAATTCCCGGTCATGCGAAACCAACAGCAGGGTCCCACGGTAGTCGCGTAGCCATTGTTCGAGCCAGATGACGGTGTCCAGGTCGAGGTGGTTGGTTGGTTCGTCGAGCAGGAGCAGGTCGGAGCGGCACATCAGCGCCTGCGCAAGGTTGAGCCGCATCCGCCAGCCGCCGGAGAAATCCGCCACGGCTCGCCCGGCATCGGCGGGCGCAAAACCAAGCCCGTCGAGCAACGCTGCTGCACGCGACTTGGCCGCATAAGCGCCAATTTCTTGCAACCTCGTGTGCAATTCAGCGATGCGCACGCCGTCGTGATCTGTTTCGGCTTGCGCCAGGTCGGTTTCGATTTGCCGCAGTTCGGCATCGCCGTCGAGCACGTACTCAATGGCAGCCTGCGGCAAACCCGGCGTCTCTTGCGCAACATGGGCAACCGTCCAGCCGGACGGGCATTCCACCTCGCCCCGGTCGGGGAGCAACTGGCCGCGCAGGAGCGCGAAAAGGCTCGTTTTCCCGCTGCCGTTGGCTCCGGTTAGGCCGATTTTCCAGCCGGGAAACAACTGAAGGGAAACCCCGTCAATCAGGACGCGGGCACCTCTTGTCAGGCGCAAATTGCGGAAACGGATCACGCTTGAAATCGCAGATGTCCATAAGGGCTGCCACTTTACACAAAAATTCAGCAACCAAATGAAAATAAAAAGATTTTTTGTAGAAAGTGTTTAAGAAAAACACCCCTTGATTTTACTGGGTTTGCAGGCAGGTCTTATGCAGCATCTTGCACATTTTAGTGCGCAAGCCCAAGAACCAGGAGGCCGAAGAACCCGGCCAAACCGTGGGATGCTGCCTCGTACTACAAACGCTTACAAATTGTTACTGCCCAGACAAGATTGGGTCAGTGCGGATGGGTATCGTTCTATCCATGTTCAAGACCGCCGCTTCGCGACGAAATGACGCAAGTGGGCACAACCAGGGGATCATCATGAAATTTCGCAAAACCTCGCACGTTGCGCTAGCCGCTTTGATCATTGTTGGCGCCTGTTTCAGCACCTCCGCCTCAGCCCACAGCGATGGGCGCATCATCCGCGACATTCTACTGGCACCTTTGCTGCTGCCAGCGGCCATTATCGCGGCAACCGTACCGCAGCCTGTTGTTTATGAAGAGACGTACTACGGCGGGCCATCTCGTGGCGTCGATCGTTACAGCCGTGTTGAGCGTCGCGGGTATGCGCCGAGTCGTGATGTACAGCGGCACGAGTGGCAAAGGAATGATGGCAGGTTTTACCGCCGCTACCGCTGACCGCATGCCCGTCCTTTGAAGAAGTTCTGATCCGTTTCCGTGCTTTCCTCCCTTACCCCTTCGTGCTCCCCCTTCCCGCAAGCCGGGTGGGGGATGGACAAAGCGGCCTTGGAAGCGGCTACTGCGCCAGATGAATCAGGTACTCATTAAAAGTAACGGTTATGGCATACACACCATCTCTCATACCGAATTTAGCAAGTTCTTGGTACGGGAGATGGGAAGGATGGTGTCATTCCCGCCGCAGCCCCAACCACATTATTGTGCGAATGAGGAATTCCGGTACAACGCTGAAGATGTAGGCCGTGACAATGCCATGCAGCACGGCCATGCACAGGAGAAGCGCTGGGATGCTGAGCCCTATCCACAGGAACGCGGCTGCGCCGGCTGCGATCACGACCATGAAAACTGCATTGAGTATATTGTTTGCGGCGATAATCCGGGCACGGTACTCCACTTGGGTGCGGTGTTGTATGAGTGCGTAAAGTGGTACGCAATAAAGTCCCCCGAAACTACCCAGCATCAGCAGGTCGAAAAGGACGCGCCAGGTGCTTCCCCGGTATAGCATGTCGGCGAGCGGCTGCAAGCTGCCGGAAGTGTTGGCGGGCACGCCGAGCGCCAAATCAAGCCCGAAAATTGTCATACCTAGCGCACCGACCGGAACCAGTCCCGGCTCTACGATCTTGTCGCGCAGGCGTGTCAGCTTTTCGCAAACGAGCGAGCCGACGCCGATGCCTACCGAGAATACCGCGAGCAATATCGTGACCAGACCTTCTTCTCCTCCCAATACCGTCTTGGTGTAGAGAGGAAAATGGGTCAGTAGCAACGCGCCATAGGCCCAGAACCACGAAATCGCAAGAATGGACTGAAAAACGCTGCATTCCCGACGCGCCAAACCGATGCAGCGCCATGCTTCGGAGAGTGGATTGCGTGAGATTTGCAGTTCTGGCGCAGGTGCAGGCGCGGCAGGAATGCGGCAACTCGTGAGAAATCCGCTAATTGCCACGATGAAGCAGAGAGCGACGATCCACACGATACCACCATCCAATCCGGCGAGCACTTCCCCGATGAGTGTGCCGAGCAGGATGGCAACAAAGGTGCCCGCTTCCACCAGCGCATTGCCGCCCACCAGTTCATTGGCGTGCAGGTGTTGCGGCAGGAGCGCGTACTTCAGCGGCCCGAACATGGTGGATTGGAATCCGAGCAGGCAGAGTGCAGCCAGGAGTACGGACAGGCTGTGCAGCCAGAAGCCCACGCCCGCAAGCACAACGATGATGATTTCGAGCGCCTTTACCCAGCGCACAAGCCACGCTTTGTCGAATTTGTCTGCCAGTTGTCCGGCGGTGGCGGAGAACAGGAGAAACGGCAGCATGAACAGACCCGCCGCAAGATTGGTGAGCAGTTCCAGTTTCATGTTCGTCCATGAAACAGTACCAAAGGTCAGCAGTACCAGTAAAGCATTCTTATAGGCGTTGTCGTTGAAGGCACCCAAGAATTGCGTGGCGAAGAGCGGCCAGAAACGGCGTTCCCGAAGCAATGCGAGCTGAGAATGTTGGTTGCCCTCATCGTTGGGAGGCTGGGTGTTATCGTTCATTCATGCTGCCCAAAAAATGCGCGGGTCTCGAATGTCCGGGCAGGAAAGGATTTTCCCTGCCAAACCAGGGAACGTTTGAGTGCCAGGTCGAAATGCAGGGCATTAGCCTGACGCAGCGCCTCCAGATCCGCCACCGACTCTTCCGGCAACAGGCCGTGATGTACGAGCCGGGACAACGAAATCAATGGGAGGATGCCCGGCAGGGGGTAATCGGAGCCGTTGAATAGCCGACCGTGCCAGTCCTCACGTGTGAGCAGGGTTTTGAGTGCCTCAGGTTCGTGGTTGCGCAGCACGGTGGCCGAAATATCGCCGAAGAGGTTTTCTTTCCATTCGGATCGTTCCATGAGGCGGGTAAAAAGATCGAAACTCTTTTTCCGGGTTCCCGGTTTGTCGAAATCTTCGTCTTCACCATGGCTTGCGCAATGTGCCACCACCACTTTTACGCCCGCATCCAGCGCCCGGCGTAGGCGCAAAGGGTTACCGAGAGGCATGAGACTGGTGCTCTGAACCGCTTTCTCTTCCCCACAATGAATTACCAAAGGAAGGCGCAGACGCGCAAGCGCGGCAAAAAAGGCATCGCACCGCCCTAAGGCCGGGTCGATGTTCTGTGCCGCGGGCAACCATTTCACTGCCCGTGCACCTTGTGCAGCAGCGGCCTCCAGCCTGTCGACAGCATCGTCCCGGTAAGGATGGATCGAGGCTACCCATTCAAACACGTCAGGATTTTCTTCCGCCATTTGGCGGGCGTAGTTGTCGGGTACGTAGAATGTGCTCGCCTTGGGCTCTGGTTGCCCGTTGTCGCCATGATACCAATCGAAGGCAAAGAGCATCGCCTTGAATCCGTTTGGCATGCTTCGTGCGAGAAGCGCGAGCCGATGCACGTAATTTTCATCGACAGTCCCAGGTTCTGACGAAACGCAACCTGCATTCATGTAGAACATGCGCTGACTGTAGAGAACCGGATGCCATAAGCTCAAGAGTTTTTGCCCGACATACAACCCATGTCCACTGTCCCCGGTTCCTGCCAGATGCACATGGCAGTCCCAAACTTGGGCAGGGTCGAGCCCCTGCCAGATGCGTGCCAACCATGGGTTTTGATCCAAGGCCGTACCTGCGGGGTCAAAACAAGGGTTAACCAAAAAAGGCTTCCAGGCGTAGAAAGCCATCACACCTGATACTCCTGTACCCGCCAAGAGAGCAGCCCTGAAAAAGCGGCGTCGGTTCCGATCAAAAGAAGGATGCCTCTTGCTCATACAAAGGACTCTTCCGCCATGCGTTTCAGAGTGACGTAATCGGTTTTGCCCGTCCCCAGGACAGGTAACGCATTCATGCGCACGATCTTCTTCGGCACGGCCAACTCAGGAAATTTTAATTGTTGCGCGACTTTTTGCAGGGTTACGCGGTCAATCTGTATGTCGGTGGTGAAGAGCACCAGCACTTCACCTTTGCTTTCATCGGGTCGGCTGGAAACGGCGTGGAACCCGTTAGGGGAGGCTGTCAGCGCTAGTTTTTCCACCGCCTCCAGGCTCACCATTTCGCCGGCCACCTTGGCGAAACGCTTGGCTCGCCCGACGATGTGCACGAAACCTTCACTGTCGACATCGACGATGTCGCCGGTTTCATACCAGCCCGTCCCCTCGCTCGAAGCGGGCACTTGCAGCACGCCAGGATGATCCGCCTTCAGATAGCCGCTCATCACGTTGGGTCCGCGCACATGTAGCAGTCCGCCGCGTTCGATTCCCGGCACGGGCTGCAGGCAATATTCGATGCCGGGTAGAAACTGACCCACGCTGCCGCTGCGGTAAGCCATTGGGGTGTTCACCGCGATGACCGGTGCGGTTTCGGTCGCACCGTAACCTTCCAGGATGCGGATGCCGAATTTCTCGAACCACTGTTCGTGCACCGTGGCGGAGAGTTTCTCGGCGCCTGAGACGACATAGCGCAGGCGGTAGAAATCGTAAGGGTGCGCAAAGCGCGCGTAATTGCCGAGAAAGGTGCTGGTGCCGAACAATACTGTGCAGGCGCGGTCGTAGGCTAGTTCCGGAATTACCCGGTAATGTAGCGGGGAAGGGTAGAGAAAAACGCTGGCACCCGTGAGGAGCGGCAACAGCGTCCCTGCAGTAAGGCCAAAAGAATGGAACATGGGGAGTACGCTTAATACGCGATCATCATATGATATATCGATGATCGCGCGAATCTGTGCGATATTGGCGAGGATGGCACGGTGCGAGAGCACCACGCCCTTGGGTTTGGCCTCGGAACCTGAAGTGAAAAGCACTACCGCCGCATCCTCCGGGCTAGCCTTGACCTCCACCCGGCGCGGAAACCACAGCGCCCACCCCATCAGCCAGAGCTTGTCGCGGAAAGTCATCTCCTTGCGCAAGTCTTCAAGATAAACGATGCGTTCCAACCCCTGTAGGGCGGCGAGCTTATCGGCAAGCTTTGCCTGTTCGACGAAAGCATAAGAAGTGATCAGGGTACGGATGCAGGCCGCATCACACGCACCCTGCATTCCATCGACGCCCGCCGTGTAATTGAGCATCGCCGGGATTCTCCCGAGCGCAGTAAGACCAAGCAAAAGGGCAAGGGTTGGCGTCATGTTGGGCAGGAGCAAGCCTATTTTTTCGCCGGGTTCGGTATGGCGTTTAGCCAGCCGTCCGAGAGCGAGGGACATCTTCAGCAGATCATGATAGGTGTATTCTACTTGCTGGATATCTTCCACGACGTGGCGGCGGCGGCCATGAAGCTTGGCCACGCTGCATAGCGCGCCGTAAAGCGTGCGCTGGGACGGCTGCGCCAGCGCTATTTCCAACATCAGGCGGCGCAGATTTTCGCCCGATTTATGGCGGCGAACCTTGGCATTGGCGGCTTCCAGCATTGGCAGTACCGTGGGCGGCAGTATTGTAAGCGTGATTTGCGGAAAAAATTTTCGCGGCCAACGGGTCATTTTCGAAAAATAACTGCGACTCAGTCCATCTAGCCGCACTGGCAACAAGGTTGCGCCAGTTTTTGCCGCTACGAAGGCTGGACCTTCGTAAACTTTCATTAGTGCACCGGTCATGGTGATCCGGCCTTCCGGGAAAATCACGACCTGCCGTCCGGATTCGAGCAAACGGATGACATGTTTCATCGCCATTGGGTTGCTTGGGTCAACCGCCAAGTAGTCGGCCATCGCATTCAGGCCGAATCGGAATAGCGGACGCCTCACGTATTCAGTATGTATGATGAAAACTGGTTTTTCGATCGGCAGGAACAGCCCAAGCAAAATGCCATCGAGAAAAGACTCATGGTTAGCAATCACCAGTAGGCGCGAATGCCCCCCGTCCTTTACCGCCAAGGCTTTGTCCATCCCTTGTACCCGTACACGGAAGAGCAGCCGAGCCAGGGCGCGCAACAAGACACGTACAACTGTACGTGCTATAGATTTCACAAAGTTTGAATTTGTCATGCTCATGATTTTCGACATGTTTGTTTTAAAAAATTGACCTTAAACTTCCTGCCCCTCCGGCCAGGATTGCCCCCCATATGTTCAGCAATTCTGCCGCACATAGTCGAGCACGTTGCTAAGCGTTTCTTCCAGCCAGTGCCGGTTGATCCAGAACCAAACTTCCTTACCGATTTTTTCTGAACACAGCACGCCCGCTTCGTGTAGTGTCTTGAGGTGATGCGACACCGTGGAACGGGCTAGCGTCGAGACGGCGGCAATCTGGCCTACGTTGAGGCGCTCATCTCTCTCGAACAGCAACAGGATGCGCTGGCGGTGCTCATCGCCCAAGGCCGTGAACACGCGAGCCATGGGTTGCCATTCGGGGGGGATAGAAGAGGTGCCAGGGTTGAAGAGCTTCATATCGACAAGACTAATTATATCGATATGAAAAATCAACACCGAAGAACGAATTGATTGGCGATACCAAGTTCATCCTGTTAGCGGATGCGGAAGATAAAGGGGCGGCGAGCGCCCAACGTGGTGACGGTTGCGTTGGTCAACAAGACGGCGCGCACGATCTGAGCCGTACTGGCACATGGCCGGACGTATCAGTGAGCGTGAAGCCCATATGAACGGCCGAAGACACAGTGTTGATTAACTTTTACAGAGTGCGGTCACCAAAAGGTTGCGCAGGCAAGTACGTGATGACAAGGACAGGTCAAACCGGAACCTACTAAACTTGGATTCCCTTGTGAACTTCGAGTTTGTGGGTTAAATGAGGAGCGGGTCAGCGGATTTCATCGGGGTCAGCAGCGGCAAGACGTGCTGCATAAAAAGCCGGAGATAAAGCTGCAATCCATCTTGTCGGTCAAAAAGTATAAAAGCTTGCACAAAAGGGTGGCGTTCATATAAAGGGAATAAACTGCCACTGACATAGAGCCGGAGGATGGAGAGGTGAAGTGTACCTCACCTCCGCTGATCATTGATTCTGTAGAAAAAAGCAAGAATAGCGAAAACAGCACATTACCGTGTCACCATTTATGAAAAATGACAAAAGCTGCGAACACAATCAAGGCAAAACCCAACACATAATTCCATTTCAGCGGTTCATCCAGATAGAATATCGAAAAGACCATAAACACGGTTAATGATAAGACCTCCTGAATGGTTTTCAGTTCTGCGGCGCTGAAATACCCATACCCATATCTGTTGGCAGGGATTTGAAAACAGTATTCGAAAAACGCAATACCCCAGCTTACTGCGGTAACACGCCAGAGAGAGACGGTCGGAAATTTCAGATGTCCATACCAAGCGGTAGTCATGAAAATATTTGAACACAGCAAGAGACCTATCGAAACAACAGGAACAGGTAATTGCGTCATCGTGCTTCACCTCCAGAAGCAATGTTTGAAGAGTTAGAGCAGCAGTACCAGGGAGCCAGTTACGATCAGCAGGCCACCCAAAATGGTTTTGACGCTTGCAGGCTCGCGCAGGAATAGGATGGATAGGGCAATAGTGATAGCGCCGCTTAATTTGTCGATGGGCACGACTTTTGAAACAGAACTGATTTGCAGGGTTTTAAGGTAAAAAAGCCAGAAAAGCCCTGTGAAATGGTTAAAAGCACCAGAAAATACAGGGTGATCGGCTGTATGTACTTTATTCTAGCAGACCCGGTGACCAACACAATGCCCCAAGTCAGCACTCGGATGTAGCTGACCCGGATGCCCGTCGCCATGAACGACGGGGATTCCTCAATACGGTTCAGCACCGACCCATGCCGTGATATTCGATACCATATAGACGCATCGTCGCCGGGTCGTAGAGGTTACGCCCATCGAAAATGACGGGTTGTTTGAGGGCGGTACGGATGAAATCGAAATCCGGGCTGCGCAATTCTTTCCATTCGGTGACGATGATGAGGGCGTCCGCCCCCAATACGGCATCCATTGGGCGAGTCACATAATTCAACCCTGGGTATCTATCCGCAAAAACGCGGCGAGCTTCGTCGATTGCCACCGGATCGTAAGCCGTGACGTTCGCTCCGCGCCTGGAAAGCTCGTCAATGATGACACGGCTTGGGGCTTCGCGCATATCGTCGGTGTTGGGTTTGAACACCAGTCCCCAGAGCGCGAAGCGCAGCCCATCCAGTCTGTCCCCGAAACGGGCAGCAACCTTGTCGACGAGACGGCGCTTCTGCCTGTCGTTGACTTCTTCCACTGCGCGCAGCACCAACAAGTCATGGTTGGTTTCGTGCCCAGTGCGTATCAGTGCTTTCACATCCTTCGGAAAACATGAGCCACCGTAACCGCAGCCCGCATAGAGGAAGTCCCAGCCGATACGCGGGTCGGAGCCGATACCCCGGCGGACGAGTTCGATGTCCGCGCCCAAGGTTTCCGCGAGGTTCGCTAGTTCGTTCATGAAACTGATGCGGGTGGCGAGCATGGCGTTAGCGGCATATTTGGTGAGTTCCGCGCTCCTGGTGTCTATGACCAGCAGCCTGTCGTGATTGCGCTGGAAAGGTGCATACAACTCGCGCATTAACCTGATGGCCTGCTCGTCTTCCGTGCCGACAATGATGCGATCCGGGCGCATGAAATCTTCGACCGCCGCACCTTCTTTCAGAAATTCGGGATTGGAGACAACCGCAAAATCGATTTCTTTCCCTCGTGCCGCTAGTTCTTCAGCAATCGCAGCCCGTACCTTGTCACCCGTGCCAACCGGAACCGTCGATTTGTCGACCACGGCTCGGTAGCCGTCCATATACCGTCCGATATTGCGTGCGGCAGCCAGCACGTATTGCAAGTCGGCAGAGCCATCTTCGTCCGGTGGCGTACCCACGGCGATGAACTGCACCGTGCCATGACGGGCAGCGCGCTCGATGTCCGTAGTAAAGAACAGCCGCCCCGTCTGGACATTGCGGTGCACGATTTCCAGCAAACCAGGTTCATGGATCGGAAGGCCACCCTCTTCAAGGATGCGTATCTTTTCAGGGTCAACGTCGAGGCAAAGCACCTCGTTGCCGACATCGGCAAGGCATGCACCGCTGACAAGCCCGACATAACCTGTTCCTACAACTGTGACCTTCATGTTTAGTTCCTTTCCGCTTCAAGGTGTAAGGTCGAATTCCTCAGTGCGTCGTGGCGGATAGGTTTCCCATCCGCCGCAGGCCGGGCAGCGCCAGTAGAATTGCCGAGCCTTGAAACCGCATGCGTCGCAACGGTAACGCGCCACCCGGCGCGTATGCCCGTGGATCAACTGCTTGACCAATTCGATGTCGCTGCGGTGTTCGGCTGGCGCAGTCAACAGCGCCGCTTCTAGCAGCTTGTCCAGGCCAAGCAGGGTCGGATTGCGGCGCAATTCTTCGCGCACCAACTCGTAGGCTGCTTGCGCACCGGATTTTTCGATTTCCCAATGGAACAACTCATCAAGCAGGTCGAGCGATGGATGGCGTTCTAGCCATGAACGCAGCAATAAATGTCCCTGCTCGACACGCCCGAGGCGGCCATAGGCATCCATGACCCGCTGCGCGGCAAATGAAAGGTAGACCGGGTCTTGTGCCTCGACCCGTTTCCAGGTGTCGAGAGCTTCCTCGTCGCGCCCCTGTGCTGCGCGCAAATCACCAAGTATGAGGCTGGCGCGCACGCACTTGCGGTTGATCGACAGGGCCATCCCCACATGCCCTTCGGCATCGGCAAAACGGGAATCGGCCAGAGCCTGCACTGCCAGTTCGCAGTGGAATTCCGCAATATCACGTTGCCAGTGCACGCTTTCGTGATCTGGCAGGGCGCTGGCGGTTCCAATGGCCTTCGTCCAGTCTTTTTCTTGTTGGTAAATCTCCAGCAGATAACGTGAGGCCACATCGTTGACACGCGTCCCCTTCAACTTGAGGAACACCGCCTCGGCACGGTCGAGCAGGCCCGCCTTGAGGAAATCTTGCCCCAGTTCGCCGAGTGCCTGGAGGCGCTGTTCTTCGGTCAGGTCTTCGCGGTCAACAAGGATTTGATGGATGCGGATGGCGCGGTCGGTCTCACCCCGGCGGCGAAACAGCGAACCCAATGCAAAATGCAGTTCCACTGTTTGGGGGTCGATACGCACTGCTTCGACGAAAGAGTCGATAGCCTTGTCCGGCTGCTCATTGAGCAAAAAATTGAGACCGTTCAAGTAGGAACGCGGCAAGGCGCGCGACTCATGTACAACTTGCCGGATATCAATGCGCGCAGCCAGCCATCCGATAACGAAAAAAAGCGGCAGCGCCAGTAACCACCAAAGTTCGACTTCCATTGTCTTCAGGACGGTTCGACTAGGCGCACGGCATCGCCTGCTGCCTGTTCTGCAGCAAGTTCGGCGCGGGCGAGTTGTTTGCTCAAACGGGAGATTTCACGCCGCTGCCGCAACAACGAGGCGACCGTAGCCATCACTCCCATCAAGGCACCAACAGTAAAAGCCACCAGAATGATGAATACCAGCGGTAAGGTCCATTGCCTGTTAAAAAAGAAATGCAAATCCACGATTTGATCGTTCTTGACCGCAAAGCCGAACAACAGGATGAACAGGACGAGACGGACAAACCAGATGAGCGCACGCATGGGCAACATTATCTCCAAGCACATGACAAAAAGAAAGGCAGCTCAAGCTGCCTTCTGATTTAAAACGTATGAAGGCTGCCATAAACGCGCCTTCATTCACGCTCAAACGGGGGAGGCGGCATCCACCCGTTCCCGCAATTCCTTGCCTGCCTTGAAGTGGGGCACGCGCTTCGCAGGCACTTGCACCTTTTCGCCGGATTTCGGATTGCGGCTAACCTTCGGCGGACGGTGGCTTAGTGCGAAACTACCGAACCCCCGGATTTCGATGCGATACCCGTCCGCAAGCGCCCCGGTCATCGCATCGAGAATCATCTTGACCGCGCAATCAGCATCCTTCGCCCCCAACTGCGGGAAACGCATGGCCAGTTGGGAAATCAGCTCTGATTTGGTCATGATAAAAACCGCTGTTATTTCTGTTCGTTTAACTTGGCCTTGAGTAGCGCGCCGAGATTGGTTGTGCCGCTTGATGCGGCATTCTCTGAAGCGAGCTTGTTCATGACCTCATTTTGTTCGACTTGATCCCTGGCGCGGATAGACAGGCTGATCGAGCGGGTCTTGCGGTCGACGTTGATGATGGCTGCTTCGATCTCGCTGCCCCCCTTGAGCAGCGTGGACAGGTCATCAACCCGTTGCATGGCCGCCTCGGAAGCGCGCAGGTAGCCTTCCACGTCGTCAGCCAGTGCGATCACCGCACCGCGCGCCTCGACCGACTTCACCGTCCCGCGCACCACAGTATTTTTCTCGTGCGTAGCGATGTAATTGGTAAAGGGGTCGCCTTCCAATTGCTTGACGCCCAGCGAAATGCGCTCGCGTTCCACGTCGATGCCAAGTACCACGGCTTCGACCTCGTCGCCCTTCTTGAAGCGGTGCACGGCATCTTCGCCCGGTTCGCTCCAAGACAGGTCGGACAGATGCACCAAACCGTCGATGCCACCTTCCAACCCGATGAACACGCCAAAATCGGTAATCGACTTAATCTGGCCGCGCACCTTGTCGCCCTTCTTGTGGTTGATGGCAAAATCGTCCCACGGATTGGAAGAGCACTGTTTCATGCCGAGCGAAATGCGGCGACGGTCTTCGTCGATTTCGAGGATCATCACCTCCACGTCGTCGCCAAGCTGTACGACCTTGGTCGGATGGATGTTCTTGTTCGTCCAGTCCATCTCGGAGACGTGCACTAAGCCCTCGATACCTTGTTCCACTTCGACGAACGCACCATAATCGGTAATGTTCGTCACTTTGCCGAACATGCGCGTTCCCTGTGGATAACGGCGTGCAATGCCGACCCACGGGTCTTCACCCAACTGCTTGAGGCCGAGCGAAACGCGGTTCTTGTCCTGGTCGAACTTCAATACCCTGGCTTCAATCTCGTCACCGATGTTGAGCACTTCCGAGGGATGGCGCACACGCCGCCAGGCCAAATCGGTGATATGCAGCAGGCCATCAATGCCGCCTAGGTCGACGAATGCGCCGTAATCGGTAATGTTCTTGACTACCCCACGGATGATCGTCCCTTCCTTGAGTGTGGAGAGCAGTTTGTCGCGCTCCTCGCCCATCGACTCTTCAAGCACTGCGCGGCGCGAAACCACGACGTTATTGCGCTTGCGGTCAAGTTTGATGACCTTGAATTCAAATTCCTTGCCTTCGTATGGTGAGGTATCCTTGACTGGACGCATGTCGACCAACGAGCCTGGCAGGAAAGCACGAATACTGTTGGTCATCACCGTCAGGCCGCCCTTGACGCGGCTGGTGACAACCCCTCTGACCAGTGAGCCATCGTTGAGCGCCTTTTCGAGGTCGTTCCAGGCCGAAATACGCTTGGCTTTATCGCGCGACAGGCGGGTTTCACCGTAACCATCTTCAAGGGCGTCGATAGCTACATGCACGAAGTCGCCGACTTGGACTTCGACTTCGCCACGGTCGTTGCGGAATTCTTCGATCGGCACATAACTTTCGGATTTCAACCCGGCATTGACGACCACGAAATTTTGGTCAATGCGCACGATTTCGGCGGTAATGACTTCGCCGGTACGCATTTCTTGGAGGGTAAGGCTTTCTTCAAACAGGGCGGCAAAGCTCTCTTCGCCGATTTGGGTTGCAAGGTTGGTGGATGACATGAAAGTAAAAGGAAAGATCGAGACCGCCATAAGGCGGCAACCGAGACAGTTGACATGAACCGCGACAGAGTCAATAACGTTTCCGTTACCGCCCCCGCGCACCGTTTTGTTCCGCTAGAAACCGTTTCCATTCTCAGCAGCAATGCAGCCAAGAACAAAATCACAACTTACCCGCCTCCATTTCAAAGAGATCAGGCAAAATCGTTCCTAGTTACCGCAAGGGCGCAACCAAATTCCCGGTACTTGGGTACTCTTTTTGCACAAAATCCTGCGGCAAGTTGTTTATACTAACAGCTTCTTCCTTTTCGTTCAACTGCTTAAGGTCTCGCAATTTTGTGAGAAGATAATGACAGATTAATTACCTTTTTCTCCTTGGAGGTGATGCAACATGAAAATGAAAAAACCGATTTTTCTGCTTTCCGCTGCAGTTACGGCTTTATTGGCGGCTTGCATGACACCCCCGCCACGCTCCGGCGACTATATGGTAAGCAACCAGCAAATAATTCTAGAAGAATCGGATCGGATACAGGCTTTGCGTGATGCCGGGAAAACCTTTTCCCACATCGTAACTGTGCCGTCCGCAGACGACATGCTCTCCATACTCTCCAACAGTGTGGCCATCGGCGTCCTGAAAATGAACAGCAGCTCTGGCCCGGCCGATTCGCTACTCGGCATTCTGCGCAAAGGAGACGAGCAGGCGGTAGCCGTCGTAGGCAAAAGCGACGCACTAACCGTTGCCACCATTGAAGCAGCAATCCGGCAACTCAACGGCAATCCTACCGCCACGGCCATATTGTTCGCGGGCGACCCCGACTATGTGAAGCAACTACAAGAGTCGACGGGCAAGGCAGGCGTACCGTTTGAAGGGATACCCTTCCCTAACCATGAAGAAAAATAAATCGTAAGCCGCTGCGCCTATATGTAGCAGCCCCTTTCCGAGTTGTTTCCGTACTAAAGCGGATAGTAACTGCGCGCTACACCTGACATACAATACCGCCCCATGAGAACGATCAACAACAACTTGAAAAAGCTGTTTTTGTGGCTGGCGGTTTTCGCCACACTAGCGCCATCGTTCACTCCATTAATTTCGCGTATTGGGTTTGGGCAAACGGCGCTTTTGCCCGGTTGGGTCGAAGTATGTACGGCCAGAGGGATGCAGCAGTTCCCTGCTGCGCTGTTTAAAAACGCGCAATCCCTACCTGAAACTGATCGGCATAACAGCAACCATTTCGAGCACTGCCCGTTCTGTTTGACGCATGCCTGTTCGTTTGGGTTATCCCCTACCGAGACGGCCGTACCGCCGTTTGTCACAGCGTACGGTTACTATTTTTCTCTTCCCGACGTTTCCGCGCCGCATGCTCAATTGGCTTGGCAGCCATACCGGGCGCGTGCACCACCGTTTTTTCTCTGAACGCTGACAATCCATGACGCCTGGGTCTGTGCCCGGCATCACGTTGTTTTGCGCGCTTGGCGCACAGATTACATTCGTTTGGAGAAACTGATGACTTGCTTTATTCGTTGCAGCGTGGCTCAGTATGAGCCGCGCAGCCCATTGCTGGGCACTTTTTCGCTGTTTTTCCTGCTCGGGATTTCCCCGTTTGCTGCATCGTCGGCTTTAGCCGCAGAAGGGCAAACAGAAGAGCAGACGCTCGCCCCGGTTGTCATTACCGCGGCACCGATGTCCGACCCGCTGACGGTCGTTACGGATGCAAAAGCCCCGCGCCAGCCAGTACCGGCACATGACGGTGCGGATTACCTGAAAACGGTTCCCGGTTTTTCGGTGATCCGCAAAGGCGGTACCGATGGTGACCCGGTGTTTCGCGGCATGGCTGGTTCGCGCCTGAACATCCTGGCCGACGGCGAAATGATTCTCGGTGGATGCGGTGGACGGATGGATCCGCCAACGGCCTATATTTTTCCCTCATCCTACGACCGCATTACCATCCTCAAAGGGCCACAAAGCGTGGCCTGGGGGGCGGGGGCTTCGGCTGGCACGGTATTGTTCGAACGCGACTTCAAACCATATGAGGCATCTAGTTTTCGAGCCTTCGGCAGTTTGATGCTTGGGAGCTTTGGCCGCAACGACCAAGTGCTCGACGGACAGGCGGGCAACTCGAACTATTACGTGCGTGCAACTGGCACGCGTTCGAGCATGGACGATTACAAGGACGGCAATGGCCAGCGTGTCCATTCGAATTACATGCGCTGGAACGGCAACATGGCACTCGGCATCACACCGGATGAAAATACTCGCCTGGAATTTTCGGCAGCAGCCAGTGATGGTGAGGCGGCTTACGCCGACCGGATGATGGACGGCGTAAAATTCGCGCGCGAGAGCTACAGCCTGAAATTCGAGAAGAGAAAAATCTCTTCGCTCGTCGAAAAGATCGATGCACAGGTCTACTACAGTTACATTGATCACGTCATGGACAATTACAGCTTGCGTGACCGTCCTGCTATGGGCATGATGGGCAACAAACAGGTCAACAACCCTGACCGCCAAACTACTGGTTTTCGCCTGGCAGGCGACCTCAATTTGGGTGAAATGACGCTGCTCAAGCTGGGAATCGACCAACAAAGCAACCAGCATCGGCTGCGTACAACTGGCAACCAGGATATGAACCCTTATCAGGGCATAGCTCGCAAGGATGATGCAACCTTCGACGATTACGGCCTTTTTTCCGAACTGACGTACTCGCTTTCAACGAAGGATCGGCTGGTTGGCGGCCTACGCGCCGATTTCTGGCAGGCACAAGACAAACGCATAGGTTATTCCACGTCGGGGAAAACCCGCCGCGACACGCTACCCAGCGGTTTCATCCGCTATGAATGGGATTTCAGCAATGCCAGCACATTTTCCGTTGGCCTGGGGCATAGCGAACGTTTCCCCGATTATTGGGAAACCATTTCGCAGAACAAGCCTAGCGAAACCAGTGACAGCGCCTTTAATACCAAGCCGGAAAAAAATACGCAGTTGGATATCGGCGCGGTTTACAAGGTCAATCAGAAGCTACAACTGTCCTCGTCAGTATTTTACAGCCAAGTACATGATTACATCCTGATCGACACGACGAAGAAAGTAAACATGATGGGGCAGCCAGTCGCGGTGGTACGGAATATCGGCGCGACGACTTACGGCGGTGAGCTTGGCCTTGCTTACGCCGTGAGCAGTAACTGGAAAAGCGGTGCCAGCCTGGCTTATGTGCGCGGCAAAAACCGCACTGACAACACACCACTTGCACAAATACCGCCGCTCGACGCCCGTTTCAGCCTCGATTACGACGACGGCACCTGGTTGGCTGGTGCCTTATTGCGGTTAGTCGCGGCCCAAAACCGCTTCGACAAAGGCAAAGGCAATATTGCGGGTCAGGATATTGGGGAACCAACATCAGGGTTTGGCGTATTTTCGATCAATGGCGGTTACCGCCTGCGCAAGGATGTGCGCCTGACGGCCGGAATCGACAACCTGTTCAACAAGACCTACGCCGAAGCCATCAGCAAATCTGGTTTTGCGGTTCCTGGCTATGACCAAACAACCCGGATCAACGAGCCGGGACGTAACTTCTGGCTCAAGCTCGATCTCAAGCTCGACTAAGCACTTTCGGTTCAAATGGGGGTGGGCGGCAGGATGTAACCCCAGACTGCTGACGAACCCCCGATTTTTTTTGTAGTTTTATGGACAGTGTTATTTCTTGCACTGTTTCATGTTCGTGCCGAAATTCAGGTTAGTTTTCCGTTTACACGTGTCATCCCCCATCGTTTGATCCATGCATTAATATGCTTATATCGTTATTTCTGGTAGCGCATACCGATGTGCGGTAACAAATTTCCATGCTCAGTAGCATTTATCTATGGGGTTTACAAGAACCCTTATTTCCGGCCTACCAGTGCCTCCAGCCAGTAACAGATCAGTTCGGCCATGCGGTTGGCAAACCCCCATTCGTTGTCGAACCATACGAAGAGATTCACCATGCTCGGCCCGCAGGCGCGGGTTTGGCTGCCGTCGACAATGACTGAGTGCGGGTCGTGATTGAAGTCGATTGAGGCATGCGGCGCGTCGGACCAATCAAGCAGACCAGCATAGGAACTGCAGGCGGCCTCACGCAGCAAACCGTTGACCTCCTCGGCGCTGGTTTCCCTTGAGAAAGTGAGCGCCATATCAATGGCGGAAACATTGTGCGTTGGCACGCGGATGGCTTTTGCCACAACACGCCCTTCAAGTTCGGGCAATAGCCGTTCGACTCCGCGTGCCAGCCCAGTCGACACAGGGATGACTGACTGCATTGCCGAGCGTGTACGGGTCAGTTCATGGTGATGATAGCCATCAATCAACGGCTGGTCGTTCATCGCCGAATGCAGGGTTGTGAGCAACACCTGATCAAGGCTGATTTCCCGGTGCAGCAGGGCAAGCACCGGGACGACGGCGTTTGTCGTGCACGAAGCGGCAGAGACCAAGCGCGCCATTGGGTCGAGCGTGGCATGGGTGACACCATGGACTACGGTGGCATCAACGTCGTGCGCATGTGCGCCGGGGTTGGAGAGCAGCAGGCGCGGGCAACCGGCGTCGACGAAACGTTGTAGTTCCCGGCGCTCGACGTAACGACCCGAACATTCGACGACGAGGTCGGTTCCGTGCGTATGCCAATCAACCTCCTCAGGCGTAGATGCGTGGGAGACGGCGATAGGCTGCCCATCAATGAGCAGATGATGACCTTGAATGCCGACATTCCCCCGAAAACGTCCATGCGTGGAATCGAAGCGGGTCAGGTGAGCAATGCTGGCGAGGTCGGCAGGCTCGTTGATGGCGACGACGCGAAGCCGACCTGCTAGGCCAGCTTCATGGATTGCACGTACAAAACAGCGTCCAATGCGGCCATAACCGTTGACTGCGAGGCGGAATGGGGGCGGGGCAGCGGCAGTATAGCATGATGGGGGCAAAGCCGTCTCCTGTGGCCGAGAGCGAAGCGAGATTCTATGATTTCAGCGCCTGTGCCGGTTTTTCGGTGTAATAAGCGATGATGAGGGAGGCCAAGGCAAGCGCGACATATGCGCCATTGAGCGGTGTGACTGTGCCGTTGAACATAAGGCCGATTGCCAGCCCGATCAACGCGCCGCCGATCGTGGAAATAAAACCGATCACTGACGAAGCAGTTCCCGCGATATGACCCATTGGCCCCATCGCCAGCGCGTTGAGGTTGGAGGCGAGAAGGCCGAACGTAAACACGCTCGCGCTCTGCAACAGCATGAACACGAACAAGGTTTCATGCCCGGTGAGGCCAATGCCCAGGTGCAAGACATTGATGACGACAATCGCTACCAAGCCGGTCACGACGATGCGCCGCATGCCGACGCGGCGGACGAGTTTCGCATTGACGAAAGCGGCCAACCCAGTAGTGAGCGCAATAGCGGCGAAGAGCAGGGGGAAACTACGTCCAGCATCGAACACGTCGACAAAAATCTGCTGCGATGAATTGATAAAACCGATGTGCGCACCGAAGATAATGGAGAGCGCCATCATGTATCCCACGCAACGGCGGGTTGTCAGGGTTTGGCGGTAGGCAGAATAAATCGAGCGGGGTGTGAGCGGCATGCGGCGCTCAGGCGGCAGCGTCTCCGATAACCGTATGGCTGCCCACACCAACATTGCGATACCTGCCACTACCAGTATGCCGAATACCCAATGCCAATTGGGTGTAATCATCAGAATGAGTTGACCCAACGATGGCGCGAGCACTGGTACGATCATGAAAATCATGACGGCCAACGACATGACCTTCGCCATCCGTGCACCTGCGTAGCGGTCGCGAACTAGCGAAACCGCCACTACCCGTGGTGCGCCCACACCAATGCCTTGCAATACGCGGGCCGCGAGCAGGGCGGCGAAAGAATCGGCGGCCGTCGTCAGGATGCCTGCGAGGGTAAACAAGGCGAGTCCCACAATGAGGATTGGTTTACGGCCAAAACGGTCGGCAAGTGGGCCGTAGAAAATCTGTGAGAACCCGTTTCCGATAAGGAAAAAAACGACGACAGACTGTGCCTGGTTGGGGTCGGTGAGTTTGAAATCGGTATGTAAAAGGGGCAGCGCTGGCAGCATGATGTCAATCGACATTGCGCTGATTGCCATGCAGGCTGCAATGAATCCGACGAATTCGCCGAAAGCCATTCTCGGGCGTGATCTGGGGGACATGATGAGTTTGAGTGAAACGGAAAAGCGCAAGTCCCGAAGGAACTTGCGCTTTCGTGTTGGCTCCTCGGCCTGGGCTCGCCGAAGGCAAGCCCTTCGTGGCTATTATACAACGCCACCCAAGTTTAGCGCTACGGATAACTTCTGCAGGGACGCAGGCGTTCTACGCAACTGGCAATTTATCCGCCGCATCTTCGTCTGTTCCATCACGGCTTCCGTCACCAATTGCTGATTATCAGGCGGCTACGCTTGCTTCACGAGCGGTGAAAATGGGAATATCATAAACTTTTCAGACAACCAGACCTAAGGAGTTGCCATCATGGATGTTTCATATTACCAACTGGCAGTAGAAGGCAATATCTGTGTGCTGAACAATTTATCGCACCTACTTGACAAGGCCGTGGCGTACTGCGCCGAACGCAAGATCGAGGAGTGCGCGTTGCTGGAAGCGCGGCTGTTCCCAGACATGTTTCCGTT
>Ga0123357_10002097_pt1 | contig 21934 bp, 12 predicted proteins | sample TergutEmb28metaG_FD_89873 | JGI IMG/M metagenome (GOLD analysis project Ga0123357, IMG submission 89873) | Embiratermes neotenicus P4 segment gut microbial communities from Petit-Saut dam, French Guiana - Emb289 P4 | ecosystem: Host-associated > Arthropoda: Insects > Digestive system > Gut ... | reverse complement strand
TACCATGTTTAAAATATTCAGTAACTGTATTTGTTGAATAAATATATAAAATGCAACGTTTAGAGGTTAGCGGTGCGGCACGACCACTATAGGGGTCGTTAGGTGTCAAAGGGTTAATTGTAATCCATGAGAGAGACAGAGTTGTATATCATATAAAGACGCCATTTCAAGTATGTATTTTCTATCCGCGAACTAGAGTAGAGGGCTAAAGGTAGTCGTTCCTGTAATAAAACCAACCAGAGGCACTAGTTGCACGAATTTATTTTTGGAATAAAACTCTACATGTTTCGAACAGTTCCTTTGTCCATCATCAGGAGTTATTCACTGTACACACAGCTATGGTATATGTCAGCAAATCTGTATGACATATACCATTTCTGTGTGTACAGTGAAAAACTCCTGATGATGGACAGAGGAAAGTTTCGAAACATGTAGACTTTTATTCCAAAAATAAATTTGTGAAATTAGTCCATCTCGTTGGTTTTATTATAAGAATTTATCACGATACACGGTCCTCTGAACATCAAAAAGGGAGTCATGTTTAAGCCATAATCTTGAAGGAGACGACTAGTATTCCTACTTTTGGTTAGAAGAACTGGAAAAGATTATAAAAACACGAGGTCAAATAATTTATCCGTGGCCGAAAATTGAACTGTGTATCTCCACGTGCCAGTCCACTCTACCAAAACCTATCTGAAATCACTTGATTCCTTTGGACATTTCATAGTACACTGTAGTCTAAGTTTTAATTAGTGGAATACAGCAAATACGTTTTGGAAAAGAGAATAATATTGTCAGTTTTCAGAAATAAGCAGGAAAAGTACTGAACGTCAAACAGAAGAGACTGAAGTCTTTGTTATCCACTAATTTTATTACTTTTATGCGCGTAAAACAAGGAATGAGTGATGTGTTTGCCAAGGCTGGAAACGAAAATATATCACCTATAACTTTCACGCGTGGTATCACCATTGGGTTTCTAAAATACACAACAAAAGAATATAATACGCCAATGAAAAATTTTGATTTAACAATTGTAGACTGCACTGCGTGTTTCAGTTACCCCAAAGTAACCATTATCAAGTAGCATACCAGAAATCTAAAAAGGAAATTATTTTGCATATAGATAGAGGGCGAGGATTCAGCCTTATAAGAGTTATTACATGTATAGGTATATACGGTAGAAAACACTTCAATATATAAATAATAGCCCAATCGGTATAGCGAATAGCTACGGGCTGGACGGTCCGGGAATCGAATTCCGGTGCGGACGAGATTTCCCGTGCCAGTCCAGACCAGCCACCTATGCAATGGGTACCGGGTCTTCCCCGGGGGTAAAGCGGCTGGATCATGGCGTTGACCACCCATTCCCGCCTAGCGCCGAGGTTAAAGAAGGAGTGGAGCTATACCTCTACTCCCCCTCTGGGCCTTGGTGGCTCGTTAGGTGAACTTTGCTTTACTTTATTGTACAATGTTAAAATAATATAACCGTATAATTTGAATATAAAAAACCTTCGAAGAATGCAGTGTTCAACCCATACAGAGGCCGCAATTGATAAATCGATGACAGACACACTATTTGTTCCTATCAAGTTGTCGGGGTTATCATCATTAAGGGAAAACAATAACACAATAATCATTCTCCATTTCTTGCCTCTCCAACGTTCTTATTCCAAACTTCCTTTCCACCCTTCGCAAACCTATGCTCTGTTTACCCTTCCTTACCCCTTAGAAATGTGTTTACATTAGGCCTCCAGCGATCGAAAGGAACGGTTTATCTTCCAACATCGAATATACATAGTTGTTCAGGTTTTGTGGTTTCAGCATTGTACAGATTGTTTACATTTGTTATATTAATGTGTGTCCAATCAGCGATCGAATCTAACGTCTCATATATGATCTGAACGTTCATAATTCAATTATACTCTTGCTGGATTCACATCAAATATTACACAAATTGTATGTTGATGATTATAATCACTCCCTTTCATATTTGTCTATATATTATACAAAATCTTCTACTTCAGATATCACATAAACTAACACCATCGGTCACCTGTTACTTTAGATGGAATATACAGGACATCGCTCACATGAGACAACACCTTATCATCTACTTTTTATCCACGATCGCCCGTAAATGTGACCTACTATTACAAAAACAGAACATTTATCTCTTCGAAGGTTTTTTTTTTAAATTAAAATTGCATGAGACTATAATTTTAGCCTAGTATAATACTATTTTATGTTTCAAAGGCTTTTCTACGAGTAATAAACGTATATAACTCCATATATAATAACCTTTGTCAGGTTGAATTCTCTTTCATTAACTATATATAAAATATAAATATTTTATTGTCCAACTTATGCACAATTATATAACACATAGATAGATTAGAATTATAAAAAAATAAAAAATACTCAAACATGTTTCGGATCACAGAGGATCCATCATCAGGGAGCCTTACACAGTACTTGGCTAAAATTACAAGAATGAATCTATCGTGTCGGTTGACATGGACGTGGTTGGTGTTGTGGCAGCATATTGTAACATGATGTGTGTGTGTGTAGTTCACTGTCTAGAAAGGAACTGAGTGCCTTTCTAGACAGTGAACTCTACACACACACACACACACACACAATACACACACACACACACATCGGGATACAATATGCTGCCACAAAACCGACCACGTCCATGTCAACCGACACGATAGAATCATTCTTGTAATTTGTAATTCCCTGATGATGGATCCTCTGTGATTCGAAACATGTTGGAGTATTTTTAATATTTAAAAATTTTAAACTATCTACGTGTTATATAATTGTGCATAATAAAATATTTATATGCTGATGATGCACGGAGCAAATACGAAGATTATAAAAAAAAATTTCTTTTAACGTTTCTGGTGTACGGCCTGATGACGATTACTATGGGGTGGCCGAAAGGTGTTGCTGCTTTCTACAATTACCGCATTAAGGTTTTGAATTGAGGGAGTACATTATTTTGCTACATATAGAAACTGTATTTCTGTCATCAGATCTACACACAGTTGTTTCCATTAAATGCCCGTCTGAAAGGAAAAATGTTAAGTGTATTATTTAACGACGCTGACAACTGCAAGGTTATGGCATCGGTGATATATGAATGGATGAGTTTGTATCATTGGCAAAATTATGCTGAGAGGCTAACACTGAAGTACTCCGAGAACAAAAGGGGCTATGTACGTATTACATAATACTTTGGGGCCTTCGGATGTCTATTGTATTACAAATGGTTCAAAACAATACGCGAGTTAAGGACGGCAGATTTCCATACTTGCCATAACGTTATATGTCATGTACATTGTTTTCTTTGTAAGCTTTATTGTGACTTTGCAAATGCACCTAAAACTTTCAGGAGGAGGATTATTTGGAAGAATTATGAAATATTTTTAGAACATTAGCAACATTAAAATTTCAATCATAAATAAATTATTCATTAAGCTTCATAATGCGACTAGATGTTCTACTAAACGTTCTAATGTATCGTGTTTTACATTCGATGTACTTCATCGGCTATTCAAAGAGGTCAGTACGACTTAACCAGTAGCAGTTTCCTGTTTAATCAAGACCGTAAACCTAAGGTGTCTGAGAAGTGTCTGCTTTACATGTAAGTGTAGAACTTGTAGGTCAGAGAGAAATCCTTGACTTTTATTTTAAAGAACATGTCCTCGAAACATGTAGAGGCATGAAATAAATTTATTGTAAAACAAAAATTTTGTGTATGGAGTTGGTTAATTACTGAGATAAATATACTGAGATGCACGGTCAGCAAAACCTCAAAAAATGACTGTCCAAGTTTCAGCGAGGCCTAACACACGGTTGGGACTGCGTGGCTCTGTGTTTCTTATGTATGAAGTAACTAACAGGTTGTATTTAATCGGAGTTACAAAGATGATTAAAGACGAATATCTACACAGTTCTTTAGATGTGTGTGTTTTAACGTATATTCTTTCCAAATAAAAATAAATTGGTTAAGCTGTACATGTAGCATGCAAGGAGAGTTAAGAAATGGATGAAGACTTTTGATCTGAAAATTTAATTATTAGAAAAGATGTACTTACGAAGAATGACAATATAATTATTGGATTTTCAAAAGGTAACAAAATGTCATACTAACCGAAAATTATATAATAATCACTCTTATAATTTAATGAATACCGGTTACAAGGAGCGAGGTGCAAGAATGAAAGTCGGTCTGTGAATATTTGCTTTTCACAACGTACCGGTGGCGTCAACTAAAAGCTCGTCTGCGGTTAGATATTTTAACCCCTTAAACAAACACATGTCACAGAAGTGTCCACGGTTCTGTGGGCGTTGAGACTCATATTAACGTGTTCAAATTACGTGCACGAAAACAAGCAGATCTACACGGTGAACTCTCGATTATCACTACAGTCTGTTTCAGTGTAGTACGAAACTTTCTAACATTTAGCCTACTTCTACGTGATTCACAACAGAAAGACACGGTAAGGCGCTGGTGAAAATGAGCCCGTGCGTGGTGAGACCCATAATTTCCTGTCGCTCGATGGATGTGTATTGGACTTGACGCAAAATTTGTGGGTGTAGTAAACACTAAAACAAAAGGAAATAGTAAAGAAGCGGAATTAAATAATCATAAGAATAATTCAATAAACACATAGGCACGTGATATGACATTACATTCCATCATTCAGTAAGCCTAATATTGAAAACAATGGAAACATACAACAGTGGTTGAATAAAGAGAGACCAACTTGATGTCACTTGCTTTATTATTTCATTATTCAATGCTCAACATTTTTCGGATGTTAATACATCAATCCTCAGAAGCTTGCGACTTATTTGTTGAGTTATTTCATGGGTTGTATTGTTTTGGTTCGATGTGTGTTGTTGTTACTTTGTGGTTTGGCTGTGGTGGTGTGGTATCCGTATGCAGGCTGAAGCACTAGTGCCTCAACCTGCATACGAATACCACACCACCACAGCCAAACCACAACGTAACACCAACATACATCGAACCAGAGCAATACAACCCATGAAATAACTCAAAAAATAAGTTGCAAGCTTCTGAGGATGGATGTATTAACATCCGAAAAATGTTGAGCATTAAATACTGAAATAACAAAGCAAGTGACTTCAATTTATCAACCAACGAATGCACGTAGAATTTCACATAAACACTTTTAAAACACTTTAAAACACTCCGACATGTTTCGATCTTGTCAGGTCATCATCAGGGAGCTTTGTTCCTTGCTAAAGATATATTACATTATTCAGCTCCCTGATGATGATCTGACAATATCGAAGCATGTCGGAGTGTTTTAAAGAACTTTAAAGTGTTTTAAAAGTGTTTTATGTGAAATTATATGTGAATTCGTTGGTTGATAAATTGAAGTGATGCTACGAAAATGCACGGTACTACAGTAACACTTACAAGTGACATCAAGTTGGTCTCTCTTTATTCAACTATCAAGATAATGCACGGTCCAATAAACATAAGGTACAACAATGGTATTTAAACTCTGTTCCTCGGAACGCTGCGGTTCTGCGGTCGACTTTCAGGGCTTCCGTGAACACATTTCCTTTCCATTGACAGTTATAAATATAATTTTTATAATTTTCATCGCATTCTTTACTCCCCAACTATGGCCAAAGGCGCTAGGTTTTTTCGGTGTAAATCAAAAATAATAATTTTAAAGTGCCTAAAGATTGTGACTTTAAATGTGCTTATTTTATGTTTTAAAAATAAGTTTGTTTTAAACGGTTTCTGTTTATATTTGCACTTAAAAATAGACTTGTTCTTTACACGGGATCCACAAAAATTCGCATTTATTCACAAAAGTCACAAAAATATTAAGAATTTGAAAACCATTTATGTACATCAATACAGGGCACATATCTGTTGATCTGTATGTGGTAAGTATAATATTAGCTAACTCTGTCTCCAGAGTCCTTCTACACAACTTAAAGTAAGTTCCTCATGAAATTCATCGCATTTTTTTAGAACTAAGGGTACATTATCGTGCTCACAACAGCCCACCCCATGCTAGCATTATGAGCAAAAAAGGCACTTTGACCCATCCCTCTATTTTATAATCTATTTCAATATGAACGTTCAGTCTACTCCTAGATATTTCAAGTGATCATTTTCCTTCAGGCTTTCCCTCAACACCTTCTATATTTTTTTCTTCTCTCTAATAATTGCCACATGATCCGCACAAATCATTTTCCTTTTTGATCGCCCTAATAATAGCCGACAAGGAGTAAAAACCATACCTTAATACGTATAATGTACGTAGTATTTAGAGTAACGGAAATTGTGGGCTAATTCGGTGCTTAGATCTAAATTTTTCATAAAAATTCTTAGTGAATTTTTTAATTCCCTTATAAACTCGATTGCAACTCCCCAAGTCAAGTAACTCGCCAATGTTTCGGGTACGTGAGCATAAACATAAGGCAGCTCCGTCAAACGACACTGCCTCTGTGGCTCATTAGGATGGCACCTAGTTATAATCCATACAGAAATTGGCTATTATATCTGAGACATTTCAGATCTTCTGCAACAGCCTATGAGGGTCGACTAATACCCGGATATATTCCTGAAAATTACTGGGTTAACTAGTTGCTGATGTTGATGTATATGACAATAGCATAAATTCCTAATTATTCCCCTCTTCTTACTCCGAAATATGAAAATTTCAAGTATATTCACATACTAAAATACTTAGAAAACAGATACATTTCTAGGACACGGAACAATAGTTGAGTAGTTTTCGTAAACGCAACAAACATAATACGTGGTTTCAAACGAGGCAAGAGACAACAGATAAGAAATGCCGAATACTTTGAACAGTAGAAACCACAAGGGAGACCTAAGTTTGCATAAGAATGTTATATTAAAAGATATCATAAAGAAATAAGTTTTCAGGAAACTGACCAGATTAATCTGGATTGTGATAGACTGGTAGAATGTTCCTGTGTAGATGGCAGCGAATCTGTATAAATGTCATTGTATTCACCGGTAGCAGGGAAATCGTAGTCACCTTGGTCCTGGCTACTCCAGTATATGTGGGGCTCGATTCGAGGACAAGTCAGGGAAATTCATTAACTATTGCACCTATTAATTTACCTCTTCAATGTGAATAAAATCCTCTTCGTTCAGGAGATAAGGCGATTGAAGTGTGAAGCACACTGTTACTTCATATCTTTTTAGTGGGCTGCTACAATTTTAATTTGAACACCACGCACGCTAGACTGCAGTATAGCACGGCCTACTACCAAGAAGCCACTTGTGAGATAAGACTGTTCTATCTGAATAGTTTTCAAGATGTTTATTATTTATAAACCCTAATGCTCTGGCGTCGTTACAAAAGTAACCTCATGTGTTCCATTATGTGTGGAGCTTTAGCGCTGTAGCTAGGTGATCTGCGCCTTCCTCAGCTGGTTATCTCAATGGCAGCCATCGTGCCTTTTGGGCACCCTGGCATCCCTGCGGAGCCTTGTTATAATCCTTTATTTCATTACCCTTCACTTCTTCCGTACAAAATAAAAACTTTAAAACTGCCGAAAAGTTCTTCAGAAAATTCGAGATTGGGGAAATTTACGGGATGCAGTCCAATGTCGTTTCTGCTAAAATTGGAAAAATATGAAGGACGTTGTACGTGAGAAAATATACTAATTCCTGTGATTTATTTTCGTTTATACAGGACTATTCAATATAAAACGCCATGAGGCGCACGCCCAGTGTCTTTCTTTGGGGAGGGGGCTGACACTGAAACCATATATAATCTATGTTACATTTTAAAAAAATACAGTGGAGTATGCTAGAACGAATGTAATTGGTTCTAGAACCTCTTTCGCTATAGCATCTGTTCGTTGAAGCATAGATTGTAAGATATGTATTTAGGGGTAATCCGTTCTAGGCCCACAAAGTAGGACAAAGTTCCCATCCAACGCGACCATTTAAACAGGAAAAATGTATAACAAAACCAAAAATATAAGTGTAAAAATAATATAAAATTATATAACAGAATAATTTTTAAAAAAAGTTTACTGCTAAAGGCGCAAATAAGCAGGTAACTGAACTAACCTGATAATTGAACCTTACAAACGGTAACAGAGATAATGACTGATGCTCTTATCAAAGCAGAAAGGCTCGACACTTTATGCACACGCGCGTGCTACGTCGGCCGATAATATTCCTCCACTTTCGTTGTAGCATCCTGATTTTATTTATAAATCCTGTTCGTTGTAGCATTCGTTCGTTGCAGGATCGTTCGTTGTAGCATACCCGACTGCATGCTATAAAATTTATGTCATAAATACAACCATAAAATAACATTGTTTTCAATCGCGATTTTATATATATATATATATATAACGACATGTTACGCTACTTACTCACCTAATTTAAGTTACAAGGTCTAATATTCTTGCTTTGGGGGGGTTTATAAGAAATATCCGTGTTTTCGAAACTTGAGGTATTTGTTTGGGTGTGCAGTTGCTCCTGCACAAACTCATAACTTACGATTACCTCTAAGGAGGGAAAAAGAGAACTGTATAATGTCAATTCAATAATATTCACGCTGATATCGAACGAAACTTACTATGAAGAACTTAGAGAGGAAAGTACCAAAAAAGTGGTGGAAAGAATGGGGCAGCTTTCGAAAATTTCAGTCGAAAAAAATTTCTTTTTTGGGACAAAGAGAAGGAAAACAGACTTCTTTTTGGGTTATTCTTCGAGGAAGACATATTGGGAGGTGGAAAAACGCACGTTCATAGGCCGGTGTATTATTTATATGTGCATAAATTAATATTAATTTATTTGTACTTGAAGTGTGGTGCGTTTGTAAGACAATCGGACTGAACATGTAGAATTTCAGTATCACAATTAAGAATTAACGGTACAAGGAATGAACCAGTGATGCCATTTTCTGTGCTTTTGTTGTATGTGTATGTAATCCGAGTGTTTAACCCTTTAAAGGCGAATGGCAGATTGCTTTATTTAAAGACCCAGTTCGTACCGCGCTGTAAACACTTTCCATCTCCGTTATAAAAACCAATCAGTTTATGTTGTAAGTGGCACAAGTCGCTGTTTGTTCTCACATAAATACAGTGTGGGCAGAACGTACGATTGTTGAATGTTAAACTGGTGGTGCGTCACGCGACCAGTTGGCTTGCAAAGGTTAAATTCCCAAGGCTACACAAAACGCATATTCCTTGAGAGAGGGTTTTACAAGTTCACCGAGAGGAATTCATGAATTTTTGAATAAAATGGTGAAGGAAATGTTACAACTAAATGAATCCCAATGCTTGGGACATGTGTAAGGTTTAGCACGCGCATGACAGACAGAACAACGTAAAACACACAAATTAGAGGATACGACAACAGAACTGACGCACAAGAAACTGAGAAAACATCGTCAAGGATCCTGGCGAGTGATTAAAACAGTTGGAAGTAACGCCGAGAAGAACGATCGAGTGTACCCCGATGAAAGGTTACAGCAGCCTGAAAACTGGAAGACAAGGGGTGTGAACAGCGAATAGCAACACCCGAGAGAGAGACTACAACAACATCATCCAGGCGACCACCCAGGCACCGACGCACAAGTTTAACCGACTTCTGGCAGCTAGAGGAGTGCAAGTAGAGGCTATATATGTTCCCAGGATGAAGAAAGAAGGACGAAGACCACCAAACATACGCTAAGGAAATAAAAAGAATTGTAGGTACAAGCAACACAGGCTACTGATAAATAATGGCTAACGGAACCTTAGAAGGAAAACGACGGTATGTGAAGAAGACGATTGGTTACGGGAAAGGGAATTGGGCCTTTCCTGTGGGAAGCCACTTAGAGAAGTATCGTTAGAAATTGTAGATAAATAGGATCAGGCAGCTGAAGTACAAAATACAGAAGATGTAGAGAGCTGTTTACCTGGGGAATTAGGCGCTGTACACAGGAATGTTGTGAAAAGAAGCGCAGGGCTCGATGCAAACATTAGAATCAGTGAAAAAGTCAGAGTTTGAAATATTAACAGTAATTTAGTAAAGCCTAAAGGAAGATAGAAAACTGAAGAACGTCTAAAGGGAATGAGAGAAGAGTTGCCAGCAAAATTTGAAGCTGACATTGACAAGTCGAATAAAAGCATTGGAAAGAGGACAGAAACTGAAGTTAGCAACCTAAATTTTGTGATTGCCTATCTTCGGGAGGAAAACCGTCGTGATATTAATAATATTAATTCTAATGTCAACAAATTGAGTTAATGTGTAGGTGAAAGAATAAACGAATACATGACAGAGGATAAGAGAGTTCAGAATAACATAAATAAAGAACTGACAAAGCAGAAATTAGAAACTGAGAGTAATCGTATTAATATTAGATCTGAACTCTCCAACGTAAGATAGAGAGTAGTTAACAGAACACCAAATTCTTTACAGCAAAAATTAGACTCAGAAATACTGAGTCTACGTTAGGTGAGATTTCTTCAAACCTGGATAGGTTTCGACACGAGTTAGCAGTAAGTTACGGCCACAAAAATGAAAGGTAAAAAATGAGTGTTTACTTAGAAAAGGACGTTAACGTTCCCACACCTTCCGAGGTCTCTCCAACAAATGCATCGCATTTGCATGGACTTGTCGAACATGGCCAATTCCAGTGCCACCATAGTACCTTGAAAGACTAAGAGCTACCGAAGTTTAGCGTTTCTACAAAGCAGAATACAGTTCAGTTTCCAAGCGAGAAGGCAGCAATATTTTTGCTTGAAAGAATTTCAGAATCCGTAAAGGTGCCTATCGCTCTCAAAGCCATGACGGACAGCTATACGCAACAGTGGCTTATTGCCAGGTGTAAAGACCTAGGCAGCTACAGTGACTTCATGGAGGCTGCAACAGAGATGCTAAGGAGCGCTCAAATTCAGTCGCAGGTATGCTGTCAGGCGTATCAGGAATATTTCATAAGACAAGGGAGGAAAGTATGTCAGCACACTTTTTGCAAAGTTCGGTGTTATCAACACACCTTTCGTCTAAACTTACAGACCTCTATCCAGTTCTAGCAATTTGGGTCATTACCCGCAGCATGTACAAACAGCCCTAATGTCGGCTGATGTGCAAACAGTCCCAGAAGCACTTAGTTTACCGAACCGTTTTTAAGTGCTAGAAGCAAGCGAAGTGCTTCGCAAGTTGAACGCAGGGCAGTCTCAATTGACATCTACTCAGGAACGTCTGATAATGATTATCCAGGCAGGTACAATAGGGCTCGAAATCACGATATCAACGTGAGAAACATAAGATATTAATGATACTGCAGAAATGACAGAAACAAAATTCACGTGGAAAAAATTAACACGGCTCACGTCATAGAAATCAAACAAGAACAGGTTCCCTTTACGGTTCACGAGACAGAGAGAAAAGCATGAATCCACATGCCGAACAATACAAATCCCTGTAATTCGTAGCCTAAATTTCTAACAATAAAGGCGTAGGTAATGTCATCGAAGAGGGAAACTAGGAACGAACAATGAAGCAGGCAAATCGTTGTTCGTCAGCAAGGGTAACAACCAAGGCCCTACCACGAATTGTCGTAATTTGGAAAAAGACGAATTGTCACAAGAGCCTATTCTCTGTTTTGAAAATACAAGTAGTTGTCCAGGCTTCGAATGTAAGCAAAAGGTATGAGGGTGTACTATATAAAAGAAGACAAAGGAATACCCTAATGTAAAACTGGAAACAGTGGGGTGAGGAATCGATAAAATGGTGGATTCCGTAACGGAAGTTTTGCTGGTGTCCTGAGAAAAGTATCTGGTGAACAGCCGAATTCGTTCTGGTATTTGTCTGTAATAAATGAAATCCTAGTATACGCTTGGGGCAGCCGTAATAAAAGAATCAAAAAGACCCTGGTGACATTTATTATAGGAAGAGATTTGTGTTTCTTGAATCGTGATTCGTGGTGTTAAATTTGTGAATGATTACGAGGTTGTTCTAAATTTTTGATAAAAATATCTGACATTGAAAAAAAGGCGTCATCAGGCGTCACGATTTTTTCTATAATACGATAACAAGAACCGGCAATGAAATTAAACTAACAGCAAAACCGGACCACTTAACAAGTCCTTGACAGAGTGTGAAATTCGCCAAATATCGAAGTCCAACGTTTGCTTTGAACACAACGGAAAAATTAAGCAACCCGAGCAGACGAACGAGTAGCCTGTGTTCATAATGTGACAGAGGAGAGAATTGCAATCAATTTAGAGAAGGATCCAGTTGACATGGGAAGTTGTGGAAATTTGATAAGTGACGAGACGGAAGAGTTGATATGCATATTTTGTTTGCTATAGATAGTCTATATGAAGAATCAGAGGATGGATCCGTAAATAATGAAGAGTATATTGAAAGAAGCATAGAATCTGGAAATCGAACCTAGAAACTTGTGAATTGCCGAAAACGAATTCGGTAGACCCACATTCCATTTCAGTCCAAGACTTGCTAAAGAAAGTGGATGTAGTTAGTTGTCTGAATGAGAGTCATAAGAAAGAGTTAACTCATACGCTCAGTAATTACCAGAATTATTTTATTTTGAGGCCAGGAAAATGTACTCTTTGCAATATAATTTTACATTCACATCCTTCGTTCAGGTTGTGAGAAGTTTCAGACCCATTCCATTTTCCTTACCGTGTGTTGTTTGAAGCAAAATCCCACAAATTTTAGTTGATGGAATTATTTCAATATCAGGCCCAAGCTACCTGAATCCTCTCACTGTTGACGTGAGGGACGGTAAAATTCCTAGGACTTGTGTAAATGCAGGGAAAATAAACAAGTGCACGTTGCCGGACTGAGCTACCTTCCCTCTCATCCATGAACTATTACAACAATTCCAAGGCTCGAAGTTTGTACCGACCACAGCTTTATCATCGGCATTTCTACGAGTCGCATTCAAGCCAGAATGTAGAGAATATACGACTTTCCTCTTTCATACTCAGGCATGCCATTTCACGCGGACTCCGTACGGCTTCCGTAATTCGCCTTCTGCTTTTGATGAGGGCATTGCAGATAACGCTAAGTCCAGGGACTTACGGTTACACATTGGCATACGTCGATGATATCCTTGTTCATTCACCTAATACTGAGCTTCACGTAATCCATTTAAACACTGTATTGCTAAGCTGACCTCAGCAGCTTTACTGTAAACGCTGCAAAAATAAATTTTTGTAAGACAGAGGTAAAGTTTTGGGGACACGTTTTAAGTGAAGGCAATGTCAATCCGGACCCGAAGCAAGTAGCAGCCGTTTTGAAATATCCCTCTCCAAAGAAACAACGCCAGGTGTGACAGTTCTTAGGAACTTGAAAATATCATCATCGATTAATTGTTAATTATTCACGGTATATTGCTCCTTTACTTCCACTGATTAAAAAAAAGGAAGCAAATGGATGTGGACACCATAATTACAAAGTGCATTTGAGTGAATTCGATCAAAATTTCCCGATACAATTCACCTGGTACACACAGAAGAGACATTGTCTTATACGATCAACACCAATGCCAGTGGAGTGGACATTGGCCATGTACTAATGCACAGTGTTTGGTCTGGAGAGACGCATATAATGTCTAGGAAATGCCACGTGATGACTCCATTCGAGTGGCGGTATTAAATGGAGGAGCAAGAGGTAGGCCTCCACTCATTAGAGAAATTCAGAACACATATTTTCGATCACGAAATTTATTTGACCGCTGATAACAAAGCTATTTCTTTCATAAAATTGGCACTCTGACTTCAAACAAGATTGTCCGGTGGGTTATGTAGATCCAAAAATATAGCTTGCACACGAATCACGTTCGTGGTGCTAAAAACTTTTTGGCAGACACAACAAGCCAGAATCCAGACGGCGTAAATAAAGGTGAGGTAAAGGAACTAACCAGGCCACGGGCCATAATAGTAGCAGCCGTTAACTTGGGTATTGACCCTGTTATTGGAAACAAGCTTGGGGAGTTGGCTTCTTACCAGACCCCCGACCAAGGAAAGAAATTTTGATATCTCTCAGTCAACAGGAAGAAATTTTAGCTGGGACATATCTCTTACGACAAAGCGTACTGTATTGCAAGGACAGTGAAAGTTATAACTATTGGAGACCAGTGTTACCAACTGAGCTCGAGCTTCCAGTTATTAAGTGCACACATCGATACGTAAGTCGTCTTGGTACAGAGAAGTGTATGGCAGAAATAGGGAACTCGTTCAAGGTCAAAGGGTTGGGCTGTAAAGTCAGAAGAGTAATATCACACTGCGAAATATGTTAGACAGTAAAACATGCGAATTGCAGTTACGCAACGGGCATGAATAGCCACTTGATATCAAGGCCTGGAGAACTCTGTGCAGTAGACTTGTTGGATGCGTTAACTGTACGTCGTGCCGGCGTCATTTAAAATGTGTTTTGTTTGGAAGTTTTTCCAGATTCATTAAATTATACTCACTACGGTCAGCTAATACCAAAAGTTGTCTGAACAAAATACCAGGGCATGGCATTACTCGTGTGAGATCTCCAAAGTGCATTTTCAGTAAAAAAGAGACTCGGTTTACGATTCCGATTTGACCTAAGAAGCTCAAGAATCTGGTCATTGAAATACAATTTGCAATTCTAGGACACCCACAGTCAAAATCCAGCGAGGGTCATAAGAAAGAGTTTGGGAAGTTTTGTAAAATATATTGCCATGAAGCACATAAAAATGGCCAGAGCTTTTGCCCAAAATAGAGGAATGACTGAATGTCACTGTCTCTGATACTACAGGCTGCATCCCCATGGAATTAATACGATAAACCACGGTCTGGATTGTTTATAAGTTCTTTAAGACAGAGGCCGTCCAGAGGAAGACTAACAATAAATGGTTTTGAAAGCTTATATTAGAATGAAGATTAAGGCGGACAGAAGAAATAAAAAGCAAAACATTTGTTGAACACACTGACAGCCTAATTTGGATGACTTGGTTTTACAAAGTGCCAAAATATATCCGAAGCAAAGGAAGGCCCAAAGGAGAAATTCATGGGTTCCTATGAAGGACCATTCAGGATTCCAAGGGTGATTGCGCCGTCAACTTATGAAGTTTCGAATCTGGAAGGAAAGGTTCTAGGCGTTTTTTTTTAAGTGTTGTTGACCGTGCAACATCTCGATATAATCGTGTAAAGAAAATCCAACTTGATACACATCTTATTCTCAGCATATTTCTTCAACCTCTACATGTTTCGGGCGTATCTATGTCCATAATCAGGAGGTACAATCGCATGTATACAACAATTGTTGCTTATTCTTTTTAGATGACTGTCTGTTGGCCTGGTTGGACTGCCATCTAAAAAGAATAATAAGCACCAATTGTTGTATTCTTAAGATTTTATCTCCTACTGATGGGCCTAGATACTCCCGAAACATGTAGAAGTTGACGAAATATACTAAGTCATAAACTGTGCATCAAGTTGGTTCAGGAGAAGTGAAGGCTGAATACCCAAGTCAGGGCTGAGAGGTTTGGATTACGAAGACGACCCAAATGTCCTAACCTATTTGCTTCAACGAAGCTATCGGCGTGCTAAAACATGAGTACTTTATGCAGATCCCAGAACACTGAGCCCAATCGCATAGTCGAAGCAGTCAATCGTAGTCCATATTTGTCAGGTCCTTGTTATGATGCAATTAAACGAAGAACATATTTATATTTTACTTTGGTAATGGTGTACAGAGTGAGTTATAAAGTGAAAGTGACTGTATTGGTATATGGAAGTAAGTAATTAAGCTGGATTTCTTGCATGGACAGGACGTAAGAATTGAGGAAAGTTGTAGACATTATATTGGTGTAATTAGAATGAGCAAGAAGGATGAAAGGCTTTGTGATAAATATGAGAAACATCCCGTGTTACCCGGTGTGAACAATATTTTCACGTTTTGACATATATATTAGTACGTGTGTGTAGGGTTTGTAATTTTAAGTGGTTACGTAGTGATGAACAGAAATTAAGGATGTATATGACAAAAACTAAGAAACCTGTTGTGGGTGATTATATTGATTGTTGTGACAGACATGAAAAAGTGATTGAAAATAGTTCTGTCTTTTTGAAATAGCTGATTGGCATTTAACAGTAACTGGGCAGAGTTAATGTTTGTTAATTAGTAAGCTGTCCAATGACATTTGTCTAAGTAGTTAATGAAAGAATACTAGTGCGTATTACCTTATGTTGAAATATTGTGTAGTATTGGTATATTGCAATACATAAGTTGATTTCAGTTCAATTTGCAATTGAGCTGATGTCTTTTTAAAGGTTAGTTTAATTTAAGTTTTTAATGTACATTGCTGGGGTTCTTAAGTTAACTAGAGAAAATGAGTTACGGGGTTAGTCGAAGTTTCTTATTTACAGCTAGTACTAATTCCATTCTGCTTCGTATTGCCGTGAACTATAATTTTCGATGAGTTTTGTGCGATCATTCAGGTTTACTTCGTGACAAATTTGTAGGAATCGAAAGCAGCGTATTCTGTGGCGTAATTACAAGTGAAACAAGACAAACAGACGTTTTGAATAAGGTTAAAGGTAAAGGTAAAGCAGTCCCATTACAGGCCTGAAGAGGCCCAAAGGGTTCCAGTAAGTTAAGGTTCCCACATTTCGTGACAATGGTACAGGCTGGTGGTAGGTTGTCAGCCTTACGGACCGGCCGCCTTTACCCCCAGGAAATACTCCTCGTACTCATTTCTGTTAGAGACTAAGTCGGCCCCAGTGCCATAGTAGGATCGGAAGGATTTTATATCAATGAAAATTCCACTGACACCAGCTGGAATTGAACCAGCGACCTTCCGATTTGTAGCACAGCACCTTAACCACTGTGCTACCGCGGTTTAGACTATGGTTAGACTAAAATAATTACTATTTTAACTTTTGTGTTTATTTGTTATTTGTATAAAAAGAAAGAAATATTATTTATTGTGTAGTACAGAGAGTATTTTTGTTTTGCTGGCCGTGCATCTCAGTATAATCTTAGTAACTGACCAACTTAATGCACAAATTCTTGTTTTATAATAAGTTTATTATATTCCTCTACATGCTTCAAGCACTATTGCACTCATCATCAGGAGGTAAAAATTGTACTATACAGCATCTGGTATCATCACACCTGTAGGTGGCCGTCCGGTGCACCTGTGCACCGGACGGCCACCTACAGAGTGTGATTAAGTTGGTCAGTTACTAAGATTACAGAGAATATTGTTTCTGACTGGTGAGAAGTGTGTTTGTCAACGAACTTCAAAACATATTTCAGGGGTAAAGATGAAACAGATTGCTATGGCTTCGAGACCTGAGGTATTTTGTTTGAGGTTTACCGCTAAGGAAAGTAAAAGAGAACCATATGTTGTCAATTCAACAACATTCAAGCCAACAGCGCGCGTAACGTTCTCTGAGAACTTAGAGAAGAAACAGCCAATAAAATTATAGATAGGGAGAGACAAATTCCGGAAATTTCAATGTAAAAGAAAGTTTCTTTTTGGAGTAAGTAGAAGAAAGACAGATTTTTGTTTGGGTCATGCTTCGAGAAAGACGTACTGAGACGTGGAAAACACAAGTTCATAAGCTGGGGTATTGTTTATATGTGCATAAACTTAATTTTAATTAATTTGTACTTGAAGTGTAGTGTGTTTGTAAGACAATCATACTGAACATGTAGAATTTCATTATAACTTTTAAGAATTAATATAACAAGGAAAGAATTAGTGATGTAATTAGCAACACTTTTGTTGTATGTGTAGGAAACTTGAGTGTTGTTTCATTTACTAAAGTTACTTCCTTACTTACTTAATTAAATAAGTAATTACTCCATGGAGCAGAGACATTCTGGCGAAGCCAACCGGTTTCCAGGTAGCGAAGATATTCCGAAAATTATATGGGACTTAAAAGTCCATTACCGCGTTTACAAGTACCTGTCACATGTAACTATTCGGAACGAAATCAACCAAGTTCATGCTCCCATTTCCACGTCCTGAATATCCATCTTAATACTATTCTCCTATTTACTCCTGGGTCTTCCAAGAGGTCTCTTTTCCTAAGGTTTTTCCATCAAAAAACTGCACACACTTCTTTTCTCCCCATGCGTGCTACATGTCCCGCTCATCTCATTCTTCATGTTTTGATAACCTGAATAATATTTGGTGAGGAGTACAGATCATTAAGCTAGTAATTTTGTAGTTTTATCCAATCTAATCTTACCTCGTCCCTCTTAGGCACAAATATTATCCTCAGCACCCTATTTTCATACACCCTCAGCCTACGTTCCTCCTTCAACATGAGTAACCATATTCCAAACCCATACAAAACAACAGGCAAAATTATAGTTTCGTATATCGCAGTCTTTATATTTTTGGATAGCTAACTGGAAGACAAAACATTCTACTCCGAATGATAGCAAATATTCCTTGAATTCAATCTATTTTAATTTCTTCTTGAATAGAAATTTGATGGTTTAGGTTTTTCCCAAATATTTGAAGAGTTCCACCCTTCCAAATTAAATATTATCGAACTTTTGATTTTCATTTATTCCTGCACTCTGAACGCGAAACTCGACCTTGTACATAGTTTTATCGTCATTTACTTCTAGTTCCATCTCCTCACTAGCAACTAATACAAATTTTATGTTTTTATTTATGGTACGTAATTTTCATACCAATATACTAACATCATCAGCATAAACCAGAAGCTGATGAGTATCATTTAATTCGAGGCATCTTGGTGTACCTGAAAGCAAGTTCAAAAGCAATGGACATAAATCGGCGCCTTGTTTCATACCGTTCTTGTAAGGAAACATGTCAGACAAATGTTTGCCTACTCGGACTCGCTGTAGGTTTCATTGTGACACATGTTTAGTAGCCTTAACAGTTTCGCGGGGATATCAATCTCAATGAGAATATGACACAAGACCTTCGTCCTGACTGAATCATAGGTATTTCTTGAAGTCTGTAATAGTTGATGCACTGCCACACTTTGTTCCCATTTTTTTTCTCAACGTTTTGACGAGCGCAGAATGTATGATCAGTAGTTTAGCTGTTACATTGAAATGCACACTGATGATCCTCAGTTAACTTTGAAAACAGGATGCTGGATAAAATGTTTTACGTAGTTTACAAAAGTAATATACCTCTCTAATTACTACAATCTGTCTTATTACCCGTCTTATAAATATGTACAATGATCGATTCATTCCGTTCCTCAAGCAATACCTCCTTGTTAAAAAAAGAATTAATAAGTTTATGGATCTAAGAGCGAATTGTTCTAAAACCTATCTATTCAATTCTCCTTGGATTTGAACAGTACCTCGTGATTTGTTTATTTTTATCTCCCCAATAGTCGTCTCAACTTCAAAGGTTCTCAGCTTGGGCACTAGTGGATCTGCTATATGTGTTGATGTGAGCCTAACATCATTAACCCTATGTAAATTCAATGGCTGAGAGAAATGATTCCTCCACCCAAACAAAATATTGTGGCAGTTTGTAACCAAATCACCTTTCTCGTCCTTTGCTATATTAGGACTAGGTGTGTAACTCTCCTGAAATTCACTGATGCCCCTATATAAGTCTCAGACATTTTTATTTCCACTCTTAGTTTCAATTACCTCAATTTTCGCCTCCAAATGTTCCTCCTTTTGTTCCTGAAATGTCTACTAGCTTCACGTCTTATATTGTTTGGATTATCTAGATTGCTTTCGGTTGGATCTTGTAAACACTACATTTTTAGACTGCTTCCTTTGGTCTAAAAATCGTGAACATTCCTTATCCAACCATGATGTACACTGCTTCAATTCATACAGACCTAAACTTTCTGAGCTGAGGTTTTGATATTCTCCTTTATGTTTTCCCAAACGCTATTTATGTCCTCGCTATTATTAAGCGCTCAAAGCTGCAAACCTACTTGAAATTTTAATCTCATATAGTTTCCTAAACTTCAGCTCGCTCAATTTCCTGAGATTGTAAATCTCCACATCACACTTCTGTGCTGCTTGTTTAATTGCTGCCCAGCTTTCCTTAACTTTTGCAACCACCATATAGTGATCAGTATCACAGGCAGGTTCACTGAAATTTCGTACTTAGAGTACACTCGAATGCTATTTCCTACTACCAATATGTGATCAATCTGGTTGTGAGTTTTTCCATCAGGAGAGGAACATCGTCGACTTAAAAATCAGATTTTTTGATGTGGGGTAGAATAGAATGGTTTATGTGTTCGAGCCCTTTTCGGACCTGATGCACCTAGGCCTTAAAACAGACGCTTTGTGCCCTTTCATATGGGATAGTTTATATTCTAACTCCATTATTATTTCTTAATGTAGACTCTCATTTCAAATTTTATGGTTGAAAATATCCTCTCTACGCAGTTTTGAATTAAAATTTCATAAGAATATTTTAGTGTGGTTCGTAGGAAAATGATCGAACACCTGTTCTAATTCCTCGTAAGGACTGTCTTTTAGTAATCGCTTTTCTCCTCATTTATTGCTTGCACATTCAAAATAACGACATAAAAAGGAGACCTCTCAGAACTATGCATTACATCCTATCCCTAGCACACTCCACTCTCTTAACTGCTGATTCTATTCCGTGTTGTATAAAACAGCCTGTTCCCATCTCTTTCCCTTTTTCCATAGAATAAAACATAATTCCCTGTTCTTGCAATACCCCATTTTTCCAACCTAAACTCTTGTACACCCATTAAATGTATTTTATACCTCGCTAATTCCCTGGGTACTATCGAAAGTGACCCTCACCTCTACAGGCTTCCACCATTCCATATACCAAATCGCATATTCCTTTGCCATTGTTTAGATTGTACCAATAGATCAGACCTGGCCCAAGGCACTTTATTAGTTTTGGCACAACGCCACTTTTTATGGTGAAGATTTGTTAGCGCCTCCCCCAAACCCAAGCGGGAGGACCACCCCTTATCAGCAGTTCACGAAGGCTTTTCCATGATATTTGAAGCTACCCTCCTTGTTGGAGGCCTTTCCTCAATCCGCAGCTTCAGCATACGTCATGCCATGGTGACATGGGACCCACGTATTTTGGTCTGGAAGCTACACAATATACATATTCCTTAGAGATAGATCCAAGCTCAGTGTGGAGAATTTATGAAACTTTGAACAAAAGTGGTGAAACGGCTGTTACAATGGAGCTACTCATTATTCCACATAAAATTTTGAACAAGTTTTTGTTTCTTTTTTAAAGCATTGAAAATATATTTTTAACTTATAATTTTAATCAGTGCTGTATTTTAGTGCGTTTTGGAAGCGTCAGTATTCAGTGTTATTACACACACTCAAATTTTCTGCATATTCTAACAGCAGCAATAATATGTTGCTCAGATAAAGAGAAAAACTATAGCTTTCTTTATATAGAGTTGAAAAATGTTTCAACATTGTATAAAGCCTTTACAGATATCAGTGTAAGACTGTGCACTTTCCGCCCACAAGCCTTTAATTCAACCATTCCTCAGTTCGCCGAGCGCAGTCAGCCCGATAGGGTGTGTCTCGTGTATAGTGCAGTAAACCAGACAAGTCAAGTTTAGTATCTAGTGCGTAGTGCGGTCGCTTCCAGTGGACGCTTTCCGACCAATACTACTGTACAACAGCCAAGCTACCACTCTATTACAGGGTGATTATTACTCGTCGACGACCATGGCCGATCCCCGGATTACGCCGCAGGATTTCCAACCAGTTCAACGCCCAAAACGGAAACGGGGCCAAGTACCGACGACCAACAGAGCTTCCACCTCCTTCGTCTCACCCAACCAATTCGCGGTTCTTTCAGACACCGAATCAGACGCCGAAGAGAACAGGACCCCACCTCAACCTCAACAACCCCCGGACCGAACACCCAGAATTCCACCGATCGTGATATATAGTCTTCTCAACAACCAT
>Ga0123357_10002096_pt1 | contig 21936 bp, 13 predicted proteins | sample TergutEmb28metaG_FD_89873 | JGI IMG/M metagenome (GOLD analysis project Ga0123357, IMG submission 89873) | Embiratermes neotenicus P4 segment gut microbial communities from Petit-Saut dam, French Guiana - Emb289 P4 | ecosystem: Host-associated > Arthropoda: Insects > Digestive system > Gut ... | reverse complement strand
TCGGTGACGCTGGCGGCGAACCTGGTATCGGTGACCGCGACGGTGACCGATAATGACGGTGACCAGCAGTCTGCGCATTTTGATCTCGGACCTCAGATCACGATCTATGACGACGGCCCGGCGCTTGGCTCCCTGCCACCAGGGCAGCTGCCAAACGAGAGCAACGCTCAGGCAACCGGACACTTTGATATCGCGCCTGGAGCAGATGGCCTGCATGACTTGCAGATCACATGGATCGATACTAACGGAAATCACTATACCTCGGTGTATGATTCATTGAATGGTTGTGCGGAATTGAATACGCCTGCCTTTACATTGGATGTATATGCCGATGGTCACTACACATTTGAGCTAATAGATGCGACGGCTGCTACCTACGAAAATGTACCGATTGGGAGTTTTGGAGACGTTCCTAACGGAGCAAATGATAAAATTAGCAATATTGTACTTTTTGGCGCAGACGATCAATCGATTGGAATATATGCAGACATCCACGGAACGGGTGGTAACAACAAAGTGCAGATCCATAATGAATCAGAGATTGGTATGGCTGGCGGAGGAGGGAACGGGCTGGACAAAGGAAATACGATAACGATAGATTTTCACTCTGATCCAAATGCCAGCGGTGGCCCGCATGCAGTCGAGTTGGGTGGCATCACCTTGAGTCTCTCGCAGGGGAATTTCCAGGGCACCTATACATGGCTGACCAACACTGGAGATAGCGGCACTTTCGTCGTAGGTCAGGACGGCACCGTTCATGTCTACGATCAAAATATGCAAGAGTTGCCTGGAAGCGGCGGTACTGTCTCCGGTTTTCTTATCGATCCGGCAAACCCATTCAGTGACATTACGTTAGGAAATGATCTTGTCAGTAGTGGACCATCTTTCAAATTGGGCGGCGTCTCGATAATGCAAACGATTCTGCCGCACGATGCGACACTGGATTTCAGCATAACGGCAACCGACGGCGATGGCGATACTTCCACTTCGCCGTTAGGGATCCATATTGTTGCAAGTGACAGCGATGGAAACTTTCTATTCACAGCGACACATGATGCGGATGTGATGGTAGGAAGTTACGCGCATGATACATTCCAATTCAACAGTGTTTCAGATAGTCCGAACAATCGCAGCCTCCATGACGTTATCCAGCAGTTCGATGTAAGTTTGGATAAATTGGATTTCTCCAACATCAGCGGAATTACCAACGTTGTCGTTAAAGAGGTTTCATCGCTGCACGACGTTCATCCTTCAAGTTCCACCGTTGATGTGGGCACAATCGTAATCTACCAAGCTTTGGGTGGAACCAGTGCTATGGTACTTGCTAATGATGGAACTCACGGTGTGGATGCTACCCATGCTGATATGATGGTGTTGCTCACAGGTATCCAACACGGCATGCTGACAGAGGCGAACATCAATTTGCATGCATAGACGTGAATTCAACGTAAGTCTGTGTTCTCGGTCAGTATTGAGGGTTGGAACTGCGACACTCATACCCGATGCGATACTGATCGTGATGTCGTCTTGCGTCATTTCAAATTGAGTGGAACCGGACCGCGAGACATCTGCTAACCGCCTCCGTGCGGATAGATTTGGTAGACCATCATGTGAGTACGAATGTTGCAATTGCTTGCCTATCGTAAAATTTATTGATTTTCTGAGAGAGGCTTGGTGGATTCTTGCTTCAAATCTCTCACGACATGACTCGACCCATGGGAAAATACGCGATGACCGCGTTCGAAGAGAACGAGATTGCCGGACCACCATCACGGGTACTGCTTGATGCTCTTGGTGTGGCCACAGCGCTTATAGACACGCAGCGCTGTCATGTGTGGCACGCCAACCGTCTCTTCTGCGAGACGTTGCAGCGCTCCCTGGAAGAGGTCCTGAAAGCTCCCAGTCTGTTGCAATTCGTTCATCCGGAGGATCGGCACCGCCACCTTGATCATACCAGCGCTCACATGAACGGAATGGGACAGCGGTCACGTTTCGTGACACGTTACGTCCGGCCGGATGGCAGCAATGTCCATCTGCGCATCACGCTGGGAAATGCCGGCGGCGATGCCGGGGAGGCGTTGTGGACGACTGTTGTTGTCGAGGAGGTGGCAGCCCCGGGAGGTGAAACTACGGAAGACATCTGCCGCCCTGGCGGCGACAAAGTCACGATCTGGTCCTGGACTGGCGAGAACGACGCGGCTGACAGACCTCGGGGAGAGATGCGTATATTTGCTGCCGGGAATGGTGCCGAACATCAGTCTGTCGAAAGATTCCTGGAACGCGTTCACCCCGAGGATGCCGGCGCTCTCCAAGACCTCTTCATCCGCTCGCTCAAGGGAACTGCGGGAATACAGGAATACCGGCTTATTGACGAGGAAGGCGGGTTCCGGTGGATGCGGGAGATGGTCGCCCCGATCCGCGACGCTTCCGGAAAACTGGCCAGCGTGGTTGGGATGTCGATCGATATCACGGATGCCAAGACCAGGGCCCATTGCCCACCGCCGGCCAATGTCCTTTCCTTTGTCCGGCACATTGAGGAACGCTGGAACGAGCCGGTGGAACTCTCCGACCTTATGCGGCGCTACGGCGTAAGCGCTCGCAGTCTGCACAGCCACTTTGCGGCTCTGGGCACGACGCCGGGGAATTTCCTGAAACGCATCCGACTCGCGCATGCCCGCGACCTGCTCTCGGAGCCAGGCGACACCACCGTGGCGGAGGTTTGCTCGCGCTGCTGTTTCGGAAACGCCGGGCATTTTGCCAAGGATTATCGAACGGAATTCGGCGAGTTGCCTTCCGAAACCCTTGCTCGCGCTCGGGTTCGCAAATCTCCCGCGGGCGAGGCGGGGTTGGCGCCAGTTGACTCGACGGAAGTGCGACAGCCTAATGCTGTCAACGCTGCCCCTGACAGCTTCAAAATCAGAACCTCCGGCAGAGCCGGAGGTTTGAGAGGGGAGCCGCCATAGGCGGCTATAAAGGACTTCTGTGACAAGGGATTGGACTCTATGACGGGAATTTGAGTTCGTCCTGATCCAGCTGGATGTCCGCCAATTCCTGGTTCTTGATGTAGGCTCGGATCACGGCTTCGTCGCGCCCGACGGTCGACACGAGATACCCCCTGGCCCAAAACTTGTGGCCCAGGAAATTCCGCTGCTTGCGCTCCACGTTCTGTGCGATCCAAATCGAACTCTTGCCCTTGATGAAGCCGACCACCTCGGAAACCGAATATTTCGGTGGGATCGCGATAAGCATGTGGACGTGGTCGGGCATGAGCTGCCCCTCCTCCACCTGACACTCCTTGCGCCGGGCCAAGTCGCGGAATACACATACACTGCCCAAGCGCGGCCGGATATTCGAGAACAGCAGCTTCTTCCGGTACTTCGGCGTGAACACGAGATGGTACTTGCACTCCCATGTTGTGTGGCTTAAGTGGTTGTGATTCTGTGACATTATGATCTCCTTGTGGGGCTTCGGGTGCCCCCAGGGGGATCCTAAGACTCTGTGACTCTATTCCCGTAGATGTAGAACTGCCGTTATTCGCTCCGGCATAGCCGGAGGCTTCGCGGGTAGAGTGATGTCCATTGGCGGATTGTTAAGCCTTCGTTAAGACCTGAGTTGAGCGAGCATATTATGAGGTCGTTCCACGAGGCGATCGAGAGTTTGATGTCGTATCCCTGAATCGGAATAGCCAGGAAACCGTGCCTGACCTGCGGACGGGGATGTCTTCGTAGCACGTCGCGACGATCGAGAAGTTGGAGTTTCCATGTGTGAAGGCTGGCCGCTCGGTTCGCCTTGAAACTTCCACAGGGCGAATATTTCTGTGGAACGTGGGGATGTTTACCAGGACAATTGCTCAAATTCTTCCGCGATGCTCAATTTCTTACACTTCGCGGCCTCAAACGTGACGTTTTCGCCTCATTCCACAGTCTTGCGAGTTAACTATTGTAGAACGTTATGGAAATTGACCGCCATGTTGAGTTAATGTTGTGCTAGACTGGTGTTCGTTCGACAGGCATTGAGTCGTGTGTTGGTCGACAAAACCTTGGGGGGGTTTTGATGTTAAAGGGGCTTCTTACGACGGTCGGAATGCTTGCGTTGAGTCAGGTAGCCGCCGTCGCCGACCCGCTTTCAATCAATGACGCGTTGCATGAGGCCGTCCGAACCAATCCGGCTGTTGGAGAAGCTTCGGCGAATCGGCGTGCAACGGAAAGCTCGCTGCGCCAGACCCAGAGCACATTGCTCCCGCAGGTCCGGGTTGAGGCGAGTTGGGGGCCGGAGAAATTCGACCAGAACTATTCCGGTATCCAGCCTATTCCGGGATTGACGGGGCCGGTGACCGGAAGCGGTCCGTGGCGCAATGGCAGCACGGAATCCGTGGTGGTCCGGCAGCTCCTTTTCGACGGATTTGCCTCGATACATGACATCTGGCGCCAAACCGCGCGGGTGAATGCCGCGGCCTATCGTGTCCGTGAGCACACAGAGCTGGTCGCGCTTGACGCGGCCGAAGCCTATATTGACGTCGTTCGCTACATGCGGCTGGTGGATGTGGCGCGCCAGAACCTGGCCAACCACGAAACCATATTTTCCAATGTCAGCAGCCGGTTTTCCGGTGGCCGGGCCGGGCAGGGGGATCTGGAGCAGGCACGCGAGCGTGTCGAGGGTGCGCGTGCCAATCTGGCCGACCTGCAAAAGAGCCTGGAGGATGCCCGTGCCGCCTATCGCAAAACCGTAGGTCTGGAGCCGATCAATCTTCGCTTCCCGAGCCCGCTTCGCGGCATGCCCTCAACTCGGGACGAGGCACTGGCGCAGGCGGTTCGCTATAATCCGACGATCCAGGCCGCCCAGGCGGATGTCGATGCGGCCAAACATGCCTATCGGGTCACCGATGGTTCGTTTGTGCCCAAGGTCTATCTTGAGGGGCGGGCGACCCATTATGACAATTCCTACCCCTATGTGACGGCGACTCCCGGTATGGCCAATGTGACCCACGAGGATTACAGCGGCAAGGTGGTGATGTCCTGGGACATCTTCCGTGGCGGGCAGGATACCTGGGCGCGCAACGAGGCCGGGGAACGCTATACCGAGGCCGCTATGCATCATGCCTCGCTGCAGCGCGGTGCTCTGGAGTCGATCGACAAGGCCTGGGCTGCCCGCACTGTGACGGCGACCCGCATTGCTGCTTTGCAGCGGCAACTGGAGGCCGGACGAAAGACCATCGCAGCCTTCCAGAAGGAATACGAGCTGGGACAACGCTCCCTGATCGACCTCCTGAATGCCCAGAACCAGTATTTCAACGCGCAGGTGTCACTGACGTCAGCGCGAGGCGTTGCCGTATTCGCCGATTACCAGTTGCTGGCGGCGATGGGAGGTTTGCTTGAATATCTCAAGGCGCCGCCTCCAGTGGACGCCGCGCCCATGGACCTGGTTGCCTTCAGGCTGCCCGCCTATAAGTTGGCTCCCGTGCGCTGGGGAGCGCCGCAGGTTGGCTCCCAGCCGCTTCTGACTGCGGCTGATTATATGGCTGGCAGCTATTCTGCTTCGATTCCGATGGCCTATGGTTCGGTGGATGCGGACAAGGGCCAGAGTTTCAATGCCCGTTTTGAAGCATCAAGCAAGGCGCAGGGCAGTCTGCCGGATTGGTTCACCTCGACCAGCGCGGAAACCCTGAAAGGCGGCAAGCGCTGAAGAACCTGGGTTCCCGACTGTGAATAGCGGGTTCTGCGGTGACATTTCTGCCTCTGACGGACGGGATCCCCGCTGATCCCGTCCACGTTTTATGTGATTAATGGTGTTCGGGTTGAGTTGCGTTGCAATTAGTGTTCTCATCAGCAGTTGGGCGGTTTGTGAGCTTTCTGTTGCCCGAGGTTCGGAAGCTCTGTGCTCGGGTTTGGGAGCATCTGACATTGTGGTTTCGCGCAAAGAACTCGCGGGTTGACAAAAACGCCAGGACGGCCCTGGAACCGCAGCGCCTTGCGCCGCCCGGAGAAAACCCCGGGTACCCGGATTCGCTTGCGGATTCGCTGATTTACCTGGCAGCCCATCACGGTCGGGCGATCACACGGGAAGCCATGCTGGGCGGTCTGCCGATTGAACGCGGCCGGCTTGGCGTCGGGCTTTACCAGCGTGCGGCCAGGCGTGCCGGTCTCGAAACCATGCCGGTGGAACGCACGCTGGCCGAAATTCCGCCTCTGGTGCTACCCGCCGTTCTGGTGATGCGGACCGGGGCGACGCTCATTCTGCTTCAGCTCATCGAGGGGCAGATCGCAAAAGTCGTCGATCCGTCGCAGCACCCCTATGCGCCCCAGTTGCGCCCCCTTGAGACGGTTGCCGCCGCCTATAGCGGCTATGCCTTTCTGGTCCGGCCGCTGAGTGATGCCAACGCGCGCACGGCGGCCGCGGGGGAAATGCCGAAGAACCACTGGTTCTGGTCGGTGGTCCAGACAAGATGGCACAGCTATGCCCATATTGCGCTGGGCGCGCTCCTGATCAATGTCCTGACGCTGGCGATGCCGCTGTTCACGATGAGCGTCTATGACCGGGTGGTCCCCAACGGCGCGGTTCCGTCCCTGATCGCGCTGTCGATCGGCATGGGGCTTGCCATTATTTTCGATCTCATCCTGCGCATGGTCCGCAGCCGCATGATCGACGTTACCGGCAAGACCGTCGATGTGGTGCTGGCGGCCAATATTTTTGAACATGTCATGGCCGTCAAAATGGCGCAGCGGCCGGCGTCGGTCGGCATTCTTGCCAACCAGCTGCGGGATTTTGAATCGGTCCGGGAATTTTTCACGTCGGGGACCGTGGTTTCGGCTACCGACCTTCTGTTCGCCATTCTCTTCATCGGCGTCCTCTTCATGATTGCGGGGCCGCTGGCGTTCATCCCGCTGTTCATGCTGCCGGTCATGATCGTCATCGGCTTCGGCCTCCAGCGCCCGCTCAATCGCGCCATGACGCGGCTGCAGGCGGAATCCGCCGCCCGCCACGGGGTTCTGGTGGAAGCCCTGGGCAGTCTGGAAACAGTCCGCGCCATTGGTGCCGAAGCGCGGATGCAGACCGCCTGGGAGCGCTCGGTTGCCGCCACGGCGCGCTCCAGTGAAGCCGTGCATTTCTGGTCGTCGCTGGCGCTGACATCCGCCTATTCGGCCCAGACCATGACCAGCCTGTTGATGACCGTGATCGGCGTGTTCCTGATCATGAATGGCAGCCTGACCATGGGGGCGCTGGTGGCTTCGAACATGCTGGCGGGCCGGGTATTGTCCCCGATTGCCGGCATTGCCTCGGTGATCTCGCGCGGCACCCAGACCTTCTCGTCGCTTCGATCCATCAACCGCATCATGTCGCTGGAGCGCGAACGCTCAGCCGAGCGCAATTATGTTGCGCGTCGAATTGAGAAAGGCACGATCAGTTTCGAGGATGTCAGCTTCACTTACCCGAACGCGCCGGGAAAGGCTCTGAACAAGGTCAGCTTCAAAATCGAGAGCGGCGAGCGGGTCGGCATTATCGGTCGGGTCGGGTCGGGGAAAACCACGGTCGGGCGGCTGCTGCTCGGCTTTTATGAGGCCGAGGAGGGGCGCGTCCTGGTCGATGGCGTCGATTCCCGGCAATATGATCCCGCCGATCTGCGTGCCGGGGTCGGTCTGGCGCTGCAGGACACGGACCTGTTCTTCGGCAAGCTTCGCGATAATATTGCGATCGGCAATCCCGCGGCATCCGATGAGGAGGTGCTGGCGGCGGCGCGGCTGGCCGGCGTTGAAAATTTTATCGCCAGCCACCCCATGGGCTACGACATGCTGATTTCGGAAGGCGGTCGCAGTCTCTCAGGGGGGCAGAAACAGGCCATCGGTCTGGCCCGGGTGCTGATCCGCAAGCCGAAGATTCTGTTTCTCGACGAGCCGACGGCGCATTTCGATGTCCGCAGCGAGACCGAATTCCTTGAGCGGCTGAAAACGCTCGCCAACGAACAGATGACGATCCTGATCTCCACCCACAGGCTCTCGCTGCTCAAGATGGTGGATCGTCTGCTGTTGTTCGATAACGGCATGCTGCTGGCCGATGGTCCGCGCGACAAGGTCATGGCCTTCCTGGGCGGCAAGCCGGCCGAAAAACCTCAAGCGCCTGCCGCCACCGCCGGGCCTGTAGTCACCGGGGGCAGGATCAACCTCAAGACCGCTCCGTCAAAACCAGTTAGCCGGCCCGTAAACGCGCCGAAAATCGTGCAAACCACAAAGGCGCCGTAGAGTTCCGATGTCCAGCGACTTTGCCTATGCCAATGATATCCGCGCCGCGATTGAACTCCGGACGCCACGCACATCGCGTATGCTGCTGTGGGCGTTCTGCGCTCTTCTGACGTGTTTCTTTCTCTGGGCGCATTTCGCGGTCCTTGAGGAGGTCAAGCGCGGCGGCGGCAAGGTTGTGCCTTCAAGGCAGATGCAGGTAGTGCAGTCTCTGGAAGGCGGCATTGTCGATGACATCCTGGTCCAGGAAGGCGACGTGGTGGAACAGGGGCAATCCCTGATGCATATCGATGACACCAAATTCGCCTCCGAGTTCGGCGAGATCCGGGAACGTCGGGCCAACATGGCGGCGCGGGTTGCGCGTCTGACGGCGGAAGCCGGCGGCAGCACCAGCATTGCGTTCCCCGAGCAGATTGACAATGTCGTTCCCGCCGCGGTCACAGCCGAAACCGATGTTTTCAATACCCGGGCACGCAAGCTTTCCCAGGACGTTGATGTGCTCAACCAGCAGATCAGCCGTCTGTCGCAATCTGCAGAGGTGCTGGAGCGCGAATTGTCGCTGACCCGCAAACTCTACCAGCAGAAGGTCGTGCCGGAAATCGAGATGCTGCGGCTGGAGCGCCAGGCGATCGAGACCAAGGGGCAGTTGGGCGAGGCCAAAGCCAAGGCTGCGACCATCGTCTCGACCTTCCGTGCCCAGGCCGATGAAGATCTGGCCAAATCACGCGGGGATCTTGCGGTCCTCGACCAGAATATCAAAACCGCCCAGGACCGGGTGCGCCGCACCGACCTGCGTGCCCCTGTTCGTGGTGTTATCAACAAGGTCAATGTGACCACGATCGGGGCCGTGGTTCAGCCCGGCGCCAATGTCATGGATATCGTGCCGCTCGATGACACACTTCTTGTCGAGGGCAAGATCAAGCCGCAGGACATCGCTTTTATCCGACCGGGCCAGGACGCCGTGGTGAAGATCTCGGCCTATGATTCATCGGTCTACGGCCATCTAGACGGCAAAGTTGAGCGCATCAGCGCCGACACCATCCTTGATGACAAGGGTGAAGGCGCCCAGCGCCCGGAGAACTATTACCGGGTCATGGTGCGAACCAGCAAGAACCATCTTGGTAGCGAAGACCGCGCCTTGCCGATCATGCCGGGAATGGTTGCTACCGTCGAAGTCCTGACCGGAAAGAAGTCTGTGCTCGACTATCTGATCAAACCCGCACGCCTCCTGCACTCCGAAGCGCTGCGCGAGCACTGAAACGGACCTGCCGATCCTTCCCTGTCGCTACAGCCACACAAGCTTCGCCAATCTCCCGGGATCCGGCGATCGCGGGCGGAGCCGGGTCAAGTGATCGCTTTGTGCGTCCAGCCGGCACTGGATATCGGCACAAAGTCAGCTTGCCGTCTTTTGCCAGCACGGTTAATGCGGAAATCCAGCGGCAGCCACATTGGTTAACGGCAACTTGCTGCAATCGGACGATTTTAAGGACCGGAAATCAGCCGCCATTGGCTACGTCCCTGCAAAGCGGCATCCCTTACAACTGCATTTAGTGCTGCGTAAAATGTCGCTGACGCAGGATCGGCCCCGATAACAGGTCGGGACGGTCGAAATCTGGCGCACAAGACGTCGATCGCTGCTCCCGACACAGCAGGGGGCGGTGTCGCATGAAACCGCGGTTTGGATGGGGAGGAGGTCTGGTTGCCCTGGCGGGCAGCCTTTTACTCTCAACTTGTGCGTCCACCCCCGAGGCGGTGGCCACGGAGGTGGTTTCGCAGGGTGAATTCGTCGTCGCCAACCATGGCAGCGACGGTGCACAGGGTGACGGCGGACATATCGCCACCTATTTCACCATCAACAGCGTGCTTGCCAGGATTGATGGTCGGCCTTCCCGCAAAAGCGACCGGGCCCGTGTCGCCAGGCTGCCGCCAACAACCGCAACCGATGTGCGACGCGACCTCGAACCGATGCCCCAATCGGCCGAGCCGTTCGGCCTGCTCACCTTCCGTGCGGTCGATCGCGTGCTGCAGCGCAAATGGGAGGGTGCCGAAAGAGACATGGCCAGGGACCAGTCGGTGCTCTATCAATGCCGCGTCGATCCGGAAGACTGCCCGCTCCATGCCCGTCAATTCCTGCGCCTGATCAGCGCCGTCAAGGCGAAGCACGGAATGGAACAGCTCAGTGAAGTCAACCAGGCTGTCAACGCGGCAATTCGCTACACCTCCGACATGGCACAGTTCGGCGAGGTTGATCGCTGGAGCAGCGCGCTTGCAACCTTCGCCACGGGCAAAGGTGACTGCGAGGATTACGTGCTGGCGAAATACGTCGCCCTGGAAGAAGCCGGCTTCCCGAAGAAAGACATGCGGGTTCTGCTGGTTCGGGATGAGGCGGTCGGCATGGATCATGCGGTGCTCGCAGTCCGGTTCCACCATCGCTGGTTGATCATGGATAACCGCTGGGCAGACCTGCGGCAGGACACGGCAACCCGAACGGTCTTCACGCCGCTGTTCACAATCGGTATTGACGGCATCCAGATGTTTGCCAGGCCGCTGGCCAAAAACCAGATCCGTCCCCATCACGAGCATGGAACACCACCGGCTGGCGGCCCCCGGGAGGACGGTGATGTGCATGGATCAATCCTGGCACCGTCTGAGAACGAGAGGCGGGAAGATACCGTAATCAGGCCTGAAAACCAGCGAATGCTCTTTGCCGATGGCGCCTCTGCGCTGCGCCCGCTGCTGTTTTAGGTTTCAAGCTTCAAGCGACAGACATCTGCATTGCCAGCGGGCTGACATGCCCGCAAAGCCGCAGTCATTGCGGCCGTTTACAGACCTCCTGAATGGCGGGCCTTGACCCCTGGGGGCCGTCATGGAGGCTTACACCTCGACCAGCTTGCCGGGAAGGGGAGGGGCTGAGCGCTTGTGGCGGCCGGCCATGGCCAGCCGGGATCACGGCAGCTGTCAGATCTTCTGTTCGTTTCCGGAACCGACGATCACGGTGATCTTCTGAATTTCGGTTCTTCCTTGCGGGTATGTGACCTCGATCGTCACCGCGTCGCTGCCGGAGAATTGAGGCTGGGATTTATAGAAGGCGACATAGGCCGGGACTTCCAGAGCCAGGCAGGCCTTGTAATTGGTTGCCTTGAGCCGTGCCCGCTTGACCACGACCTTCCCGGAACTCGGCGGGCTGGAAAGGCGGATGGTCGGAAGCGGACCGGATGAGCAATCCGGCTTCACATTGAGATAGACCCCGATCTGGGTGTCCCTGTTGGGCGAGGCATTGATCTTCCGTTCAACAACCTGCTCGCCACGGTTGGGCGGGGGTACAATTTCGGCTGCCGCCCAGGCACTGCTGGCGATCATCACCATTGCCGCGACAAGCGGCAACGCGGGGTTTCGAGCGAGTGCCATGCGTCATTCCCTCGTAAAACGGGTATCCGATCAGGTAAAATTGCCGCAGCAGCGCAATAACGACTGGCGGACTGGCACTTATCACGGGGTCAGAGCTGTTCCCGGTCAGGCTTGAAGCTTTTGACTGCGAAAGGAGGGACGGGACAGTTCCATCGGCTCGTTTTGTGAATTTCGTGCAGAGTAGACCAAAGCCGGCGACTGGACGTCCGTGTGAACTGCTCTGTCCCCAGAAACCTCAAATCTGTCAACAGTCTCAAGCAGGGGCGTTGTTGAGGAGTCGCCAGCCAGAAGGTTCCGCGACTTGAGCGACCGGCGACGGCTGCCCTCATGCGCGAAGGTTGCGGTTGGCTCTCCGTGAACTCAGGGTTCGCCGGCTTGCAGTGCCGGTCATGGGAACCGGGTAAGCCCGGATCGCGGTTTGCGCAGCTTTACGGAACAATGGGCAGGTTTTCCGTGACATGGTCTTCAACATGACGCGGGACGGGCTTGCCTGAGGCCCGCTGCTGGCGGGAGGGCTGACAGAACATCGGCCGCCCGGTTTTGGGGAAAATGCCGGCGCGCTGAGGGGCTGATTCGCGCTTTCGCAAGCCCTGGTTGCTGATCGCGTAACAGGTGCGGTGGAATTCAGCGGAATTCCGGAGAAACGCTTGACATTCCAGCCACTCCTTGGTCTTGTAGTTGGCAATTCATGGCAATTGGGGGTTGCATGATGCTGTCCAGACTTGGCGCCTTTTTCCTGACCATGGCCTGTTTCGGCATGGTGTCAGGTTTTGTTCCTGAACCGGCATCCGCCGCCGACCTGGCTCTCAAAGCGCCAGCGGGCCGAGTCGGTAATTGCTCGGATGTCGTCTTTGTCTGTGAGAACGGTCAGGAATATCCATTGTGCCCGATCGCCGTTTCGGTGATTGGTGAGGTGGTCACCGGCACGCTTCACAGCCCGGTGGGTGCAACCCATGTCCGCCTGATTCCGATGGGCGCGGGATATCGTTATGCCGGCCACGGGGTGTCGGTGGACGGATTCCAGAATGTCGCGGACATGTATATCGGCGAGCGCACCCATATCGCCTGCACCATCCACCAGCCGCAATGGGTTGACGCCCATTGAGCGGAAACATCTGCCGCTCAAGGCGCGGAACGGTGGCGAGGTGAAAGTGACCGCCAGATTGGCGATTGGTTCACGCCTCGCGCTTTTGCGCCGTGCGTTGAAGACGTGCCTTTCCGGGCTGTGAAGCTGAAATGCAATGAGGTGATCTCGTTGCTGATTTCGGCTTCGTGTCCGGGGTTTGGTGTTGCGGGAACGGTTTCACGGTCGTCAGCCGGATGGCGAGCCGTGTCAGAACAGGTGCTTGCCAGGATTGGCGCCTGGTTTGGCCAAAATCACTCCGGATAAATCGCCACGAGTGATTCGTCTGCCTTTCCAGGGCTCTGAATTGTGTCCGGACGTGGAAGGGCGCAGGCTCATGGCTTGCAAAGATTGATCCCCTCAGACATTTGTTGCCACCATGGTGGTCACGGGGGGCCGGCACTGGCACCGAGCCAATGCCTTGATCCTTGATCTGGAGTGGTTCGCCGTGGAAGCTGTTTGCGTCGAGACATGGCGACCATATGCCAGGGGCCTCTCAGAAATGAGGGGCGTGTTTCGCTGATCCCCCCATCAATCCGCCCGCTGAGGTCGGGACGGCTTTGCGGTCAGCGCGGTGGGGCGCGGAGCTGCGGGCGCGATTGGCGTTTGTGATGCGGATTCTCGACTGTCATCCGGGGAAGCGGGATTGCACACGATTTTCACGGATCATGGCGTGCCCCGGTTGCAGTTGTCGTTTTGGCTCTTTTGGGGGGACATGGGGCGAGATGCAACCCGCTTCACATCGACGCTCACAAGCGGCCAGCCTTTCAACCCTCCAACCTTGAATCCGGCGGCGCCTGCGGCAGCCTGCCGCGCGTTTTGCGGCGATGTCGCGATGATTGTGCGGTCAGAGTGCCGCGGCATGGAACAGCGCGGTGTCGTCGCTCTGGCGCGCAGTCGGTGTGGAAATCGAGGTTACCGCGCACGCAGGCCGAGACTTGCGAAACTGTGCCTCCGGGTGCGCATTTTCGTATGATCTGTGCAGGCAGGCGAATAATGAGGGAAGGTGGCGCGCGGGAAGTGCAGCCCTGGATGTGACGGTAACGGCGTGCGCCGAATCCGGTGCAGGGACAGATCGCAGAGCATCACGCAGGGGATGGCTGCCTTGTTGGAAACAGGAAGGTTCAGAGATCCGGCAAGATCGGCCAGGCGGCTGTCGTGCGTTAGCGTCACCTGATACCTGAATGCATCAGTGGAGGCAGTTCTTCACAATAGGAGCAGACAGGGCTGTTCCCGGCTTGCCCGCCTCCAGCGTTCATGGTATGTTCCGGATGTTAACAGGGGTGCGCGGGAGGAAGGATGATCCGTATTCTGCACAGCGCAGACTGGCACATTGGTCAGACCTTGCGCGGCTTCTCCCGGGAGTTCGAGCATCGCAAGGTGTTTGATCGCCTGGAACAGATTGTGATGGAGCGGGACATCGATGCGCTGATCATCGCAGGCGACGTCTTTGACAGCCAGAACCCTTCCGGAGAGGCGCAACAGCTGTTTTACAGCACCCTGGTGCGACTGAGCCGGGCCCAACCGCGCATGACCGTCATCATCACCGCCGGCAACCATGACGCGGCGGGACGTCTTGAGGCCCCGCAACCGCTTCTCGAGGCCTTCAATATTCATGCCGTCGGCAATGTGCGGCGAAGAGGGGGGAAGATAGACTCAACACGTCATCTCATCCCCATTTCTGATTCCAGCGGCGCGGTCGCAGCGAAGGTGGTGGCGGTCTCCTACCCGACTGCGGCCTGTCTTCCGAACCTGACGCGGCTTGATGGCGAAACCGGTTCGCCCATCATCGCCGGCGTTCGTCACCTCTATGCCGAGCTGGTCGATGCCCTGCGGCCGCAAATTGATGGATTGCCCTTCATTCTGACCGGACATCTTCATGTTGCCGGAGGCATTGAGTCGGAAGGAGCGGAGCGGCGCATCCTTGTCGGCGGCCAGCATGCCGTGCCCCATAACGTGTTCCCGGCCGAGGCTGCCTATGTTGCGCTTGGCCATCTTCACAAGGCCCAGTCAATCGGTTGCGACAGCATCCGCTATTCCGGCTCAATGATGCCGATGTCGGCAACCGAGGTTCCATACAGCCATGGTGTGACGCTGGTGACAATCGATGGCCCGTCGGCCCTCACCGAACATATCCCGATCGAGCGCCCGGTTCCTTTCCTCCGTGTCCCGGAGACCGGAGACCTGCGGGTGAGCGACCTTGGCGATTGCCTGAAGGCAATCGATCTGCAGGCCGATCTTCCGATGCACATGCGCCCCTTTGCCCAGATCCGGCTTGCGCGTGAGGGACTGGCGCCGGGCTTCAGGGATGAGGTCGATCGCATTGCTGAGGATTTTGCGCTTCGTGTGGTCGATACCCGCATCACCGCAGCCGCAGCCGGGAATGACGAATTGCCGGTCTGCGACCCGTTGATCCGTCTTGCGGACAGAAATCCTGAAGATCTGTTCAGGCTGGCCTTCGAGCGGGCGCACAACAGCGCGCCGGAACCGGCGCATCTCGACGTCTTCCACCAGGTCGCAGCGGAGGAGCCGAGATGAGGATCCTTGCCATCCGCGGTGCCAATCTTGCAAGCCTTGCCGCACCTTTTGAGATCAACCTTGCCGCCGAGCCTCTCGCCGGTTCCGGGCTCTTTGCCATTACCGGCGAGACCGGATCCGGAAAATCGACCATCCTGGATGCGCTCTGTCTGGCGCTCTATGGTGAATATCCCCGCGTGTCCCGGGGCCGGCGCGAAAAGGCACCGGATCCCGGGGGAGAGATCTCGGTTCAGGACGGCCGTGCGATCCTGCGCCGCGGGGCGGCGAAAGGCTTTGCCGAGGCCGATTTTGTCGGCAAGGATGGCCATGCCTATCGCGTCAGCTGGAATGCCTATCGCGCCCGAGGGCGCGCTGACGGGAAACTCCAGGATGAGCAGCGCGCGATCTGTCGCCTTGACGACGGCAGCGCGGTTGCCAGCGGCAAGACACCGGTCCGTGAAACCGTTGAAGCTCTGACCGACCTCTCCTTCGAACAGTTCCGGCGCACCGTGCTGCTGGCTCAGGGCGAGTTCGATGCCTTCCTTCTCGCTGACGTGAAGGAGCGCGGCGAACTGCTGGAGAAGATCACCGGCACCGAAATCTATGCCGAGATCTCGAAACGCGTTCATCAATGCACGGAAGAACGAAAGAAGACGATCGACGAGCTGGAGTCGCGCAAGGCCAATATGGGGCTTCTCGGCAGCGACGAGAGGGCGGCACTGCTCGACGAACAGAGCCAGCTTGCGACCGGCATTGTGGAGAAACAGGGCGAGTTTGATCGCCAAAGCGCGCGCCTTGATCATTGCCGACGTGTCACCAGCGCAAGAGACGATCTGGCCAGGGCCGAGCAGCAGGCGGAGGAGGCCAAAGGCCGACGGAACGCTGCCGCAGAAGACTTCCACGCCTGGGCGGAACTGGAACGGGCCGAGCCGCTTCGTCCGCTTGATGTCGACTTGCGCAATGCCCGGCAGGTGGCAGGCGAGGCGGCAGCGAGGCTGGAAAAGCAGCGCCTTGCCCAGCAGACGGCCCGGCAGCACAACGAGACCTGCATCACCTCCTTCAAGGCCGCGCTTGAGGCCAATGAGACTGCGGAAAACACGGTCAAGGCCTTTGAGCCGGTCTGGAGCCAGGCCGAACAGCTCGACATTGAGCTGACGACAGCGAGGTCCGAACTCGATGATGCAACCGGCAGACTGCGAAAGGCCGAGATCACGCTGGCGGAACGATCTGCGGCGCTGAATACGATTCAAAGTGCGCTTTCCCGCATGACGGAGGAACATGGTCAGGCAATCGGGCTTCTCGCCAGCCAGTCGGCCCGCATTGTCATCGTCGACCGGTTGCCGGATGCCAAGGATCTCCTGGAAAAACGCGGGAAGCTGCAAGGCCGGCTTGCGGAAGCGACCAAGGCAGGCAGTTCGGCTGAAGGAACCGCGTTGCGAACGAAAAGTGAGATCGCTGCGCTGGAGCAGGAAATCATGGCCTGTCGTGCCCAACGCAGCGGGCTGGATGTCAAGGTCGAAGAGCGCAAGGCGCGCTTGTCCGCGATCAACGAGGCCTCGCTGCACGAACGCGATGGCTTGTTGCAGTCCCTGCTGGAAGGCCTGCACCAGGCCATTCCGCTCACTCAAGCGCACCATCAGGCGGTGACCGATCTTGCCCGTCACGAAAACGATTGTGCCCAGGCCGAGCAGGAGATCGGTGCGGCAAGGGGAGAGATCCGGGAGGCCGAAGCCGACCGCTCGCGAGATCAGACCTCGCGCAGCGAAATCATCCCTCTGGCGGAACTTGCCGAGGAGGCGGTCTCCGCTGCCGCCATCGAGATGCGCAGCCGTCTGGCTCCGGGCGTGCCCTGTCCGGTGTGCGGCAGCAGCGATCACCCGCATCTCAAACAGCCCAGTGCTCTCAACGACATGGCCTTGAAGCTTCGCCGGCGCCGCGAGGAACTCGACGCCGCATTGGCGGCCACCGCCAGGCGGCTGGACGGTGCCATGCGCGCGTTTGCGCGTGCGGAGCCGCGGTTGGCGGAGGCTGCCCGTGGCAGGGACAACGCAAACGCGGCGATCCTTGCCACTGCAAACCGTTACCGGAAACAGGCGAGCGCGTTGAACGATCTCTGCTCTGGTTCTGAAATTGAAGGCAGGTTGCCCGATCTCGATGGAGAAGCAGCGGAGAAGCTCGAGAACCTCGTCCTCGATGTCAACACCAGGCGTCAAGGCATTGGATTGTCTCTTGGTGCCGCCCGCATGCTTCGAGCCGAACTGGACGCCTTCCATCTGCAATATGCGGAACTTGACCGCAAAACCGGGACGATTGGCCTGTCTGCGGATGAGAAACGAACCGTCCTTCACGCCAGCGAGATTGAGAAAGCTGCGTTGAGCGCTGAGGTGGCGAACCTTGGCGAGCGCGTCAGTTCGACCGCTGAGGAACTGGCGCCTTTTCTCGCCGCCGCGGATCTGGCACCCGATGCACTTGAAGGAGATCCGGCCACGATTGCCGCGACGCTGTCGGCAATCGCCAAGGAATATGTGGCCTTGCGCGACCAGATCGCGGAATTCGAGGTCACCTTGCGGCGTCTGGAGCCGGAGCGCGCTGCGGCGGACACCTCCCTTGAGCATGCCAGGACAGCGGTTACCGAAAGCACGGGTGCTCTTGAACAGCGTCGTCTGGTGGAACAGGGCAAAGCGGCTGCCAGAGCGACGCTGCTTGATGGCGAGGAGACCGCAGCCCACCGCAGCCGGATCAATGCGGCCTGCCAGGCGACACGGGAGGCGCTCGCTGGCACCCGTGATGCCAGCACCGCCAGTGCTGGTGCCCTCCAGGCTGCCAGCGCGCTGGTCGAGGAGGGCACAGCGACTTTGGCGGCGACGCAGCAGTCGGCAGCATCGTCCGAGACCGCATTCCGTGCCGCCTGCCTGGAAATTGCCCGTAGCCCCGAACAGGTCGCCGCCCTGATCGCCACCGATCCCGAACAGACCAGGGCACTGAGGGCGCGAATTCAGGAGATTGATCGTGCCATCAGTGACGCAGCCACCACCATCCTGACCCGCCAGACCGACCTGCAGTGGGCGCTGGAGGGTTTCGACACCACCACGGATGCCGCAACCTTGAGCGATGCCATTGCCGCCTTGACAGCGGAGATCGGTCAGGATCAGCAGCGCAGCGGCGTCCTTGCCGCCACGCTTTCACGCGACGATGAGGCGCGGAAAAGCGCGCAGAAGCTGGCGACGGAGATTGATGCGAAAAAGGCGGAACACGCAATCTGGCAGGCGGTCGACGGCGCCATCGGTTCGGCCAACGGCGACCGCTTTCGCCTCTTTGTGCAGGGCATTACCCTCGACCACATGGTCCAGCTGGCCAACGAACATCTCAATAATCTGTCCCCCCGTTATGGGCTGGTGCGAGGTGCCACTTCCGATCTCACGCTCCATATTCTTGACCGCGACATGGGTAACGAGATCCGGGGAACAAGGAGCCTATCGGGCGGCGAGCGCTTTCTGGTGTCATTGGCGCTTGCGCTTGCACTCTCGGGTCTCGAAGGCCGGTCGTCTTTCGTCGATACCCTCTTCATCGACGAGGGTTTCGGTTCCCTTGATGCCGAGACGCTGGATCTGGCCATTGACGCGCTGGAAACGCTCCATGGCCGCGGCCGCAAGGTCGGCATCATCACCCATGTCGCCACCATGATCGAGCGCATCGCGGCCCAGGTTCGCGTCGAAAAGCGTGGGGCAGGGCGCTCCGAGATCAGGATTACGGACGGCTCTGATACAAAATAGCCAGGGACTGGCAATAAGCTGAAAGGACCTGCGGGCAAGGATAAAGGAGCCAAAGCGTCAAACGTTGCCTGCGCTGACGGATGACGGATCGATTTGTGTATGCGATTTCGGTGTGCGGCTTGCGTCTGTCACGGTCGCCTCATTGCCTCGCGTATCGCTGTACAGATAGCCTCCCTTTGCCCCGGTGCCAGACTGGATGCATGCTCTTCAATCTGTTCAAGCACCCGATCCATGAATTGATTGTCCGCCACGCCACATATTTCAGCGTTAACTATCTCGCGCTCCATGAATGTCGTGACCCGACCGCAATCAAGGAAGCTTGCCTGAGTGATTCCGGGGACTTCTCCAGGTTTTACCGGCATCTGGGCGGGTCGACCCTTGCGCGCATTCGTGTTGAACCACAAAAACATGTACTCGCCAACACAGAGCACTATTTTCCGCTTCGGCGGATTGGTGAGAACTGTATAAATACGTAGAACTGAACCGGTGGTCATAGCAGGGTATAGGCTGCGACCTCGCGAATCTCCTCGCGCATGTCTTCTGGCACCAGCAACTCGACGTCCATTGCACCATTAATTGGTGCCTTTGCCCATGCGGCCTCCTGATGTGTGATCGCACTCAGGTCGGACACGGTCCTGCTGCGGCAGAACCGCATTGACTCGTCAAGCGCAGCAGTATCCGTTTCCGATAGCATCTTGAGATTTGGAGGACGTTGCGAATAAACGCGTGCAAATCTCTCATTGTGATCAATGCGGATCGCTTCGACGATCGCCTTGGGGTCGCCAAAAAGGTCCAAGTTGTCTTTGACAATGTCGTAGACGCGCGATGGGACTGGTCCCGCAGGCATAGCAATGTAGGTGTCGCCAGTGACTGGGCGTCCATATGTGCGCAGATGGTCACGATCGGCGAAGAACAAAACCTTTGAAAGGAAAAACGGGGTAATCCCGTTCCACCGCTCCGCTACATAGGCCAAGACTTCGACCGTTTTGGTCTCATTGAAATTAAAGCTGACCATCTGTCCGGCCCCCTACCGTTATCAGCATTGGAGTGGGTTGCCCCACAGGTATGCAGCCTCGACGGCGCGCCGCAAAACAGCGCTCTAAGCATCGTCATTCTGAGTGTTTTGTCAAGCTCCAGCGTTCCCGCTTCGGTCTCGTTGATCCCGTCGCACCATTGCGACAAGTGTGTCCTTTTAAACCATTGATATCCAGTGCTTTTATTCTGAATTTCGGCAAATGACCGCCGATTCTGGAACAACGCTGCTCTGGTCGAACAGGGCAAAGCGGAGGCGAGAGCGGCGCTCCTGAATGGCGAGAACACCCGCAGTGCATGCCGCGGTCCGAAAAGGCCAGCGGCCAGCGCACTCGGTGCTGGCGCCCTCTCAGGCTGCCGGCACACGGGTCGGTGGGGCGACAGTGGCGGAAACGGCAGGCGGAGGTTCTGTTCAATGTTCAATGCCGTCGCCCGTGATCCCGTAAACATGTCGCCGCCCTGATCGCCACAGGTTCCGAACAGAATTTGCCATGGTGGGTTGTCCCTTGTCCCAAGCCCCAAGGGCAGGCTCGGTGGCGGACGGCGAGATGGCAGTGCCGATGTCTGGGGGATGCGATCCTATTTGACGAGACTCAAACTCTTTGCCCCACGTTGACAGCGTGAACGCCGACAGCAAATTGTTGTGCCACACTTGCGATTTCGGCTTCCTTGTAGGCGCGCGTGAATTTCTCCCGCGGCATCAGGAAGGCGCCCGCAACCAAGAGCGCCGCCTATTTTCTCGAAGCTGCAGAGAACGGAGAAGTATTTTCTCAAGTGCGCGTCGGTGCACTCTATCTCATGGGATCAGGTCTTCCCGAGGACAGAGAGAAGGCTGTGCTATGGTGGCGAAAAGCGGCTGAAAACGGAGACGCCAGCGCGCAGTTCAGGCTCGGCATGATGGGTATGGAGGGGCTTAGTGAGTCTGTAAGCAAGGCGGAGGCGCTAAAATGGTACCACAAGGCTGCTGAGCAGCACTATGGCTATGCTCGACTAAATCTAGCAGGAATATATGAGAATGGCTGTGGCGTTGATAGAGACTATGCGGAAGCCGCCAGGTTGTATCGCAGTCTTGCAGACCAGGGAGATGGCGAAGGTCAATTCAATCTTGCCAGGTTGTATGAGAATGGCCGTGGCGTAACGAAAGACTATGCGAGGGCTGCCCAGTTGTATCGTAAGGCAGCTGAACAAGAGCATCGATCCGCCCAGGTCAATCTTGGCCTGATGTATGAGAATGGACGTGGTGTCATGAAAAGTTATGCGAAGGCGTTCAGGTTGTATCGAGAGGCTGCGAAGCTTGGATTTGGATCCGCCCAGGTCAATCTTGGCGAAATGTATGAAAATGGACGTGGTGTCGCAAAAAATTATGTCAAGGCTATCGATCTGTATCGCAGCGCCATCCTGACTCGCGAGCCGGCTGCCTACTTTAACCTCGGTATGATGTATGCCAGCGGTCGTGGGGTTGGAAAAGACAAGACTGAAGCTATGCGCCTGCTTCACACCGCGGAAGAGTCAAGCTACCCTAGTGCAGCCGGCGCTCTGGCTAGCACTACAGTCGCCTATTTGTCGTCTGTTCGAACGCCGGGTTCCACCCGGCCAATCAATGACTTAGTAAGGCAGTGCAGTATGTTGCACGTAGTCACAGTGATGTTCGAAACCGCGCTCAGAGTTCGAAGCCACTCGTTGGCGCACGCCGACCGATGTCAGATGAAGTTGCGGCGCAAGACCACCCCAGTCACGCTGTCGCGAGCGTAAGCCAGGCCAAGTAAGGACAGAAGACAGACGACAGAAAGACAGGGGTGTTGCCTCGGTGGGCATTTCGCCACGCCGCTATGCGCGTCAGTTGTCACTGCGC
>Ga0123357_10002095_pt1 | contig 21943 bp, 18 predicted proteins | sample TergutEmb28metaG_FD_89873 | JGI IMG/M metagenome (GOLD analysis project Ga0123357, IMG submission 89873) | Embiratermes neotenicus P4 segment gut microbial communities from Petit-Saut dam, French Guiana - Emb289 P4 | ecosystem: Host-associated > Arthropoda: Insects > Digestive system > Gut ... | reverse complement strand
TTTTACTCTATGCGACAATTCAATAATCCGTGTATCCCGTTGTTAAGGGTGGCCCGCCCCCCCCCCCCACCCCTGCCCAAGCCACTGACGTGTGTACAGCTCTTAGCTACTACGGTGGGGGCGAAAAGAAACAAAAAATACAAGCATATTGTTTCACTTGTACGTAGAAACACAGACACAATGCATTTCAGTGTTATACATTCCCTTTCTCCCTTTCTTCCTTCTATGAAATTAATTAGTCAGGCCCTTTATGGTTCTCACAGTAGTCTTCCCTTCCTCTCCATTGCCCAAATTGCAAAAGGGGCCCGCCATTTTCCCTGCTCAACTATCCTATAAATAATATTCATTCTACCAACAACAGAGGAGCTAGTCTGGAGGTTGGACCTCTCTGGGCTACCAACATTCATCTTCATTATGGCCGCACAGCAAACAGGATCTGTTATTTATTAATAGTACCTGCAGATAAATTAATTGCACTGCCTCAGTGCGTATCTGTAACACAATTCGCGTGTTCATTGTTACAGCAGTTTCAAATGGCAACTAACTGGAATCATTTAATTACGACCAGACTCCTGGAAATTGATTGGCAGACCACTGGAAGAGGCAGTAGCAATGTAATCCTCCACCATGGAATTTAGTGTAGAGGTTGCGTCAGTTTTCAATAGACTCCTCCTCGATTAGGACCTTGTTATTTAATGCATCATCGACTTCAGAATTCAGTAACTTTGCAGTGTAAACTCCAGGTGTACCTACGTACAAGAATGGGTTATTCCTCCCAACAGTATTAATCTTTCAGTCTTTACTATAGTTACGCAATTTGCTCTCTACGAGACAGTGACTGAATATTTGGATAAAACGTATATTAATTCCGTGCTCCACAGGCTTAAATGGGTTACGCATATTCGTAATTCAGAGATCAGAGAAGCGTACAAAACGTTCGTCGGAAAACGTAAAAAGGAGAGACTTCCTGGAGGAGTAAAGACTAGATGAAAAAGTAATAATAAACAACATCGCAAAGAAATAAGGAGGGCGTTGACCGGATTTATCTGGCACTGGATAGAGTGGTCGATCTTTTGAACATGATTCTCAGAATAAGCAACGATTACATCCCTAAACAGCATTAACGGTTTGGTGTTTATAAAGTACATTTAGTGTGTTTTCTCTGATGTAGAAACTGGATATATTATTTAGAAGGATTTCAGGCTCCAATGAATTAAATAATAATTAAATAAAGACAGAAAACCAGAAATCACGGAATATATAATGTATAGGCCGTAATAAAGTTGACTTGTTACCTTCTTGCCTTTGGAATCTTCAGATTTGCTTCCCTTCGATCCTGAACCCTTGGAGAAGACACTGTCCTTGTCGCTGGGAGCGCTGGCAACCACGGGCAGGGGAAGTGTGTTTTCTGGGCTCAGCAAAGGCATCGTCCCCATTTCTGGGACAGCATAATCGTATGATGTATCTGCACAAAAACGTAATTCGTGAGACAGATAGGCTATAGCATATCTCAAACGAAACACGTTAGTTTAACAAATCCCTACAGTCCATCTCTATTTTCATTCCTGAAAGCTAATAAAACCGGCTTATGATGTCACCATGCTATGCGTGTATATGAGTGAGAGAATGAGTGACGGTGTGACACAGAGAAGCAAGGAGTGGGAAGAGAGTAAGGAGATTTAAACCTTTGGATTACTGACCCATTTTCAAGCAATTATGTACAAACATGAACGGAGGAAGCCCCAACGCCGTACTCTTTAATTTCCTACAGTAATAACAGCATGGCGAACTGGCCAATATGAGACTCGAAATCGATATCATCGCCACTGACGCCAAATAGACCTATCCTGTAATGATATGCGTGGTAAGCAGACCTCGTACAAATACGTAATGCATGGCAAAGCTTTTTAATGCAGAATAATATGGCCATGTTGCTAACAATTCCATTATCTTTAATTTTTAATACAGTAACTTAGAGATCCATTGGAGCTACACACATGGCATTCAGTACCGAAATATATCGTAAATATATCCACAGCAATAAGCAGGAAAAATTGTAATATATTTTACGTATTCAAAACACACTGTAAAATACGTAGAATTTAATTGTTTGTGGTCAACATCATACACATGGCGACAGTGCGTAACGTCAAAGTTATATCGGACCAACATAACTTACAGATATTCTGTAGGCACATAACACGGATAAGAAAAGTGTGTAACAAAATAAAATAACATGACATTAATCGTACTAACAGATGTGTAGAATTAGACATCTATGGAGCAAGGAAGTTCCTCTTGGAAGTTCTTGTTCGAATCGCGTACACGCCTGATTCGTCCTTATCCACATTAATAAATAATAAACTGCTCGTACTATGAAATGCGTTAATCCTTTAAGTCAGACGACGATCAAGAAAGGAAAATCTCACGACACCCTGCAAATAATAATAATAATAATAATAATAATAATAATAATAGGCACTTCACATCACTTAACACCGACTTTGTTTCTTAACCTTTCCCATCCTACATTATTCCAAACAGGACAGAACATTTCGGAAATTGGATCAGGTTCCGCCCTCGGGTGAAAAAGTGGTGGAGCTACATACTGAGTTGATTCAGACAGAAACACCTAGGGACAATAACTACTCCAGTGATTTAAGGTAAAGCAGCTTCCACGCGAGATTAGAAACAATTCATTTTTCCGTAACGTTATGTTTTGTTCAAGACGGATAAAGAACAATTTTCAATTTTCAAAATAACCTCAGACTGGTATTTTCTGATAGGAGCCATCTGATATGAGCTTGTTATCCTCGTAAGACATATATAATCTAGCATTTTAAATATTTTAACAAAGACATATTGACAGGAGTTTTGTATACGTGTATATGCAGATGTTTCAGGAGGAATAGTAAATATTTTAGGAGGTGGTAGTATGGACTATTCCGAGTAAGTAATTTCATATAAACATTTGTCCAGTTTTCAATGGGTGTGAAGATACAGCAGTTTGAAGTTGGCAGGTACAGATCAGATTTTTGTCTGTGGGGATGGACGAAAAGCGAAGTCTACAAAGAAAAAGTAAACACAAGAGACGAATTTATCGCTCGCATTATGTATAGTGCTGCCCTCATAAAGCAAGAACGCCAAGACGACCTCAGAAGAGCTACACGTACTGTTGCCAAGAGGGTTGAAAAGTGCATTGAAGTCGCTGGTGGGATTTTTGAACACTTACTGTGAACTGTTGCACTTTATTGAGATCACATAGTCATTATATGCAATCAATACGCCATTTGTCTTTCCTTCATACCTTTTGTAAGGCTTCTTATGCGTAGCATTCAAACAGCTGTATCTCCACACCCATTGAAAACTGAACACATGTTTATATGAACTTTACTCGGAATAGTCAATACTACCACTTCCTAAAATATTTACTATTCCTCCTGAAACACCCCATATATATATATATATATATATATATATATATTAAATACATCGGCTAACAGAAATAAACACGATCTTTAATGTCAATATAATTTGTAAACAGTAAGGGATCCCATAGTGTGCGCACTCTCTGAATGTACCACTACTGTGTTTTGTATTTGGCTTGATGATGGTTCAGTGAACCGAAACACGTCGCCCAATTTTTAATACCGATTACCAATATATGTTGTGCTATTGACTGAATAAATTTCTGTATCAGACCGGTATATTACTCTAAACACGACTGGGTGGACACAATGTCGGTAAATCTAAATAATGAACCAATTTAGCAATGAGAACTGAGAATGCAGCTCAGCTACAATCTTAATCAGATATATTGTACAGGCATGGGAAATTCTGCTCATACAGAATCCTGATAGCCCTGTACACACTGCATCACAAATGCGTAGTTACTCAAACAGCTATAATATACTATGAAGATGGAACCGATAGTGAGTTACGAAACGTCGGCAATTAGAACTCAGACGCCGGGGAATTACCCAAAAAGGAACAAATTACAGCTATACTATAGTTTCCGTAGCTATAACTAATGAAGTTTCATAGTAAGGAAAGATGGCTGATAATGAGAATTTAAAAAAGAATATTTGCCATGGTCACCGATGTTTTTCCCTTCTTTCTGCAAGATCTATTTGGTCAAATGGTAATCCACTCCTATTCTTACCCTCCAACATCATCGCTTCTCCCACAACCTGTGCCGTTACTACGTAGCAATAAGGCAATATTATTACACTTGCTACTGTAAATTAGTTCCATACATAGGCCTATTGTCAACACGCCACATTCCAGTGTGACACTACGCACGCACGCACACACGCACACACACACAAAATTGTTTTCCCTATCGTCTGGAAGAATCGAAGTAAATAATTTCATGTTCCTTTCAAAGACTTGCCAAAGTAATTCAAGTTGACACTATCGGGTAAAAAATTGCATCGCTGATTTCCTTCGTACAAAGAGCGCAGTAAATAGTGGGATGTCTGTAAATAGTGGGATGTCTGTAAGTAGTGAGATGTCTGTAAACATTAAGGCAAATTTAATTTAGACGAAATTTCATTTCCGATCCTCGTATAAGAAATCTTGTCTCTGGTTTGCTGACTTTGGCAACTGACTGACTGCATAAACCAGTACGTTACTGGAATTTAAAATTTCTAAACGTGGTAATGAATTATATTTTGCTTCTACACGCCACCAAAGAATGAAATGAAGATAGAAAAACACATTTCTATCCACCTCAAAAATAACATGGTGACAGAACCCAGGCGCCAAGAAACTCTCGAATTTATACAATGTTATGAGTTTTCAAGAATTCCCAACAGTGTTTAGAGACAGTGTCTTCTCATTTGTAACACCATGCTGTGTTGTGCGAAGATACAAATGTTTCGGTTCAACCCGGACAATAGTAACAGTAAGTCCTTGTTGAATGATGGAATCACCTACAAGACTATATAGAGAGTCACAATGCAGAACATCACAATCTGGACTCACACAGTTGTACCTGTGGTTAAACACGACACAATTAGTTGGAGCGCAAGCCTGAGCCGCTTTATCCCCAGACAAACAGCCCAGGTTGCGTAGTGGATAATAGCAAGTGTCACTATACCCTCCTTCAGTGAGTGCAAGGACTGGATGTCTTCCCAGTATGCACATTTGTACATGTACATGTGTGAAGATTAAAACAGGAGTCAGACAAGGATGCTCTTTGTCACCGATTCTGTTCAACATATACAACTTATACTAAGAAAGCTCCTGAAGTATATGGAGACTTCAGAATAGGAAGACAAGTAATTCGCACTGTGAAATGTGAAGATGACCTCGGGCTACTGGCTAAGGACCGAACGGTACTACGTGGCATGACTGATAGACTAGTTGAAATTGGAAGAAAATGAAAGTAGAGACACTAAGGTGATGAGAATCTCGAAACAACTATCCCCAATAAAGAATACGATAGATGAAAAACAAATGAAGCATGTGGAATAATTCAACTATTAGGGTAGCATGATAGCAAACGATACAGGGTGTAACCGTGAAATTAAATCCAGGATTACGATGGCAAAAGCAGCAGTCAACAAGAGGACTCGTATCACCAGCAAACTGAAATTGAATATCATGAATAAATCAGTGAAATGGTAAATTTAAATCACAGCTTGGTATGGTGCTGGAGAAGGCGAAGGCTAGGGAAGATCAGTTCGACCGATCGCGTGAAAAATGAAATATCACAAAAAGTACAGGAGGAAGGAAAGATCCTATACACAACAAAACGAAGGAAGGTTAAAATTACTGGTCACATCTTGCATAGGAACTGCTTCTACAGCACGTAAGTAGCTACTGAATGACATTCAAGAACGGAGAAGATACGGTAAGTTGAAAGAGGAAGCACTAGATCGCACCCTCTGAAGAACTAGCCTTTGAAACGGCTACGGATCTGTCGTAAGAAAGACGACAAGATGGTGATGAATAAATTCTCGTAGCCAGGAAAACGAGAAACTTTACTGCTGTGGTAATGGTTTGTGGAACGGAAAAGAAATCCTATCTCGACCGTTATGCAAGGAGTATGAGCAGCCATAAAACTGCACATGCTCATTCAATACATAAGGGTTTTCGATCTCACCTGCAAGCTCCGGAACATGCAAGCACAAACGCTGCTAATTACAACGAACACATTATGTCTCTCTATCAAGCACTAGACTATTCGTACAATCCTATGAAAACGAAGTTATATTACTGTTCTACATCAAACCGCGTTAATAGAACTGTTCATTATGTTTGGATGTAAAGAAAATTTCACTGACATATCCTTGCAAATATAATAGCATCGAAGGGTTCTGTGGTTCCTAGGCATCTTTAGAAGAGTTTCTGCTATAGTTTTGAAAAAGGGCGTTTGAATTATAAGTATCTAACACCTATCTATCTACTTTTATCACAGATCAATAGTACACCTTCACGGAGATCTGGTGAGGTTCTGCGCACTGACTGGGCTGTAAACAGTCATGTACATTCCGCAGAGTTACCAAGAAAGCAAAGTTGTATCTGTGCACGTAATGAAGGCTTTTAGGGGTGTGAAACTGCAGCTTCACTCATTCTTAACTTAGACACTAAATTAAGGTGGCTGGTCAAATTTCAGCTTCGGCAAATCTGTGCACAGTAACTGTTGAGAATGGGGGACCAGATGGGCAGCGGACAGGACTGGACCCTATGGAGAAAAGAAAAAATATTGCCCCTGACGGAAATCGAAACGATTCCTCCGTCAAGTGGTAGGTTTTCTTCGAAATATTAATGCTGTCAAATTTAGGTACACTGTTCTAAGCAGTCTTCAGCTCCGCAATTTGACACACATGTTCCTGTGTGTGCCGACCTCTTTACAGTGACATACTGTATGTGTTCTCCGATAGATGATACAAATGTTTTTCTACTACACCCCAGAGGACAGGGCAACAAGTTGCTATTACAGAACAACTTGAATGAGAATAGGCTTCCCTTTCGTAATGACGTCACGTCCATGTACACAAGTTCGAGGAATACTTTGTTGACACACTGTAAAATCTGTAAATTACATTTATTTGCTCCGAAAACATCTGTAGGTAAAACAGAAAAATTAACATGCAACTAGATGAATACAACTGATTATTAGGTTGTATTATAAGCGGTCTCTGTGAAAGGTATTATCTCCAGAAAATAATCGAGTTATTTAGTACGCATTTATGTTTTGGTATTAACAGTAGCGTGGGGTTTTGACAAAAACCTATTACAGGGTGTGACTTAACAAGTGATAAATAGCTCACATTCTGATCTGTGGAACTGATTACAAACAGAGTTTTAATTTCTTTAACGAGATACTCTGTGATTTAGGCAGATAGAAGTTCTTCGTCATAACATGTGTGAAGATAGGCTGATATACAATCGACTGTTCATCGAAACCTGTTAAAGTAACAAGCAGTTATGAGATCTGTTAGGAGGAGAATATAACGGCAGGTAAGACGAGCCTGCCAGAACACAACGATCTGGTGCTGAGGTATGCGCTTGATAACCCATAATGTAATGGAAGATGTTCTGCGCCTCTGTTCATCGATGCTACATTGCGAGACGTTCCGCCGCGTGCACAAAACAAGACATTTCACTTTGGTAATTAAACGCTGCAGAACCACGTGAATGGCAGCCGTCATACAACTTCCCCAGTTCTACAAGCATCTAACGCAAAGTTTCTGAAGAGGGTAATTTGAAATGTCTCTCAAATGGGAATTTGCTGTTGTTATTCACACACATATTGCAACTGGTATCTGCCACGAGTTTAAACTAACTGTATACAGCAATAAACCACACGATAATCTGTAATATGATTAAACGTTCAAACAACAGCGAAATATTCAGATTCGTTGTGAATAAAAGTTCGGATCAAATGATGGGATTTGGATTGTTTGGTCGTTAGCAATAATAAGTTTGTATCGACGTTTCGAAAGCAACGCCAAGGTACCATCTTAAAAACGACTGGATTCAGTTCAGACTATGCAATAAAAGGTAAAAATTATATGTAAACTAGCCTCACCAATGTCTAATAATTTTTCCAAGTTCTGAACCGTAAAGATTATTGACTCATCCAAGTTCAGTCGGCATCACAATGGATGCAGCATGTTCTTCCTAAACGTCGGAACGTATTAACTGTGCACGGTGTGAGAACGCAAAGATCACGATCTGATCACCACCCACCGAAAAGACGTAAAAATTTACATCAAACGTTTGACTCTTTACTATACGTAAGCATGAAACTGCTGACTCTAATCTGTTAAGCCGATATTACATTAGACCGTGTCCATTACATGAGGTGGATTTTACGTACAAGCGCATCGGTGGTTGGTTTAATTCATTTATCAAGTGACTGATTCTCATTGTACTAACAGACTTGTGACTGTAACAAAAGTAAACAAGAAAAATTATCACGGGAAAATCATACTAAGTTACCACCTACATGAACAACTAACTGGATCAAGAAATCTACAGAACTTGTTTACAAAAACGAACTAAATCGTGAATATGTAATAACTTTAGCAAGGAACGAAGAAACTCCCTGAAAATGATCTGAAAACATCGAAACATATCGGAGTGGTTTTAAGTGAAAGTTATATAGGTGCATTTGTTGGTTAATATTTGAAGTGATTTTACGAAACGCACGGTCCAAAGATGAGATTCTACAGAGATGTGTTTTTCTTGAAATGTTGAAAGTCCCTCAAATGATCAAGAAATTTACCTCCTTTAATAGCTCTGAGTGTTTACTGCAGTCTACATAAGATCCGTGAATTAACCAGATAAATGCAGTCCACTTCCCCATACTCCATACGTAAAGTAATGACTTTAATCCTGTCCCACCACTGACGTACAAATTTCCAGTCGCGGTCTCTTATGTTCAGTTTTCCTGACGAATTAAGCACGCAACATAATTGCACCAATCGTGCCACAAGACCCGCCCACTTCTCCCTCCTCGGTTATTTTTAAGGGATGAAGAGTACAGATCATGCAGCACATCATCATGCAGTTTACTTCCATCCACTACTAAGCTCCCTCCTCTTGGGTCTACACAGTCTCCTCGGGACCGCTTTCCCAAACACTGCTGATCTAAACTAATAAATTAGGATGACAGATTAATTAATTAATTGTGCATTTATTTAATATTTATTTCAAGACTCAGACAGTAGTTACAATGCACTCATCTCTCACTTTATGGGCGTAATCAGTTCCGCGAAAACTGTCCATAAGGCGAAAATACGTGTACGTACTGCGACATTACGGGGGCGCTAGTGCAAGTGCACTGATCCATACGTTCGCCTTAGCTGCTTTAGAGACCGCCTGTTCGTAAAATCGAATAAAGTGAAAATCCGTAAAGCGAGGGACGGATATGCATTGTTTGAAACAAGGAACAGTGAAACGGAAATGATATGAACAGAAATGGCTGCCGCATAATTTGAGGTACTATCCTGGAATTAATATGGACAGAAAGAGAAAACCATGAAAAATGTGTCAGGACAGCTGGCCGACGGACATATATGAAAATGGCACCTCCCCTTTCATAGGAAGGGGCGCTTAGACTCAACTGTGACAACAGAACAACAAACAATAATGATGATGATTACGTCAATGATGCAGATGATGACGATCATTGCAACGAAGACAATGAATGATGATAACGTATTATCGCTGCTATAACTAGCAATAATGCATAGCAACTACCGTTACTACCAATAATAATAATAATAATAATAATAATAATAATAACAGGAGACTGAGAATAGTGTTGGACACAGACTGAAGTGCAGAGAATAAAACACAAGCAATTGGATGAGTGGCATTACCAGTACTGATACTGTTTTGGAATTATTAACTGGTTCCAGAAGAACTGCGGACTGAAGAGGAAAACAAGGAAGCTGCTAACCATCCACGGACAGCATCACCCAAAGGCAGACGTACATCGCTTGTACGTGTATGTTCGCAGAACAGAGGAAGGAAGGGAGTTAGTTAATGCAGTTAGAAGAAGCCTACATAGTAGAAATTACAAAACTGATGGAATATGTAGACAGCAAGGAAGATCAGCTAACACAAATTGTTAGAACGCACCATCACAACACCAACTCAGCAATGTTACAGACAGCTAGACGCCTCAAGAAAGAATCAGGGAGAGGAACAAGACAAAGGATAGCACAGCAAAGGACAGGCGAGGGAAAAAAGGATGCATTGACAGTTCTCACGTAACTTAGACGGAAAACTGGAGGATAATGATGGCTAAAATTTGGAGGCATAAAAGGACAAAACAGATAGTACGATAATACAGTTAGTACAAACAATTTTAAAAATAAAACCAGTCATGTAAACAACATGAAAAAACTATTGACCACCTAACCTCAGGATGCCCCATTCTGGCGAAGAATGAGTGCTTAATGAGGCACGATGAAGTTTGTGTACATTTCCATTACTCAATATGCAAAGCACTAGGCACGAAACGACACACAAATGGCACGCAAGCACGCACACACACACATACACACACACACACACACACACCCAAACCGGTCTGTGAACATGAAGATGTAACAGTTTTGTGGAACGGGGGGTACACAGAGAGAGAGAGAGGGGGAGAGACGTTCGGGCAAATAGGCCAGATATATTAAAAACAAAAATGAGTAAACATGTGTACTGACAGACGTGTCAATACTAGTGGCGGGAAATGTCACGCGAAAGGAAGCAGAAAACTAACCAAAATACAAGATACAAAGAACATGGAACATGAAATGTATGATGATACCAGTGATAATTGAAGCTACCGGAATAATAACAAAGGTTGAAAGAAAAATTTAGAAGCCAAACCAGTAAAACATTCAATGGATTCCCTACAAAAACTGCTATACTTGGAACATCACACATAACAGGGAAAGTACTGCAGTGTGAAACGTGAAGCCTGAGCGGTGGGGATCACCGTTGGTTCAAGAGAAGTACAAGGGAGAGAAAGCCTGTGACAACACAAAACACAACAACAATAATAATAATAATAATAATAATAGTTTACCCTAGAACAGGCCACGAAGGTCCGGAGGGGGAGTAGATGTATAGCTCTACTCTTTCTTTAACCTTGGCGCTAGATGGGGAGGGTGGTCTACGTCAGGCCCCAGCCGTTTTACCCCAGGGAAAGACCCGGTACCCATTGTACAAGAGGCTGGGTGGGCCCCACCTGGATGCGATCCCCGGACCGTCCAGGCCGTAGCGAGTCGCTATACCGACTAAGCTATCCGGGCCCACTCAATAATAATAATAACAATAATAATAATACAATAATAAAGATTGAACAATGCTAACAACTAACCTGACACAGAACTGATGATAAAAAAGACAAGACTTGCCTACTGACTGACATGGCCATACCAGATTATTCAAACGTTAACACCAAAGAAACTGAAAAAATAAGCATGTAAAAAGACTTGGAGGTGGAGGTTGGAAGGATGTGGAGAGTGAGGACAAAAATTATGCCAGTTGTAGCAGGAGCATTAGGAATAATTAAGAAGGGATTAGATAAGGACCTTCAGTTGCTCCCAGGTCACCCGTCGGCCACAGAGCTACAGATAACACTAATGAGCACTGCCCAAAGAATTTGTAAAGCGCTGGAGTAAATCCCATTGATCTCTCGTTGAGATCTGGCCTAACCAGAAGACAAACACCTACGCCACCGAATAAATAACAGGCGAGAATAAACTAAATAAAATAAAATAGCACATGGAAACTTACCAGACTGCGTAGCGGAACACTTGTTCAGCATGTCCTTCATCTCCATGACGACGGTACTGTATGAATAGTACGGCGCGTACTTGAGGGCTTGGTAAGGCTCCTGATAATCATCAAGCTTTATGTCGATCACATGGTCCATGAGCAAAATACTGCTTGTTTTATCCGCCCCTGGAGGTGGCGGCAGCGTGGACATGGTCGTTGAAGCCATAGTTCCTACCCCTGGCAACACGCCACCCCCGCACCGTGTTGACTGATTATAGTTGTCATCCACTTCCTTGATGCTGTACGAGCCCATGGTGGTGCCTTTCTCTGCAGTTCCACAGCCGCTACCAGGAGGAAGGTGCTGGTGGTTGTTGGAGCCAGGAAGTGCAGGCTTCGAGGCGAGTGGACTCGCGAAACACTTCCGCTGACGATGGCGCGAGACGATCAAATATATGGCGACGGCGAGCAGCAGAATGACAGCCATAAGGACGCCGATGATGACCGCCATGTAAGTGTGATCTTCCTCTCTTGCAGTGGACACTGTTAGTTCCGAGAATACAACAAGATTAGAGACGTATAATTTTAAAGCCTTTAGACGATGTGTCATGTTTTCTTTTGTAGAATTAATTAAAAATTGATACACACATAAATTCATTTTATTTTGAGTTATAAATATCACGTATTTAATGCCTGAAGATGGTCAGTACGACAGGAACATGTTGCGTGTGTTGACGGGAGTAATAAAATTTGCTATTGCTGACGGTATACGTTCATCATTTTTTTAAGATGTGTGTCAGGTTATGGGGCTTCAGGACTGAAGTTCAAGACGGAGACAGCATGTACCTCCGACAAGACTTATATGATGTCTCAACCCAGAATACCACAATCCAAATAATCAGAGTTGATAAAAAGTTTAGTAAAGCGAATAAACATAATGAGTGCGTTGAAGAATAAAAAACCAACTAGATGTCAATTGCTGTTTTTATTTTACTTCTTAGAGACTCGACATATTTCGGGCATTAATATGCCCATCTTCAGGAGTATGCGTTTACATTGTTGAACTACCACATTGGCCTTTTCATTCTTGGTTTGCTGTGTGTTGGAGTTTGGGTGCGGTTCAGCTGGGGTGGTACGCGGTTGCCGGCTGAAGCACAGCTTCAGCCGGCAACCGCGTACCACCCCAGCTGAACCGCACCCAAACTCCAACACACAGCAAACCAAGAATGAAAAGGCCAATGTGGTAGTTCAACAATGTAGACGCATACTCCTGAAGATGGGCATATTAATGCCCGAAATATGTCGAGTCTCTAAGAAGTAAAATAAAAACAGCAATTGACATCTAGTTGGTTTTTTATTCTTCAACTATCACAATGGAGCACGGTCCAATAAACATCAGATGATGAATGCGATGCAGCTGACTTGGGCCTGCATCCTGAAATGTGTTAATAACGTTTCATTAAGTTAAAACACGTAAACAGCCGCTCCATTCAGGCACTTACAAGTTCACGTATTTCTTCACAAGGATGACGGGGCATCTCGGAGAGTGTTTAAACTCCTACATAACAAGTTAGGAAATGTTGGCAGGACGAAAAACTTGTGGTGCCTTCGAGTAACCACAGCAAACACGGAACCATTGGTAACTTTTGTACCAAAAGTAAGGATAGCTAATTATAGTAATCACAGGACACTGATAACCTTGAAGACATGCACGTAACACTGGTGGAATGATACTGATAGGGAAACCCCAAAGTACTCGGTGAAAACCCTGTCCCAATGCCCCTATTTCCACCCAAAATCTCAAATGGGCTGACCTCGGATAGAACTCGGTCCTTCGAGGTAAGAGGCCGGCGAATGCAGACCAAATTCAATGTACGTAATATAAATAGACTGACATCGTACCGCAAAGAGAACTGCGTGTGTGTTTCCATTAGAATGAATGATGTGTACGGTAACAATCGCTGTTTACATTGCAAACCGAATACAACACACAAACACACTGAATGGACATAATGCAGACCTTGTTAGCATTAAACCTGGCGGTACAGACGCATGTAGCAACTAGAGGCGTAGCTAGGGTGGGGGGAGAGGTATAGCAGCCCCGGGCAGCAGAGTCCAAGGGAGGACAAAATTAGTATTTTAAATGAAGCAAATTATTTTCTGCGCTCAACAAACTTTAAATTATTGAGACAATTAACAGGAAATTCAATAAATAATTGGGATTTTTTTAAAAGTTTGTAATTTCTGTCAGGGGTGGCCAATGTGACTGCTGGTCCCGGGCGTCATGAACACTATCTACGCCAATATGGCCGGTTAACCAAGCCCATTTGTCTACCTGTTACGCTTCTGCAGTTTACTTACTAAACCAGCAAGGATTTCCTGTCTCAATCTTGTGGCACATGAGCACACGACTGCAAACACTCTTGCCAGCACAATACAAGAATAACTGTGCCGTTAGCCACTGCCCTTAGCACGACACATCAATGTTACCGTTCAGATGGTTCAGTTGTGTACGTACCTGGTAAGTCACCCTGACCGCTGGTATGCTTCTTCTCTACATACACGTCACTCTGGACAGGAATGTCCGGAGACGGTGGCGCCTCTGTCGAGAAGTTCCCGTGGGCAACATCTGAAACAGAGGACAATTTTAAGCTCTTTGCTCATTCAGCTACCCTCCCAGGATCTCAGATTATACAGTATCGATTGACAGGGAGATCTATAAACAATGAATTTTAAAGCAAGCGTAATAGGGCGTAAACTAAGGTGGAAGGTGTGAGAAAATTGGAGGAAACTTCAAGTTTGGACAGTTTCCTTGCTGAGATTCGAATCGGTCACCACCATAGCATAGACCAGAAGCATTAACGTTAAGATATATATATAAAATTAGTGCCACGGCTGCGTTACTGTATCAAACCAGCATTTAATCAAACACTGGCCGTGTAGAAACATGAAGACTGAGCCACAGACTCTTGTACCTGATTGCCATCCACTTCTTTCCAGTGTATAATAGATCGGCCTTACAGCGTACACTGTATCGTTTTCTGAAATTCTCCTACCGTTGTGGCAAAGTGAGTAATCCTACCCTCTTAAGGTGAAAGTCACGGTTAAGAAATAATGATACTCTTCGTGCATTACAACACAAAGACATGTCCAAAATGTTTTTGGAAACTGAATTGAAACAACTACAAAATAAGCAAATTAGGAAACTATGATGAAGTGCTTCAGAGTAACGTTGAGAGAGTGCGTCACAGTAAAGGCTTATATTACATTAATTGTTTATTTTGCTGGCCTTGTAAGCGAATTCGTATTAAAACAGAATTTATTTTTTGTAACAAGAAGTTTCTACAGTAAAAGGAATTTAAATGATTATCACCAAGTACTGCAACGGACTTTATTTTCATGAAGCATAGACAATCTACTTAACTCCACAGCAAAATGTTTTTCTTCAAAACCTCACACTTACTTAGACCGCCAAGAAAATGCCCGTTTGTAAGGAACCAGGACGTTAATCAACATGAGCACGAAAAAATGCCAGCAGACGCTATACTAGGACAATCTAGCGCCGGCCCACACCTTGACAACCGTACGAACCATTTTAATACGTATTTCAGTAAATGTACTGACTCAAATAACAACTGTCAACGGTAGTGAGATCTGTTTAGAGAATTCAGCTGCATAAGAAGAAAGACTGCGGTTCAAGATCTCATCCACAAGTAAAATGTGTTCCATCGCAACCTTCCGAAGGCCTGATCAACAGGATGTGATTAAAAGTGGAACCAGGAGAGGCAATACATTTGTTACGCATAACGATGGATAATGTGTGGCATCAAATATTGCACAGGACGGTCCTCGCCATTCTGGGATGTTACGCAGCGTATGTTAGTGGTTGTTTAAAGACTTTTCGGGACACCCTATCGGTTCCATCATGGAGAGTCAGACCGTTCTTCTTGGACTGTTTGACCCTTCAAGACGGGGCCAATAGGCTGTCCCGAAACGTCGGTAAACATCAACACAGTACACGTTACGTCACAACCCAGAACACTGAAGACCTCGGCGGTGGCCTGAAATATCGCACTGCACACAGGAAACCTGGACCCCGGAGATTATTTTCTACCTTAGATATGGAGGAGGCGGGTTCCTCCTTAACGTTAGTAACGTATGCCAATCTACACGGCGTCATACCTTAGACAAATTTATTTTCAGAAATCCTCTACAGACACTTAAGAGAGAACATGAAACGATACGTCTTATAATAGGATGGAAAGATCATTTTAGACGCCTGTGCGTCTGGATATTAAACCATTCTAACAGCAGATGATGGTAACCACGACGGTGAAACCTGGGAAGCAGATGATCGAGGCAATGGTGATATGGCAGAAGAGGAAATACACGAGAGGTAGCAAGAGGGGGAAAAGTGTGTCGTACAGATAAATGCTTCAGGACAATTCAGGAGGAAATGACCGATACTACCACCTCCCAAAATATTGACTCTTCCTCTTGAATCACCCTGTATGTGAGGATGAGTTGTGAGAGACGAAACTGACATGTTGTCAGAAGCAGACGTCCCGTAAGTTTGCAACGGATTGTAAGACACTTCTACAACAGACCATCCTTACGTGACAAGTTCAGCTATGTATATAGACGAGATTTTACGTTCTCGTTAGAGTAAAACCACGGTATGGGATATTCTGTGTTATATTATCGTCTACAATTTCATCTGGGTACATTAATTCTTCCCAGAAGCTGGTGGTAGAAGGTTCCTCCGAAAATATTAATCACCTACGACACTACACAGACACAAGACAAAAGAATATAAACTTTGGGAAAAGGAAATGTGATTAGACCCTACCAACGTCTGTTCACAAAGCACATTTTTCATTCGCAAAATTGTTCCCTATATTGTTTCACCAGATTATTTTACACACACAAAAACACATACACAGACGCGCGCCACTTCACGTCTCAACTCTGCACACGATTTCTGATAGGCACATAAAGCACTTTCGCGTTACTGAACCCTTCTGTTTGGACCATCTCGTCTGTCTCCATCTCTCATCTTCACACACTCACTTGACCAAAATCTGTCCTCATTCACACTCATTCCGCTCCTATTCGCCTTAACTTCATAGCTAAAAGCGGTCGCCATCTAGCAGCTGTCAGCAGGCTTGTTGACACGTCTTTTCTGCACTTGCTAGCTTGCTCAAACTGCTGTTTAGAAGCTGCCACTCTGATGTTTGACTTGCTTTTCTGTTCTCTCGCCTTCGTTCGCTAACTCGTTCTGCCTCAAGCCAGGGTTGACGTTACGCAAACATCGCTCTGGTATCGCTGGAGACAGCTCGTGGTAAATCCTATGGAGACTGCTGAGACAACACTCATTTGTTTCACAGTTCAAGCGCATACATTTTAAAATCAAAATTAGGGTTCTATGCAAATTTTTATGAGGTTACCGCGCTTTAATTTATGAAGAATATAATCAACGACTCGCTAGGCTGTCCATCATATCGTGACGTAAAATTTGTAGTTGGTATGGTCTCTCAGGAAGTCAAAATGCCTCAGAACATACCGTATTCGTGTAAGCAACCGAAGGAGTTTTGTGTATTTTACATTATTAATTACACTTCTTTAACAACACGGGCCTCTAAAATAACATTTTAAAACAACCAACACGCTTCCCAACAGCAGCTTATCACTGCATTTATTATTACACACAGAATAATTTCGGTTCTAAATTAACTTTCATTATTGCACCCAAGTCTGACGCCCCTCTAGTCAAGACAAGCCGACCCAAGAAGTTCAAGTTCCTTCGACGGTTGCGCTAACTAAAAATTCATTGTACTCGTACAAAACAAATTATTAAGAAACACATAGAAAATTATCTTCGAAATGTCGTGCTGGATCAGGCAGAGTAACGGCTTAGTTAAGCATAGGGTCATATGACGTATGGCTGTAGAAAATAAATGACAGATACAGGCCAAGTCGCATTTGTAACTATTTACGTTTATGTAATTGATCGCATAGCTATTCCTATACGTGATTTGAAGTTTCGAAAGCTTTGACGATTCACAATGTGGTCTTGTGGTTCATGAAAACAGTGATGAGAGGTGGAAGTTACCAACGTTACGGAACGCGACGTCTCCGTTTTGAGGACATGCTATTTGTCCGAAACTTGGTAATCGCTTTTCGGACTACGGGATATCGTACTGTTTGTCCGAAACTGGATAATAACTTTCCGGACTACGGGATATCATATTCCAAAATACTCTGAATTTGATGCTTACGAGGTTCAAGGTTATAGTAATTACAGTTCCAACAGTTCGGAAAGACAGTATTTGTGTAGACATTAACGCTGATGGTTTCTGTAGAATTACAGTTAAAGACTTCAGACTTAAACCCGTATAACTGAATCGTTAGTACCTGAAACTGATTCCTATCTTTTAGAACAGATTCTAAGTGAAAAGACAAGAACTGCCAGATTACGATTACATATTAGTATAGCTGACACAATTCAGATATATCATTACGTTTAAAGACCCACAAACATATTAGAGGTACCTTTAATAACACAGAATTGGTACAACAGTGGAACGAATCTGTTATTGTACCTAGTTGCAACAGCGGTGTTAAAAATGCATGAAGACGCTGTCGAGAAATTTCAGTATTATTAACTGCGTTCAACATTTTGCTCACCAATATCTACTATGAAAAAAAAAAAGGAATTCTGCCTTTCATCAATTAATGGAAGGTAATATGGAAGTTTTTCGGCTATTAATTTTTTTTTGTGGCGTTACAAATTGGGTACAGGGGTTTCGGATCACACAGACACACACATAAACACACAGCCGGTACGAATCCTCTGAAGCACTGATCAGCTCGTCGCAGAGGCCGCTATCTATACATCACACAACAAACACAAGAGATGAACACCCATGCTATCAGCGGGAATCAAACCCGCGATCCCAGCAATCAAGACGCTGCAGACCTAAACCTTAGACCGCACGGCCACCGGCATCAGCCTCTCAGCTGTTAACAGATTTACATAAAGCCCAAGACCCAGTAGAGTACTGCAGTACAGTAGCCTCAGCGACCTTGGTAGAATGAAACCGTCAGGAAAAGTAAAGACGTATTTAAAAGAAACATAATTACAAGCAAAGCCAAGAAAGTGGACGCTTTAGAGACATTTTTTGTTCAGGATTGTATGAAAGAAAGGGGTGCGTTCCTGTAATTGCTTTAAAATTTCCGTTAGAATACGCTACTAAAAACCAACGAAAAGCGGAAGGTTTTGCTATTTAGTATCACATGCCTGATTTTGTCTAAGATGATAATATTAAAATAATAAAAAAACTAATTAATGGCACAAGGAAAATACACATGTCTGTTATATGATAAGGAGAATACTGGTCTGAGAATGTAAGAGAGACGTTTACCAGAATTACGTACAGAGATGTCGTAACCAAGCTGTATAAAACTGTAACGTAATACAGTAACTTCAGTAGCGTGGAAACTGGGCAATATTTTGGAATGCCAGAAAGAAATTAAGATTAATTTCACAACAAAATTAAAAGCAGTTTCAATTCTAAATATGCCTGTTTTATTCTGTTTACAAAATTCCTGTTGTGTAGCTAAAAATATACATATTAAGATATGAAAAGCATAATTTGCCTATTGTTGTATATTGTTGTATATGACCATGACAGGAAGGAAGAATATGGATTGGGGATATTTGCGGCAGAGTGCTGAGCAGATTACTTAGACATTAGAGGAAAGAAATAAAAAAAGGCTGCAGAAATAAACAAAAAGTATTAAATTGGCAGGATATGTAGCACGTATAGTGACGTTGAAAAATGTAATATACTAATATACAAATCTGTAGGAAAGACACAACTTGAGGGTGCTGGAAGCATGCTTAAATAAATTTAAGTCAGGAGGGCTACGTGAGAAGCATGTAGTGGCAACTTGGAGTCTTGGGAACCATCTCAGCATTTGCTTATAGGCACAGGGAAACCAAGAAACTTGTGCCGAGGTGGCCGGTAGCAGGACCTTCCGACTACTGACGAAGACTGTGATATATTCAGCTGGCTTACTATAAATGGGTTTGTTGTGATTATTATTGTGAACTATCGCTACCATAACCTGGGTGAATTTATTTACTGGGGGTATGGATATTATTTCTGATGAAGGACTCTGCTTCATGGAGTTAGATATTTTACAATAATTTGCAGTGTAGAGTGTGATATTTACGAGCATCACTTACTCAGACAACTTGCGAATCGGGAAGTGCCGCAAGTCTGGTTTCTGACTGACTTACAGTCCCGGTGATTCCCGTTGTGTTCAGAATGCCGAATATTACCCTCTCCTTCTGACAGAGAGATTTCTGCATATGCATTAGTGTACTGTTTTCAAGTGTAACTCGGTAGGCAAAGTCATTCGGCCTTAAAGATTTTACGACCGGAAGCATTTCCACATTCACACCATGTCTGTTGACCCGGCTTTTATAACTCCCACTTAAGTTCAGAGTTTGTTGAGACAATTTAGCAGTCGAATCAGGAACACTTCGAGCAAGAATCGCGTCTTTATACACAGGATGTTACGAATTCGACCGACACTTCAAGACGCCGATTCGTTTGGAATTCAGATAAATTCTGTACTGTATTGTCCGAAGAAATATATAGTTTACCTTAACTTAGATTGGAACTAGAGCAGGGAAATCTCAGGCGGTAAAGTGAATCGGCTACAGTCTGGTTTATCCACGAATCGTTGCTCGATTGACGGCAGGGGTGAGAAATTTCTTTTTCCCTCCCGTTAAAAGCGTCCAGAAAGTCTCTGAGGTCCAGCCATCCTCTATTCAGTAGGCCGGGGGCTCATTCCATGGGGGCAAAAATGCCGTAATATGAAGCTAAGTAATAATCTCAATGTAGTGCTGAGGGTAGGAATGTGTGGACGCATTCCTTCAACCCGCTGTATGCCTACAGGGCGCCGTGGTTAATTATGCACAGGGACAGCATAGCTTTTCTTTACTTGTAACTTAAAATTAAATTGTTTAAAAGAATGGCTTATATCCGAAAGAATATCTGCCAATTGTCACAACAATAACCTCTTCATTGTTCCTTTAAACAATGAAAAAGTAAAAGTTATTTTGTACTCAATGCTCCCCGCTTTCCGAGAGATCACAGCGTTTTTGAAGGTTCCCAGACTTGGCCGGTTTGTCCTTCTGATAAGAGCAGCATGTAGATGAAGATGAGTACGGACCATTGCTGGAATGTTACTGACAGGTGAATACCGAAGTACTCGAAGAAAAACCTGTCCCATTGCCAATTTATTCACCACGAACCTCACAGAGACTGATTTGAGATTGATAATGGGCCTCCGCGGTAGGAGGCCGGCGAATAACTGCCTGAGCCATGGCACAGCCTCTTGAAGAACACATCAAATCTACATTACACATAAATATTAAGTTCCTACAGCACGGGTAGCGCAGCCTGCTTCATCTAGAAAGACCAGTCGTTGAAATCTGTACATAGAAGGTAACTACTGTTTATTGTAAGCATCATATGAAACACGTAAATACACTGTGTGGGGAGAATTCAGACTGCGGGCACATTAGCGTTATAACAGGCCATATATTTGTACATAATAACTACTAAGCTCTAAACAGTCACGTATCGTGTGCCAAGTATCATTCGAGAGAGGCAAATCAGTTACTGCCACGGCGTATTAACACACTTTTATACCATTTTCGGAGTCTTTTCTCATTCATTACTCGTGTCTCATTCATTTCAAGAGCTATTCTTCTCAAAGGAACGAATCAACTTTTATATTTCTCGTTTGGGGGCACGCGGTGTTGCAGTTAGTTGAGGCACCGTTCTGCAAGCCGGCAGGTCGCGGGTTCAATTTGGAATTTGTCACTGGCTTACACTATGGTCGTAGGGTCAACTCACCCTCTCCGAGAAATGCGTAACAGGAATATTTTTGGAGGGTAAATGCGGCCCATACGTATGGCTGACCTTACCACCTTCACGCGCCAATTGTCTAGAAATCTTGGGGCCCTAAACTCCTGGATCCCTCAGTGCCTGTTCAGGCCTGTACAGGGATTTCTTTACCCTTTTTGTATCGTTTGTGTTGTTGAATATTTATTACGATTGTTCTGCTTAACAGCCAACTTCAAGAACTATGAAGGGCAGAAACAATTGTAGTCATCAGCGCAACT
>Ga0123357_10002094_pt1 | contig 21943 bp, 15 predicted proteins | sample TergutEmb28metaG_FD_89873 | JGI IMG/M metagenome (GOLD analysis project Ga0123357, IMG submission 89873) | Embiratermes neotenicus P4 segment gut microbial communities from Petit-Saut dam, French Guiana - Emb289 P4 | ecosystem: Host-associated > Arthropoda: Insects > Digestive system > Gut ... | reverse complement strand
GTGTGACGATACCAGATGCTGTATAATACAATTTTGACCTCCTGATGACGAGCACAACAGTGCTCGAAACATGTAGAGGCATTTAATAAACTTATTATAAAACAATATTTCGTGCATCAAGTTTGTTAATTAATAGGATTGTACTTAGATGCACGGTCAACAAAACGTCAAAGAAAATATCAGTTTACTTTCACTAGTGCGATTTAACAGTTAACTAACTCCATGGTGTTGATAAACCAAGGAGTTCCTCAGCTCGTCAAGGAAATCCTTGTGTTTTATGAAAACCGAAGGATCATTGCCTCATTCAAGGCAACCCGCCACATTTCCCTGTCCTGGGACGAACTGTCCACACCCTGTCATCCTATGTCTCCGATTAGTTCTTCAAAATGCCCCCCCCCCGCCCCCTTCCCTTCTGGTCATCATACCAAAATACTGTAAATATTTATGTTCGCCCCTAAGCGTGTCGCACGCTCCGTTCATCTCACAGAGCGGTTCTTCTTGAAATGCTAATTTTTCCTCGGCTACTCAAGAAATTCGGCGCATGTTATGTAACCCGAAATTTCATCGACAATTACACAAGTGCAGCCATTTGTTCCTATTCCGAGCCAGATCAATCCAGTCCACAACCCCCTTCCCCTATCCTATTACTTGAAGTTCTACATTTACATCACCCTCCCATCTCCGCCTAGGTCAGGGATGGAGAATCTTTTTGCGACCGCATTCCAAAATTCTTTATCTATATCGCAGAAATCCTTTCACGTGCAAATGGAAATTCGGAAGAACAATCTAAGATCTTGGAGTTTCCATGAGTATTATTAATTACTGCATTGTTATCATTAATGCGTATTGTAATTTTATAATTAATGCGTAATGTAACTATTGTTTTTCTAATAAAGACCTCTTCGTGGAATGAAATAAGGAAGAAAATGTGAAGTATCTTGTGATGTTACTACTTCTGTTTAAAAAGAAGATGGCAAAACGTTCTGCCCAATGTCACGTATTCGCCCAGTCACCGCCAAGCCGGCGCCCCAGTGATAAATATCCAGTCAACACTTCGCACCATTCCCGATTTGTGCAAAAGTGTTCCACTCGCAGTAAAACGAGTATTTGGTACCAACAGTCATCACGTACAGTCTCTACGCAGTCAGATGTGTGTGTGTGTGCATGCGTGTGTATGTGTGTGTATACATATCTATGTATATAGACACACACACATATTCTTCACAATATGGAGACTGGTCGGAAAATAGAAATGAAAACAATTGGGAAAGTAGTGAATGCCGCGTACCAAGAATATATTTGGCATGCCATTTTGGGCATGAGTGCCACTTTTTCGTCAGCTTTGGCCTGGGTCTTGAAAGTCTCTTGCCTTCATATCCCCCCCCCCCCCAAAAAAAAAAAAAAACTTTATGCACCTGTCCTCTCACACACGTACCGCATCAAGATTACTTACTTATTTACTTACTTACTACTTACTTACTTACTCACTCACTCACTTACTTACTTACTTACTTACTTACTTACTTACTTACTTACTTACTTACTTACTTACTTACTTACTTACTTACTTACTCCATGGAGCAGAGTCCTTCTTGAGAACATACTCGGTTCTCAGCTAGTCAAGAAATTCCCCGCATTTTATGGAAACCGAAGGTTCCTTACCGCATTCACAAGTGCCCGCCACCTGTCCCTATGCTAAGTCAAATCGATCCAGTCCATGCCCCCACAGTCCAACTCCTGGAGACCTATCTTAATATCATCCTCCCATCTACACCTGGGTCTTCCAAGTGCTCTCTTTCTCTGACGTTCCCCAACCAAAGCCCTATATCTCCTTCTATTGTCATCATACGTGCTACATGCCCCGCCCATCTCATTCTTCTCGATTTTATCACCCAAACAATATTCGGTGAGGCGTACAGATCATTAAGCTCCTCATTATTTACTTCTTTCCATTCCCGTTACCTCGTCCCTCTTGGACCCAAATATTATCCCCAGCACCCTATTCTCCAACGCCCACAACCTACGTTTCTCCCTCATTGTGAGCAACAAATTTTCACACCCATATAAAACAGCAGGCAAAATTATAACTCTGTATATCTTAATCTTTAAATTTTTGGATAGCAAACTAGAAGGCAAAAGATTCTGCACCGAGTGATAGTAAGCAATCCCCGACTTCAATCTGCTCTTAATTTCTTCCTGAATATAATTTTGATTTGTTAACAATTTTTCCAAATATTTGAACCCTTCCATCCTTTCAAAGGAACTACTGTCAATCTTTATACTGCGACTTTGTCCTGCATTCTGATCTCGAGACATGACCATTTTTGCAACCACCAGATAGTGATCGGTATCACAGTAAATTCCCCATGATAGATCGTAAATCGAGTGTGCTCGAATGCCGTCTCCTATCTATCAATATGTGATCAATCTGGTTGCGTGTCTTCCCCTCAGGAAAGATCCAGGTGTAAGTATGAATGTTTCGATGCGGGAACATCGTGATCTTAACTACTAGATTTTTTTATGTGGCAAAGTTTACTATTCTAACACCATTATCATTACTATCCTTATGTACACTTCCTTCGTTTTGAAAATATTCTCTCTGCCCATTTTTGCATTAAAATATCCTAAGAGAATTTTCGTGTGGTACTCAGGAAAATGATCGAAAACCAAATATAATTTTTAATAAAAACTGTATTTTTAATCGTCACTTTTCTCTTCGCTTGGTGCATGCACATTCAAAAGTATGATATTACACCAGCGACCTCTCAGAACCATATATGACATCCTATCACGAACAAACTCTACTCTCTTAGTTGCTGACACTATTCTGTGGTGTACAAAAATCCTGTTCCCAATTGATGATTTTCGTTTCCTCTTCCATAGAAAAATTATAATCTTCTGCTTTTACCGTACCTCCTTTGTCCCACCTAACCTCAGGTAGACCCACTAAATCTAATATACATCTTACTAATTCCCTGGCTAATGTTGTAAGTGAACCTGACCTACGTGTATACAGGTTCCTAACATTCCAGGTACCGAATCTACCACAAGATTTCCCAACTAAAATGTTGTATGCCTTTTTAATTTCTCACTTGCGACCAAAAAGCCGTTCCTTCCGCCTCGATTTCACTGTTAAAATAATATATTATAAACAGTAAGTATTCAGGTGCTTCTGTGGCCGTGCAGACTTACCGACAGGTAGCAAAGTTTGAGGTAAGTGCTATATACACCGTCACGGATTCACGAACTCAGAACAATGCCTGGGTACACAACCCGACCAAAACCCTAAATCATACACCCTGATACGTAATTCTCTTCAGTCTTCTGTCACTTTATTAGCCCATCCCAAATATTAAGAGTTCTTTTAAGCAAATGACACTGTCTGAAATTGGACGAGTTGTGTCTTACGTGTACATGACGGGGGGGGGGAACCACACTGAAAGAGACGCAAGTGTTCGACACAGTAAACACGGGAAAATAGAACACGCTTCAATCAAGTGACAATTAGGTAAGATTTAAACCTCAGATTACACTGATGTAATATGTATATATTCAGTAAAAAATTTTGCGTAACATATTTTTAAAAATAAATAAGATGGTTTCATATTTTAATATATTAAAGTGCCCCATATTTTATAACTACCCACAAGCAGTAATGCGATATGTTGACCATCAATGTCATAGAAATAATTAGAATATAATACACAACTTTTATAGACGTCAGAATCTTTCGTTGCAGGATGGGGTGTTGCGTTCCGAAATAAATTATTCATATTTATACAATTTGTACTTGTAATTTAAAAATTAATTTAAAGAATCAAGTCAGAGGCAACATAGAAATATAATTAAACTGCCACACGGACATGACACTTGATTCGTTACTTCCATCACTGGCCAGAAATGAAGGTACACAAGTAATGTAAAGCATTCAGTAAGTGACTGCCACAAAAAGGCTTTCGTGTATGATAGTTTGTATATCCAGTAGCACCGTGATTCAGTGTACATGAATAAATCGGTGGAGGGAAATTCTATTGAAACCAAAGCGAGAGACGCGAAATGCTTTTTCGAAGGCTTTGACTAGTTCTGTAGGAAAAAATTTAGTGTGAAGTATTAAGACATAAAATCTGTGAGCTCTACAGTACATTTTCGCCCATTTGTTGCATGTAGGATCTAAACGGTTCCAGTTTATTCAAACAAATACAAGGCGTGCAGAAGAAGACTGCAAATTGCGCAGGCAAGAAAATTTGAATATGTGTTTATAATAGTGGTTGTGAAGGTAGTTGTAGCAGTAGTAGCAGTACTAGTAGTGGCGACAGTGGTGGAGGTAGTAGTGGTACTAGTGGTAGTAGTAGTAGCGACAGTGGTGGAGGTGGTGGTAGTGGTGGTAGTAGTAGTATAAGTAGCGACAGTGGTAGAGGTGGTGGTGGTGGTAGTAGTAGTAGTAGCAGCAGCAGTAGTAGTAGCAGCGACAGTGGTAGAGGTGGTGGTGGTAGTAGTAGTAGCGACAGTGGTAGAGGAGGTGCTGGTAGTGGTAGTAGTAGTAGTAGTAATAAGAGTAGTATCAATAGCAGTAGTAGTAGCAGTCCATGCCGCAGCCTAGTCACTACACCGACCGAGAAATCCAGGCAACTCCTATTACTTAAACATTTTCAAGAAACACTGTCACACTGTCAGTGCAACAGGGAGCCTGCCTTAAATGACCGCTCGGAACAATGCAAAAAAACAGCGACAAGTAATCGACGCCTTCATCCAACTGCATGTCTACGTGTATACAGTAAATACTAATTTTATGATTTACTCGATCTCTGAGGAATTTCAAAGGTTTACAGCAAATGATTCTTATTTGGCGATGCCTTCCAACGTCAGTTGTATTCAGCATTTCAAACAGAAGTTAAATGCAGCAAAAATTTGAATATCTAAGATATGAAGTCACGGTACGTCAACGCTAAAGAAAATTTCATGCCCTTAATTTAGTACATTTCACGCAGATATGGAAAAATTTTTATATTATTACTTTTATTGTTATATTATTGTATTGTGCATTATATTACCACTTTTCATTATTTTTATTATTATTATTTTAAATAATTCATGTTTTATATATATCTGATGTTTTCTCTCTGAGGATGATTCTTAAGGAATCAGAGCATGTTGGAGTTCTAATGTTTTAAGTGTACAATTATACGCTACAATGTTCTGCATTTTTTTGTTATTATAATATAAATGTAATACGAAATGAAAAGATTTTGTTTGGAATTCCAGCATTCTGGTGTCTCTGTTGCCTCTAAATTTATGACGTAGTGTGTACCTTCTCCTGGTCATGACAGCCACTTCTCGATGCAGTGCCCAGACAGACAAGTAATACGGTCCCTAAGGTTGGTGCAGATAGCGTGCTAACAGCTTCGTGAATAAATCTATATGTGGGCCAAGTACGGTAGGCAAGGGAAGATTGACGAGTGGCGGGTTGTGAGTTTCTCCTCGTCCTCCCCTCCCTGAGACACGCCGTGTCACGCAAGAACCACCAACGAGAAGGTGGACTTCGGGGTAATAGGAGGGTGGGGCCATGAGTTCTTGGTTACTGTCTGAGCAGACTCGCGCTTCCACGCGGCACCACACTCCTAACGGTTTGTCCATCAGAACATCTTACTTCAATGTGTGTCTCCGAAACCTTGCACGAAGTTCTGACGTCATTACTTTTATTCAATTCTGAAGCTAAAGAAAGTGCACTGTTTCGGGATCAGACGGTGGAGCTAACAAGTCCGTAGCAGTGTTTCGAAGACATTTAATTACGCAGAACAGATGTTTTCATTCGCCGCTGTTGAAGTGTAACAGACTGGTTCTGGCTTTACTGCTGCATAACTACAAAGAAGCTCGCCCTTCCTCCGAGAATACGTACGGATGTGTTCAAGCGACGTACACTGCTAGGACGTCCAGCGCTGCGCGTCGTGTGAAAACCGAACAGTAAAGAAGTCAACGAACTCAGCCACTTTGAAATCCGTAACCAGTACAAATCCTTGCTAAAACAGTGTCTCAGATCCATATTTCCGTCGACATAAATATTCCTCTCCTTTAACGTAATCCATACTGCGTGCAAGAGACTGATAATACAGTATTTGATCCAACAAACCACACAATCAATTCTTTAACGCTTATGTCATTCCTACATGTTTCCTCTCCTTACTGATTCTTCCTGTCCAAATGTCGATGTTGCAGTCGGATCGGCTTATACTTCCATGACCTATGTGTGTGGAAGTTTACTTGACTACTTCGTTCTCCGCCTAGTGATCACATTCGTTGGAATAACAAAGCGGTGTCAAAACACAAGTCCACATTTCAGTGCAAGAAACTGGCTTGGACTAACATGCCTGATTGTCGTCCCGACTACTCTTGGTGTCCCAATGAGATCAACAAATGGCAGCGGTAGCAGTGAAGATATCAGCAATATTGTCATCCTCAGGAGCAGTGTTGCGAGTGAAGTGAATGTGACAGAACGTAAACGTGTATGCTGGCTCGACGCAGACTGTGTTCTCCTCTATCCGACTTGCAAGAATCCGCCCTCAACTTGCCGCTGCAAGTTGCCAGGAATCTGCGTTATCCTTCGAAAATATGGCCAGAAATGCATAGGCAACGACAGCTGCGAAGATAGCATGCATTGTGTGTTAGAGAGAATACAGAACGTTGATAGAAGAGGACCAAGAATCGTGGGAATATGCCGGTGTGCGTCCCGTGCTCGCTATAACCCCTTTCTCAGTAAGTGTCTCAAACCCTCAGGTGTAGTGAGTTCTGCAGCAGACGACAATTCTCACGTTTCCCCTCTTCCAAATTCACTTGATGACAGTGCTGTTGTACAACAGATACCCGCCACGTACGACGGCGGAAAAGATGTTCCTCGTTTTCCTGATCTTCCTGACCCAGGAGGAGAAGATATTAATGCTCTCGATGAGATACCTGCAACGTATGATGGCGCAATTCTTGTTGGATTCCTCAGTCTAGGTTTAGTGATCGTGTGCCTCGGTTTGGCAATGTGGTGTCACTACACAAGTCCACAGTTCACAGCCCAACAATTCCTTCGCCCTTTGCCTCAGTCTCATGAGTATCTGACCTCCTCGTCTGAATCGCTTCGTCGTACATCTGCACATCCAACTAGTCTACCTTTGGGCGATAAAGACGCTGAAAATATTCCTCTAGACATGTTTATACCTCCCCCAAAAATGTATCAAACACCGGGTTTTTATAACTATTTGACTATCAGTGATAATACAGCTAGTACTTCTCGTACTGGGCAGGCTCTGAGTGTGTTGGCAGACGAACTGTCTTGGACTCTGAGGTGAGACTTTGGATAAGAGATGAGAGTAGCTTCAGCCAGTAATACAAAATATTTCAGACCGGCAAATTTAGTTTCCAAAGTGTAATTCGGTAAATTTTTCCTTCGTGCAAAAATAATGGCAGCCAAAATAATGCATTTTAAAAAAAGTATTAGAATATACTACTGATTACTGTACAACCACAATAAATTCTCAGCTGAATGACCAAGCATTGTGTCACGCACAAATTGCTTTAACTGCTATTCGAAGTTCACGTATTCCTTGCAACTCCATTACAATGAACGACAAAGAAAATTAAATTCTCATCACGTTGGGCCCAAGTAATTACACTTCGGCACAATTCTCACACATTGACTCCCGCACCAGCTTATATTTTGAAAGTCAACTGAATTATGTCAAGGTATTCGTCCAAGAGGACCAAACCCGTATGTGAAAGCACATTCACACACTACTGTAGTAATTTGTAAGGCACTATTCTCATATTTTGGTTACGGGGTTCGCAGGAACGGTTTTTAATTTAAGAAGGTACGGCTTAGCTGCCCTTTGGAGTGACTGTTGGTTGGTCCTACATACGTCAAACCTGAACATGGAGACAACGCGATCCTTCGAAACTTTTGAAACACTTCCTACTCCCGCAAAGTGCAGAAATCCAAAAACGTGAAGGGCTTCAAAAAATAACCACCACGAAACGTAAATTCGGTCACAGTAAAACTTCTGTGACTGGAACATAATACGTCATGACCTGGGTTACCACGATAAATTACAATCGGGCACAGGACCCGAGATCCTCTGCATATGAGATAATTACAAATAAATCGCAAATGTTAAGTTCATTAATTGCAAAATCGTGACTTGCGTATGTCTCTCTTTGTTGTATGCATAAGCGTGTCAGCGATCGTTTTGCTCCTTCGCCGCTCAATGCAATGACGATACAGCCATCAGTCAATGTTAAGGAACTGGGTTTGGGGAACATCGCGGCACCCAGTAGAGCAAGTGCCATTCGACGGTGCGTCTTTTACACGAGCCATGGGGACCCTCTAAACTTTGTCCTCTGCACAAGAACTGCCAGGGCATGGACAGAGGAATGGTCAATCTACTGGTTGCAGTCACAACCTGATACTTCATTCTCGGTGAGTGTGAACTGCCTTGCAGAGAACCAGATAAAATTAATTACTGGTAATTAATTATTCTAAACGGTGGGTTGAAACTAAATTCTTTCAACAACATTCGAGATACCGTTGACTAAGAAATATTAAAAGTGACAGGAAGGTTAGCTGCATAATCTGTAACTGACTATGGAGTAATTTTTATGTGCTTTCTTCTGGGTAATTCTCCGGCGTCTGAATTTTATATGCCGACGTTTCGGAACACTCTGTTCCATCTTCGTAGGCAAGTAGGTATGAAGTATGGCTGGATTGGGAAAAGTTGAAGTATTTATACTGTCACCCTCCTTCCTATTGGCTCAGGCTATTTTCGAGCCAACCCTTTTCCTGTATAAATACTCCAACTTTTCTCAATTCAGTTATACTTCGTACCTACCTGCCTATGAAGATGGAACAGACAGAGTGTTCCGAAACGCAGGCATATAAAATTCAGACGCCGGGGAATTACCCATAAGAAAGCACATAACATTCAGTACAAGGCGAAAGTCTGAAATCAAGAGTAATTTTTAACTTTTACATTTGTGCATAAACTGTAAAAAACGATTGCCTAATTGTTGTTAATCAACTCATATCCTGGTGTTTGCCAACATTTTTTGCGTGCAGGAACCCCTAAAATAATTTTTCCTCTTCCGAATAATCCCCTCTTATATAAAAACTTACAAACCACAAAAAATAGATGCAGTTAATAGTGCGGATATTACTGCAGCACAGCTGATTGTTGGCCAAAAATTCCCACGATATTTCGTGGGATATTCGGAATTTTTCGCGGTGTTTCAAAGTATTGATGTATTTTTCCAAGATTTCTCACAAAACCCCTTAAAATTTTCCGCGGAACACTACCCTATCCTGTCAGTAAGTAGCAGTTAAGAAATAAGTTGCACTAACTGACAAAAACATAGATCCGAGATTAAATAATAACACAAGGGCTACAATATTAGAAAACCGAGTGTGCAGTTTGTAAAAAATTGAGAAAAGACGGTACAACAGTGAGTACGTACAGTACAATAAACATAATCAAGGAACATTACAAAACCGAGACAATATCGATGGTACTAAATGAAACATATAATACATTACGGGACATCGTTGACTATGCAGTAGCGTCGAAACGCTGTTTTCGCCTAACAACATGTAAGTGTAGAGTGTTTGTACATACAACATATACCTGTATGTGTGTATATATATATATATATATATAGTAACCCAGGGGTGCACAAATTTAACAAAAATCTGTAAGCCATCTCAAAATTCTAAGCGCCACAATGGTGGCGTGTATGAGTGTTCCATATTGAGAAAACACATATATTAGGTGGCAGCGAACAAACCTCAGGCGCCCTGACCACTTGGCTCCCGGGACTAGAGCACTTCTGTATTAACCACACGGTATTCACTGCATAAAAAGTGCCATGAACAAAATTTCCCTACCCTTCACCCCGGCAGAATCTATGTTGATGAGAAGTGTATGACAGTAGGCTTAACATCTTGCCGGAGTGACTGAAGAAAACGTAGTTTAGCAAGTTAGGGGCAGCTAGATAAGACTAACTGAAACGATACAGTGGTATTGATGTGGGAGGTTGAAAGCTGAAAACAACCCCCTCCCCCGACAGACGATATAATACTAAAACGGAATAATTATAACTATACCAAGGTTCCGGGGTAGCTGGTAGCTACAGTGACGATCGGGAGTTCGGATCTTGGCAGAGGAAAGAAAATTTTCTCTTCTCCAAACCCTCCAGACCAGATCTGGGGTACACCCAGTCTTCAGTCCAGTTGTTACAGGAGGCTCTTTCCCAGGGAGTTAAAGCGATCGGCGCATGAAGCTAACCACTCATCTCCATATACTGCCGAGGTTAAGAACGACAGGTGCTGTAACTCCACTACACGGTGAGTGTGTAATGAAAACGTTTGCTTCCACATACCCATCATAGCCTAGGTGAAAATGACAAACTGATGGGACACGAAAATCGAGGATCGCACGTTCACCATTATCACAATTTTGTTTTTCGAACTAAGGTCGACTTCCGCAGCGTCCGCAAGATTTGCTAATCTATAACACAGAGTTATTGATTGTATCAGGAACTATTAACTGTCTGTCGGTCGGTCCCGTGCTGTCTGCGGAGCCTCTGGCCTTGGGGCACTGTTTTACTACAGACGCGCCAAGCTATCAGCAATCCTAACGCAAAATCTCATAGGCTGCACCTGCACAGTCGACGGCGCCAATACAGTTTTCGTTAAGCACAGGACTATGCAAATCCCAGACGACTTTATTTGGTATCGTGAAGCCTACTATTTGTGGGTCCTTGGCGTGTATCTTGCTTCGGGTCTCCTGTCTGGCGCCTAAAATACTGAGGTGCCTCCAGTTTTTCTGGAAAATCTGTTGAACAATGTGGAAGGTTTCGCCGTGCAACCGCGCTACCTTGCATTTGGTCGTTATGTTCAGCTTAACGTTAAAATATACAAAGTCAGTCTTTCCTGTTGTTTTGTACGAGTATGAGATTGGTCTCACGCGTTGAGAGAATTGCATTGACTGAGGATACTCGAGAACAGAATGATAAACGAAAATACAGGGTATACACAAAAAATGGTGCGGTGTCAAAAGTTAACAATAAATTTATTTCTCACCTTACATGGGCACAACGTACAACGCCAGCAGCAGCAACTGTCAAAGTTTCTCGTGCTCTACCAGCAGTTCGCTTCTCATGTTTATACGGGGCCGCGGGGCCAGTTTCCAAGATGGCGGTGCAGCAGGAAAGGGCTTTCTGTGCGCTCCGCTTTGAGGTGTCCAGATCTGTGATTACAGTACACCATGCATGGTGCGTCTTTTCTAAACCATGCACGAAACTCACGCTGCCCTGTAATCACAGATCTGGACACCTCAAAGCGGAGCACACAGAAAGCATTTTCCTGCTGCGACGTCATCTTGGAAACTGGCCCCGCGGCTCCGCAGCAAGCATGAGAAGCGAACTGCTGGTAGCGCATGAGAAACTTGGACTGTTGCTGCTGCTGACGGTGTACGTTGTGCCCGTGTAAGGTGAGAAATAAATTTCTTGTTAACTTTTGAAACCGCACCATTCTTTTGTGTATATCCTGTATTTGGGAGTGGGACGAAGTGCATGAGGGATAGAGAAAATTGCACAATGAGAATTTACATAATTTTTACTCATCACCAAACATAATGACGTTGTACATTTGAGTAACATCATCACGTTGTATTTGTTCAAAAAAGTTTGTTTATTGTTTTCCGATCAATACAACGCTATAAATGATTTTATATGAGGCGATGAGTTCAGCAAAAACTGTAACGGGATTTACAGTGATGCAGAAGGAAGGGCACGAAAATCGGGGCCTTTAGGGGTTTTTTTAATCGCCCATAAAAATATGCACCAAGTCCAGTACAAAACACGTGTAAGACCAGGCTAAGGAATGCATATTTAATGTCGCTGTCACGACCGACGTGGCGTCTGTTCTGATTCTCTCTCTCTCTCTCTCTCTCTCTCTCTCTCTCTCTCTCTCTCTCTGCAAAACAAAGTAAGGACTACTGTGTTTTTGTGTACGAAGGCTATAAAACTAAGGGGATGAATGCACCACAAAATGGATGATATTAATAACGTAAGCTGCCTGGCACAGTTGCACACTATTCTTCCGTACCTCTACTGTGGTATAACTTATGTTATCAGTCTCCCATTTAAAACATTCTAGTTCAGTTCTCTTTGGCTGATAACCTTGTAAGGCAGCTGTTTTTCTCTTAGTCCCTTTGGACACAACGCGTTAAATAAAAAGGGTAGTAACATCGAGAAGAATGAGATGGGCTGGGCATAAGGCGCGTATGGGTGAGGAGAGGGGGGTGTATAGGGTCTTGCTGGGGAAACCGGAGGGAAGGAGACCACTGTGGAGACCTAGGCGTAGATGGATGGATAATATTAGGAAGGATCTCCAGGAGGTGGGATGTGGGTATATGGACTGGATTGGGCTGGCCCAGGATAGAAAAAGGTGGCGGACGCTTGTGAGTGCGGTAATGAGCCTTCGGGTTCCGTGAAATGCGGGAAATTTCTTGAGTAGCTGCAAACCAATTAGCTTCTCAAGAAGGACTCTGCACCATGGAGTAAGTAAGTAAGTAAGTACGCACATTAGTTTATTTACTTACTGCGCCAGGATCGTGTCACTGATACAATATTTTGGTTGAAAACCCCTAAAGACGATCACTTCGAAGACACAGAGGTAGACGGGAGGATAATATTAAAATTGAAATACGGTGGGCTAGATTCCTCTAGATTAAGATAGTGGTGCGAGGGATGAGCTATTGTGAAAATAATAATGAACTTATGGTTCCCCAAAGGCCAGGAAATTCGCGACTAATTGTGGTTTGGAATGGGAAATTATTCAGGCGTCACGGGTTGGTTCCTCCTGCTTCTTTCGATTCATGTTTAGTTGTCAGCTTTCAAAACTTTAGCTACTCGGTCGAATAATCTGCACGATGAACCGGTGGGTCGCGAAAACTGTCTGTATACAGCAACGCAATACAGAGACATACACGTCCGTAGCCTGAACATCTGTTGGGTCCCGGCAGACCGAAATGGCAGAGATGTCTATTTCAGAAACAACAATAATGGTCGATTGTTACTCTGTCAGTAATTATATTATAATGTACAGGAAGACTGTCATACAGAGACAATCAAGAACACAACCTGACACAATTGGACACAATAACCACTAAAGTAACGTATAATTTAACTATGTCTACTAATGAAGTTACACAGAATCGAACTATGAACGTCGGAATCAATAGGCGTATATGAACAGGCACGGTGACAGAAATCACCTCGAATAAAAATAGTAGCCAATGTGTACTTAGAGCGACATAAAAAAATAAATTTAAAAAATTCGGTTTTTGCTTAAAAATGTTAACCACAATTACATATACTTGAAATATGGCTTGAATTTTCTCATCACTGTGTCAGCCTGAAGGCGTAAATTTCGGCATCAAATCAACAATACGTACTGAAACTGGCATTTAAGAGACTTGAAATCTGTTCTTGTATTTAGAAATAATGCTTATTCAAAATGCAGTCGTTTGCTACGTCTCTGTCATACAATGTGACTGTCACTCATGTGTCTTCATGGAGTGCACACGGACAACAGGAGCTCTGACTAGAGGTGGGCAAAACAGGTATTTACAAAGATTCGGTTCGTTCAGTACGGGTCCCCTGGGTTACCAGTTCATGCAACCCATTCTCTTCTATAACTTTCAGCAAATCACTATGTATTTATATGTTAAGGCCAGGGTTTTCAAACATTAGCTCTACCTATAGCTCTTTTAGATTATGACGATAAAAATAATAATATAATAACTTATATACTGCCATGTTCACGAACACTGCTAGGAAAACACAGAGGTAATAAATAAAAAACAAAAATCAGTGATTAGTAAACTTCGCCCTATAAATGCCATGTATGTCCAGAGGCATAGCTCTACCCTTTTTTAACCTCAGCACTAGATGTGGGTGGGCGGTTAACACCACGCTCCGGCCTCTGTGCCCACGGAAGAGACCCGGTACTCATTGCATAAGAGGTTGGATGGGCCCCAGGGCTGGTATTGATTGGTACGGAAATTTCGCCCTCATCGGAGTTCGAACCCCAGACCGTCCAGCCCGTAGTGAGTCACTATACCGACTACACTATCCCGGGGACGGGGGGGCAGTATTTCACATTCTGTCACGTTATTACATTCTGCTAATCATTTATCAACAACAAATTCAAAAGCGGATTATAAGACTTGAAATACAACAGGAAACATGTTAGTTTACAACCTTACCCCAAACTGGCATCTAGAAACGAAATTATTTATACTTTGGCGGAAAAATCTGTACCGAAATAAAAGTTGTTTTAATAGTTATGTTTTCTCATCGTTTCTTGCATAACGTAAACTTTGAAATAAAAATCAGGAAGTGAAAATAAGTACGAATATGCTGTTTATATAAAGTACATATATACACTATTACTTAGTGAAATTCTTACCTAGTTTACCTAACAACAAAGCTAATACTACAGCTGGTTAACGAGACTGGCATATGAACCACACAGCAACCACTGACAAATAGGCGAAGAATGCAGTTTGGTGAACGATAAAGTTTCGTGAACGGAAACCGGCGCGTGAAAGACGGAGGACCCGTTGAGTAACTGCGAATCCGGGAATGAGATAGTTCCGCGAGTTCGGCGAATTAAAGGAAACGCGTTCCGGTGGAGGCTAGTGAATTAAGACCCACAATAACCTGTGGACACAGTTTGGTGAATGAGATAGGCTAATGGACGATGGGTGGCTGAATGACGGACGTTAGAAACCCACCCAGATCTGGTCGGCGGGGCCGAAACCCGGTTCTCATCGGCCCGCTCATTAATTTGTTCATTCAGCAACGACAAACACATCTCCAATAATAAATGTTATGACAATTAATGGATAATAATTTATGATTTATTCTGTATCCAACAAGCGTTCCTCTTATGGATTTGTAGAATGCAAAAATAAATAAATAAACAAATAATAAACTGGGAAGAATGTGAGTTGGAGCGCCTAGTGGCCCCATTTCAGTTAATATGGCGGACGGAGAGGACTTACAGAACTTAAAATAGTTACATGGACCTAACACTTCTTTATCTACATAACCTTCAAAATTTCAGTACTTTCAAAACTAGTTTTCAACTTACACATCTGTAGTGACGGACCGAGCACGTTTCCTTTCTTGAAGATGTAACGTACAGGTTCCTTAACGTTGTTCTGACGACTCACGATAGGACAGTACACACCGGTCAACTCATGGCGGAAACGACATTAATGCTCTTCCTACTTTCCGCCCGTAACGAAGATAGGTGCAGTTTCAAACATACACGTACCTCGTTTTATCACATCAAAGTGCTGATACATCACTACAGTACACGCAGCACATATCACATACTCAAATCACAAAACATTTCGAATTAAACACAGTTTACACTAGCCACAAACACAAACTTAACTTCTACCTACAAATGCATTTTATATCACTGCGCATGTGCGGACCACAACGGTGACAGGAAGTGGTGAATATCCAGTTTCACTCTTTCCGTTTTTTGTGGTGCTGGTATTAGGAGGAATGCATACTATCGAATGAATCATACTATCAAAAGTTCGACTGCCTTCATTCGGGTTTTTGATACATGATGACAGGAATGAATAGTACGTAAAGAACGTGAATATTCATAACAAATAATCTTGACACCTATTCAATGGGTACCAGGAATTCTTTCCTTGAGGGTAAAGAGGCCGGTGCATGAGGTTGACCAATAATCATCCTGTTAAGAATGAGTGGATCTATACCTACACTGCCCCTATATGTCTTCATAGCGTGTACAGACACTTCACCTTGTACTACCAAATCTATGCTTAGACTTATATGATGGTACAAACTAGTACAACTGAACCGTAAACTTAATAAAATCAAATTATTATGCAACCCTTTCCCATTGCTATGAGGTACATTAATAAGAGAATATGTCGTTATTCCTCCATTAACAATATCGGAAATGCCAGTCTGGCAGTAGGGCAGCAAAACAACTACCAACTCTCTGGGCATTTATGTCATCATAACCACCACCGAAATAGCAATGACTTCCTGGTATTTTCAAGTGATTAAAACAAGAAGAATGAAGTGAGCAGCACATATAACACGAGTCACAACAATAAATGTATACAACATGTTTGTGTTAGAAACTCCACAGAAAAGGTCACTTGAGAAATTTAGGCATATCAATAGACAAGACAATTTATAAAAATGGTTCTTACAGAAACAGGGTATGAATATGTACATACGCTGTATTCCGTAGGCTCAGAATCAAGTCAAATGTTTGGCATAACACCCCACGTTCAATGTAAGCAGCAATTTCAAGACAAGCTATGCAACTACATTTTTCTCAAGGAAGAGTCTGCACCATACAGTTAATTACAACATTAAGGTTTTGAAGTCTAGTGGTTATTTCCAGGTTAAAAATTAAGAACTGTGCATGGTGTCCACTCATAGTGTTTGTGTGTTCCATATAGTTTGTACCAAAAACAGCTATTTTTTTTCCCCCTATACAGAAGTCATAATTTCGTTTTTATAATGGAAACACACTGTATTCTCTGTGAGATGCAGAATGAATATATAAAGGGTAAAACTTATATACATTGCATATTGCTTTTAGTCTTCAAAGAGTTAAATATGATTTAATAACTATCTTATCAGATTGAATCTTTATTACATAATGATTTTCTGACACCTTGGCAAATGACAGCATATTTTATGCAACAGTTTAATGGAAATTCATGTTCACACCCACACATGCAGCAGGCTACTTACTGCATAATTTACTAGTTTAAATTTATACATTTTTATCCCTTTGATTTTAAGACACAAACTTCAAAATACACATACATTCTTAGCAAGAATGAAAATAAAGAGGTTTACATGTTGATACATTCTCCAAACAAGATGGACCAAATATACAAAAACAACACTGTGATGAACTACAAACTCACTCTTCATTCATTCAGAGGGGTTTAAAACTAGGAACACAATTGCAGGAAACGAAACAGAGATAATATGTCTGAAAAAAGCAGACCCTACTAATTCATATTTAAATAACAGTTGGAAAGAAAGATCAGTGTTATTACATTGTGATATGTATAAGAGCAAATGTGATGAGATAAACTCATATCTAATGTAAGATTACTGAAGGCATTATTATAAAGGAATTCAATTAGAAGATTTATTGTTATTACCACAAAAATAACAGCTCATAGTACAGTATGGAATCAAACCATGAAATTGGTCAATATTGCCACAAATATTGATCAACAGATAAGAGAGGGTAGAAACAGTGTGCATTTCTCTAAAAATAGATCAAATTAACAGAGTGGAAAATAGGGTGATTATCGTTTGTCAGGTAGTTTGCTAAAGCCTCCCTCAGGAGCAGCTGTTTCAGTATCTATATGGATTTTCTCATGCCACAGAAAAGTGGAACATAATATATTATGTTAGAGAGACAGAGAAGGATATGTTCCAGTATGGCTTATTTTTTCTGCCACGCCTCTTCCTCGCGGTTGATTACAGATAAAGGTTATTAGGCTCATTTATCAAAAAAGAATAATGTAAGAAGGTGAAAAAGTGAAAGGCAAAAGCTGAAACATAGTGCAGGCAAAACTCAATCCTATACATCCAAATATCTGCAGGTTATTGATGATGTAAGGTTGCAGTAGACAACACAGCCTGGAAGGTTTCCAGTCAGGTTACATCAAATTGTTTAACATAGCCCTTTAATGTCTTAATGCTGTGTTGTTAAACTTGGCTCAAGGAATAAAAGTTATGTCTAAGAGGAGTGACAGAATAAAATTGTTAAGCATGATTCTTATCCAGGTACTGATTGCAAGTCCAAGGAATATCAAAAGGCCAAAATGATGACTCAGCTGTAAATCACAGTCAGTTACAGATGATGTAAATATGGACATCACACTATTTGCAACATTCCATATAAACAAGAACATGTGTGGCTAAATGTGTCACAAAAATCTACAGCTTTTGTACAAATGTCTCTTAATTTTTACTTCTGGTGTCACATTCATTTGAAACAAATTTCCCACGCATATGGTCCATTATCTCACAGCAGAAAAACACATTGCACATTATAAAATCACTAACTTGTTAATGTAGTAGAAACGGATATTCACAACTAAGTGAATATTTGACTCCAACTTGTAGTGACAAAATACCAGGTCACTATTTCCTTCACATCTCACTGCTAAAGCTTTACTGATAAGGCTGCATAGCTTTCCTGAGGCATTATAAAAACAAACAGTAATGTCATATGTTAACAGTAAGCTGTATGCATTATGCCACTGAAAACAAGTAGGGAAAATATGCTGGTGATAAAAGTACCAAAATATATTAAACATATGGCATCATAATATTTTTGTGTAATTCATAAGAAACTTCTTGCAAATAATTACACAGAGTGAGATGTCAAAACAGCATGCCCATGAAGGGAATATTCCATTATACCAGGACCCAGGTTGGGGGAAGGAACAAACAGTTATTCTGTGCGAGCCCATATTCACAAGAAAACACAGTGAATGAGTAGGTGTGTTCATTACAGATGGCAAAAAAGATATCTGAAGACAATGAGTCACAAAAAACTGTAATTTTTCATAGACTTACGTGTACTTACCACCCTTATATTCCTCAAGACCAACTAAAGCAGTGATAGAATGAACTAAATGAGTCCACAGTTCTTTTGAGTGGCAAATGAAAATGAAAATTGCTTTTGTAAGTCAGAGGACCACAATGGAGTTCATGAACACTTCAAATGAGAGCGATGTCTTGTAACAAATGTTAATCTTCAAAGTGGTAATCTGTAAGACATTAAATGAGGTTAGGAAGAGAAGGGGGACCGCGCTAGCACAGTGGTTAAGGCGATGTGCTACAAATCAGAAGGTCACTGGTTCGATTCCAGATGGTGTCATTGGAATTTTTTCTTGACATTATCCTTCCAATCGCACTATGGCCCTGGGGTCGACTCAGCCTCTAACAGAAATGAGTATTTCCTGGGGGTAAAAAGCAGCCGGTGCTTAAGGCTGACAACCTTACCACCATCCTGGGCCATTGTCACATAATCTGGGGACCTTAACGTCCTGGAACTCTCTGGGCACCTTGGGCCTGTAATGGGACTGATTTACCTTTTTTAGAAAGAGAAGGATTGAAAATGGTCTGTTAATATACAAATCTAAGCGCTGAAAAATTAACTGTTTAATTTTTTTAATTAGTAAACATACTTTACAATCACAATCTCTTCAATAACCTTTATTAATACATGTTTGCATTTATAACAGTGTCGCATTTTTTCTTCAACGTATGTATATTGGTCGCTTCATAAACTTACGGTAATAATAAATTAAATAGAAGTACTGTCATACCTTGTAGCCAGAACAGCTCAATGTACTCACTAAGATGCAGGATGGTTTGCTGAGATTTAGTTCCTGGCAGAGGTAACGCTTCTCCACATCTCTGACTCTGAATTGGCCCCACTGTTGTTCTAGCCATCTATCTGATTGTTATTGGGGCTGCTATCCCACAGATGAATCAGCCAGGCTTTCAAGCTCGCCATTTATCTTCAACTAGCACAGCCATTCTTAACCTGGAGTCCAAAGACCCCATGGAGGTCCATGGATAGATTTCAGGGGGTCCATGAATTTGGACACAAAAAAAATTACAACTTTGTTTTCAATAACCTATGATTGATATTTACTAGCTTTTCATATAAGAATGAATGTAGGCAACAAAGTAACTTATGTCCTCTAGACTCCAAGAGAGTTTGTTAACTTCAACAAATCTCACTATCTTTATTTTATGCATTTAACACTTATCCTGCCAACGTGGAGAATATGGTGATCTAATAATGCCAGCAGATGGCAGATGGGATTTAACTCAGCGTTTAAAGGGTTAAATACATTTCTCTGAGAAGGGGTCATAGATTTCACCAGACTCTCAAAGGGGTCCCTGACAAAAAAGTGGTTAAGAAGCTTTGTGGTTGTCATATATTCCGTTGAATATATCACATCCACAACGCTTAGGCCTTCAATTTTCTACTAACCACAGGAGAAACTTCACCATTTTGTCTTTATGAAGACCTGCATCATATCATGCACACAAATCAGTTCACATAAATACGAAATCATCTCAAAAATGTTCACAAATTACTTCAGAGCTCTCAAGGCCACTCTAATACCAGTGAGATGATAACATTACACAATCATATGACATGAGCTGGTAATGGACAAATATGTGGGTAGAAATAGAAGCCATTTGTGTACTTTTTGAAAGCCTTTGTTTAATTAAACAGTTCTTAATGAATTGAGACATGATATCCATTGTTCCCAAAATTTATACTTGTAGAAACAAATTCCAGTACCTGCACTTCACTCATACCTAGTGTTGAGACACACCATCTACCCCAATCTGCAAAGCCATTCCGATCCCTGTATATGACTGATATGTTGGTAGCTTTGTTCTTGAACCATGACATAACAACACCTTATTGTTTCTTTTCAAGAGATGAAAAAAGAACTGGACGTTCAATTCTTGGATGGCTGAAATTCCTATGGTGATTTAACAATAGAACACTGGAAAATATTTACCTTATTCTAATCTTTGTTCAAGGCCCATTTTGTATAAAACTCTGTGTTGCCAGGAATATTCAAATGCAATGTGAACTAACATTCTTCACTGGTACAAGTAAGAATAATGCAACTTATGTTTTATGTAAGACCAACATAAGAAGTTGATATCATAAGAAAATCTGTATTTTCTGCAATAAAATATGGTTTGCCCTAACACATGTATCATGTTATTCAGTTTCAGTAAATCAAAATGTAATCATAATAATTAATTGACTTACTAATATCACATATAAATACTCAAATTATAAATTTACAAATAAATTAATAACAACCACTGATAAAAATTGAGAAAATGTTAACATTAAATTTGTCAACATTTCATATTGAAAACATTATTCGTTCTAAAATATGAACTGCACACCCTGGACTGAGTATTTCTACCATAATCAATTTTTAAAATGGAAAGTTTGATATTACTGTACACACATTTCATAATATTTGTTTCAATTATAGAAAATAATTTTAAAACAATCATACTAATACATTGTAGCTTTGGGACAATTAGTTTTTATTAAAGAGGCAGTCTAAATTTCTGTTGCAAATTTTCACTCATTTCTATTTTACATTATCCGCCACTATTCCGGTTGTTGTGCCCAAATCACTGAACTTCTTAAGGAAAATCATCTTTTGTAATTAGAAAGATTTAATTTCAAAATTTCTAGATAATTCCAAGACATCCTTTATGACACACTTAATACTTAACAAATCACTAGTTACTGTTAAATTTAAATACATTACATGAGACTGATTCTTCTTTAGGAGAGTTTGGTTCAGTGTCCACCCGTGAGTAAAAGCTTACATTTGAGTAAGGAAACTGAATACATGAACACTTTTGTATTCCACAAATAACTTTTTTTTTACATACAAAGTTAAGGTCTTTTAACTTCTAAATGTGTATTATTTTTAAGGCCTGAAAAGTAATACAATTTATCTCAGTAATTAACCAACTTGATGCACAAAACTTTTGTTCTACAATAAGTTTATTTCATGCCTCTACATGTTTCGAGTACATGTGCTCATCATCAGGAGGTCAAAATTGCATTACACAGCCTCTGGTATCATCCCACCTATAGGTGGCTGTCTTGTGCACAAGATGGCCACCTATAGGTGTGATGATACCAGAGGCTGTGTAATGCAATTTTGACCTCCTGATGATGAGCACATGTGCTCGAAACATGTAGAGGCATGAAATAAACTTATTGTAAAACAAAAAT
>Ga0123357_10002093_pt1 | contig 21947 bp, 9 predicted proteins | sample TergutEmb28metaG_FD_89873 | JGI IMG/M metagenome (GOLD analysis project Ga0123357, IMG submission 89873) | Embiratermes neotenicus P4 segment gut microbial communities from Petit-Saut dam, French Guiana - Emb289 P4 | ecosystem: Host-associated > Arthropoda: Insects > Digestive system > Gut ... | reverse complement strand
TGTCTCAAATAAGTCACAAAAATTAATCCTGTGTTATGAACTTCTTCGCCTTACCATTTAGAACACTTAGATTCCCTGAGATAAAGACATGTGAACCGATTGACCAGCCGGGGTCGGTTGTAAAATGACAGTGGGGCTGGAATGACTTCAGGAGATAATAAACATAAATCCAAAGGAGCCATCTAGGATGTGCTTCAGTTGCCTTTGGGCAAAACACAACGTAGGATGACCAGGAGCAATCCTTCTTAAATGGTATTTTCACCATCTGGGGAAGCAGAACAAACCACACATCCATATCCACCATAAGGGGGGGGGAGGACACAAAATAATGACGATGTTTGTGATTCATGTGGAGGATTGTGTTTGGATGACTCTAAGAAGAAAAATGGCACTGCATGGATAAAGTGTACATTTTATCAAGTGTGGTATCACACAATATGTCAAAAAGTCGTAGATGAACTTCACTTCATGTGCAATGGTTGTGCGGATTCCGATGACAGTGAACAGTCATACTAAGTCTATACAAAAGAACAATATTGGTAATTGAAACCATCAAACCAACTCTCATGGATTGAGAAAAATTGCAACACATGTGTATAGTTATCCTTCCAGATGTGTATTAATCATTGTTTATGTATGTAATGACATCTAATCAATAAGTAACTTTATCATGGAATAGCTTCTATACTATCACAGACTTACCTGTATATCACAGAGTTACTTGATTTTGCTAGGTAATATTTTTACTTTAATTTTTTAAATTAAACAGCAGTTGAATTGTGCATTCAAAATTGCTGAGTTATGGTAAAAGAGAGACTCTTTCTTGTGGGTCCAATTATAAAAATATGTTATTAAATTGATGAGCAGCATGTTGATAAAAGCTTAGTACCATGAAGTAACCTAATCATACAACTAGCAGGCCTATTTCAAAATAAGTCTGTACTGATATAAGATTTCAGTGCTTATATCTGTGTTGAATGTGGTGGATGCTTCGAGATACTTCAGTGGCGATAAAAGAACATAGAGCTTCATTAGGATGTGCTTGGTTATTATGCTGAATGCTTGACCAAAATAGAGGCAGCATGTGATGAGAGCAAGGTATAAGATGCTATATAGTATAGGATAAAATAACATGTTAACTATCAAGATTTGTTCAGGATTTTGTAGTTCTGATGGATCGTTTCTTGAAGGAGTTTGCATGTAATGATTTTTTTTTTTTGGGTATGGCTTGGTGGTCTGCTCTTAAGCATAATAATTCGGTATTCAGAAAGTCTCATCAAACCACAAATGTGCATTTGTAAGGAATTGTGTTATCATGCTCCTTTCATCCTGAAAAATTAGAATGTTTTAATGGTGTTTATAAATGTGATAAAATGTCCTATTTTTTGCACTGAACGGGGATGCAAATTGTGTAACTGTGTAGTTCATCTAAATAAGGCAAAGCAGTAATGTGCGTTGTATGTGTATTGTGTTTTCTCTATATTTGGTGAGCTTTAACCTTCACAACAAAATGTATCCTGTATTTAGTCCTTCTTGGTGTGATGCCTTAGCTGCTTATGGAGTTCACTTCTCTTTTCTGTCCTTGTATGATTTCTTAACTCATATGTCATGAAGGAAAGATATTTCACCTTGTAAAACAGAATGTACGTCTCACTGACGACGTAAATATGGTCCCGTGCAAGTGCTGCATGCTTGGACCAGTGTGAGGACAGAACAACGGTTGAGTAGGTTTCGAGTAATGTGGACAGTGTACAAAATTTCATACTAACTTTGAGAAGCAGGAGTGTAACTGCAATGGCAGAACCCTTTTTGTATGAAAGAAATGGCCATTCACTGATGAGCCACTGCATTACACTGACACTGGATATAGTAATATGAGTTTAAATTTAACTTTTTTCCTCACGTGACTAAAATTCCTTTTTGTCAATTTGCCATGGTGACATTTTTTTTTTTTTTTTTTATGGTGACATCTAAAATGTATGGATTCTCGGTATGGAACTTACTTCATGTCACCCTTCTGGCATCTATAGTTCTGAGGTGGCTTCTAGATTTTTGAGAATTTATGCACCCAATGTATTTACTTCTAATAGCCAGTACCAGTAGGTGTAATTCTCAGCACTGTTAAAGTGAATTCTCATATTATATGTGTTTTTGACAGCTTTCACCACAACATTTAAAAACTGATTTATTTTGGAACTGTCTTGTTTATGAAAACTTTCATAATGGTCTTAATTAATTGAATTTTAGACACTTTTATTGAAGTTTCTGGAAATATGTTTTCTTAAATTTATACTTCTCACAGTAATGTTGGCTACTTGTTTACCTTTTTTTTTTGTCTTCTAGATGTATTTTCTTAAGAAATCTGTACAGTACTCTTTTATAATCAAGTTGTTGTGCCTGCATTAAACTTAATATTTTATATATTGTTACTGCAGGAAGAAGACTATAACAGAAAATGTGTTTCTGAAATACCAGTCAAAAGTAATGAAGAGAATCAGAGCCTGCCAGTGGAGGTGCAGGTTAGAGAACTCATGACCAAATCAGACAATAGTGTTAATCAGAGGTCAGTAGTAAGTATGCTGTTCTGTAATAAAATGAAGTAAATTTGTTCTTTTGCTTAATTAAGGACCATGCCATAAAGACTTTTTTTGGGAATGGGGTTACAGAACTATGTTTTCATAACCTTGTCACTAGATATGAGTGGTCAGCTTAACATGCCAGCTGATTTGGTGTGGGGTATGTACCTCTGATCTTACTAATTAGATAGGAAGCCAGGTGCACCCATGATTCACTTTACACTGGCAAGGGGAACAGTGCCTGCTTTTGGAAGGTATAAAATCTGGTTATTCCTGCTTATGGCTAGCTGATCTATTAACTAAGTTACCTAATTTATATGTGATGTAGGTCCTTCTGCATAAATATTTTTCATTTTGGGGAGGCATTATTATGAATGGAAATTTAAGCAATACCTGAGAATTACTTCTGGACAAACATATATTGCAGTTGATAGCAGAGACTAAGTAAAATGTAAGAGATGTTGGTCATTACTTATCTGTATAGTTTTCTACATTCTGTTGATGTGAATAGTTTTAAGTGTTATGCATTAAAGTAGTTTGATAATGTGCAGTTTTTGAGAGACATAATCTATTAAATATCTAACACGCAGGTCTCCAATTGAAAGCTGTTTTTCACATTCGTCTGCCACCTGGCCAGTTTTTCAAACAAATGCTACTGCAGATGATAGCAGTAAAAGTGTTCTTGCTACAGAAGAAACTTCTGATGAAATTAAGAAGAGAAAAACATTTGACTGTGAAGAATGTGGTGTGACATATGTTAGAAAAGACAGTTTAATATTGCACATGAGGGTGCACACAGGTATGAAACCATACCACTGTAACAAGTGCAGAAAAACCTTTACACAAAATAGTGCCCTTGCGAGACACTCCAGAGTTCACATGCCAGGAGAGAAACCATTCACTTGCAGTGTATGTGGTAAGTATTTGGGTGATAATGCTTCCCTCACAAAACACATGAGAATACATACTGGTGAGAGGCCTTTTCAGTGTAACTTATGTGAGAAAAGTTTTGGGAATTCTAATTGTCTTAAAATACATTTACGGACTCATACAGGAGAAAAACCTTTCCTTTGTACCTTGTGTGGGAAGGCATTTGGTGGTAATAGTTCCTTCATGGTGCACATGAGAAGCCATGGTGGTGAAAAGCCATTTCCGTGTAAATTGTGTGGAAAATCGTTTGTTGATCAAAGTACTCGTTCTCGGCATATGAGGATTCACACTGGAGAAAAACCATATCTGTGTACAGTATGCGGTAAACGTTTCAGTCAAAACAGCGCTCTGCTGAGTCACATGAGGATGCACACTGGGGAGAAACCATACCAGTGTACTGTATGTAATACTAAGTTTGCTCATAAATGTGGCCTTACATATCATATGAGAAATCATATGGGTGAGAAACCATTTCAGTGTACTGAATGTGGTAAGACATTTCGTGACAGTGGTTCTCTAGTCATACATTCAAGAATTCATAATGGGGAGCGTCCGTACCAGTGCTCTTCATGCTACAAGACCTTTACTCAGAGGTCTCACCTTGAAGCACATAATCGTCATCACACAGGTGAAAAACCCTTCAGTTGTGTGCGCTGTGGTAAGTGCTACTCATCAAAGCGGAATGAAGCACAACACGTCTGTGGAGCTGATCAGGAAAGAACAATTGGTGTCATTAGTGATTTTACAATACAACAAAAATTGTGACTTATTACTGTTGTTTAGTACAGTGTTAACTAGTGTGTGATGCCCTGTAGTTTGGACACAGAATGTACTCTCTCTGAGCTGGTTATAGAATCCTCTTCTGTATTCTGTGAAGGATGTAGGAAGCCCCATTTGAAGAATACATTGTGATTTGGGGTTCTCTATTCTTTGTTTGGCCCCCTTTCAGGGCTGCTGTTCCTTTTAATTGCCTTCTAGCTGCTGTTGTTTTAATAACACTTCATTCTACTTATGCCCCTTCTCTTCAATGCACTCTTCAGATACCAGACTCATTAGACCTATATTTGTAACAGGTCTGTCATTTGGGAAAACTTGAAGAAGTGGTCGTTTCACTGTCATGAATGAGACAAGATTTGAAATTTGGAAAGAACTTTTCAAATTCTGATTATACCAGGAAGACATGCAAGCTTCATACAGTTGATGCAATGAGGAAACGTTGGTTTTTAGCTTGCTGTTTGGAACTCAGCGCATTCCAGTCGGACTGTCCCACTTGCCCATACATGGTGACATACAGACTGACTGACCCACTGAATTTCCTCATTTTTTAGTATTTGCCTTTGGTTATGACTGTACATGGTCTGGTATGCAAATGAAAATGCAAGAATCACACTTTCCTCTCTATGTAAACCCCCCCTTGTGTTTACGGTAAAACACTCTCTATTTTGGCACAATTACTCGACACTGTGTACACCAGCTAAGTACGCACCTACTATAACAATGAGAAGAAGAAGAAGTACTTGATTTAATCATACAAGTGATTGTTTAAGTTACCACGACATACTCAGATGTATTACGGTTTACAGTTGGTGCAAGGTGCTTCGACAGCTGTCTTGTTAACTAACTTTAATTTTGTTTTTCCAAATTCAAGTCAAGTCCAAATTCTATTACTTAATTCTAAATTAAATACCCTTTTGATTATACAGAGAAGCAAGAGCAATTAATCTGAACACCTTTCAAGTACAAACAATCTTTAACTTATTTTATGTAAAATTATATATATATGTGCTAGTACCATAGAATATAGATTTAGACAAGGAGATGACTGGTATCGTTTATTCCTGAACTCCCGTAGTAAATCTTTCGACTTTTGCCTAATCTTAGGCTGGTGGCAGCAGTTAATCTACCCTAGAATTATTTCTAGACTCTGAGGACTTAGTACCTCAACCCCTTCAGTGTCTACCTGGACACAACTTGGTGGAAGATAAGCCCCAAATCCCAATAGGCACGACACTCCTTCCATACCTGCTTCTGTCTTCTTTCACTTACAAACCTCACTCTCACTCTGCATGCCTGATTTCTTGCTACTTAGCTTGAACAAATTTCATAAATAAATCAAATTCATCTCTTCACTGCAGACATACAGTACATAAAATTCAGTTCAATATTAAACAAGGAATTCCTATACAAAATACTGAAATAAGGTAGGCTGTATGCCTGTGAGACTTACTGCTGTGTAAGGAGATTCAGTTGCATTCTTCTGGGACTGCTTATCCCCAAAGATGAGCACTGTTTTCCCTTGAAATTTCAGGAACCACTCACCCAACCACACAGTGCCACATCCCAGAAGATCTGACTCCTCAGCAACACCACTGTGAGAACCTTGGATCTCACAACTTTCTACACATCACCACAAAGAAGGAATTGTGATGTATAATACTGAAATAAGGTAGTCTGTGTGCCTACACATTGAAAGCACTTCTGCCTACTCAACTGCATGTGGCTGCTCCATTGACTGTATTCTTTACTATCCCCCTTGTATGTTAGCACTACATGTACTGGCTGTCCTGCATGTAGCTGCTACACCTACTGGGTTTTGTGTTCTGTCCATCCTGCATGTAGCTGCTATATGTACTGTGTTCCCTTCAGGTTGTCCTGCATGTAGGCCCTACACCTACAGTGTTCTCTGCTGTCCCTCCTGCATGTAGTGACTACACCTATTTGCTATCATCTCTTGCTCTTGCAGGAAGCTGCTGTATGTACTATGTTGGCTTCTGGCTGTCCTGCATGTAACCACTACCCCTACTGTGTTCTCTTCTGTCCAACATGCATGTAGCTACTATAAATACTGTGTTGTTTTTTGGCCGTCCTGCATGTAGCCACTACACCTGTTGCTCTTCTGTGCCTCCTATTTTGAGTCACCAAACAGCTGAAAACCAACAGACCCCAGCCAGGCTTTCCAAATCTCTTATCCATGCTTTGGATGATGCAGTAGTATCAATTGGAATCCAGAGGAATGCTGCTATTTTCATTGTTGTCATCACTCCTTCAGGCACTGGACTGTGCCATACCTCGTTGAGCTGTGTAGCTTTTCAGGTATGGGACTGCCATGGATGCCACAAGTGAAAAAGAAATGTTCATTGTGTGATGTTATGGTGGTACATAACAGATGTTTGATCAGTGTGAATGTATCTTCATAGGACTGTCATAGTAAATAAGTAATGTTGTCATTTTAGTATACTTTATTTAAAAAGAATGGGCAAAGAATGAGCACTTTCACTAGTAACATATTTTAGCTGTAGTGGCAATGCAGAAAGTTGTGTTTGTTCTCCACACTGCAGTAATTGCCTGATACTGAAATCTGATATTATATTTCATACTAATTCAGACCCTTTGGATAATATTTTTCATACTTGTACATGTACATGTTGAAGTAACTAATGAAGTATGAGATTAGCAAGAAGTAAAGGAGTAATTTGTATGGGAAAAGATAAAGGGACAAATAAACAGGAAACAACTGGACCCCACTAATGTATTACTAATGACTGTATAATCATGTGCAGTGTAGCAAGAACCTGTATACAGTGACAGTCTGTAGACTGCAAGAAACTTTCGTATTATACTGAACTTCATTCTACAGGTACAAAGGGATTATAGCATATTGACAACATGAAGAATGGGAGATATTAGTTTGCTTTTATGCAAAGTAAATAGCCATTTAAAATGAATATTCTCTGTGTTGAACATGGACAAACAAAACTACCTTAGTAACTGTGGTTGTGTATAAAATCACCGAATACATCAGTTGCATTGTGACAAGTAGTATATTGCAAAACATTCAGGCTGACCAGTATTAATTAAGAGACCACAAGTAGGTTCCACTGATCATCTTCAAGTACTGTTCATATCAACAGGAACAATGAAACCTTATAACACAACATAATTGACAGTTACACAAATTATGTTTCTCCTCTCCCTTTACATGTATGAAAAGGGGTTTCAAAATACTGGATGCCAATATTTTTGTAGTTATCAATTTACAAGAGAAGTGTAATTGTGTACCCTTTTGTATTAATTATACCAATGAAGCATGTATACTACCACATATGTACTAGAAATAAAAAAAAAATATGTGGAAGCTAGCAGTTATGTACATAATGGCACAATGTAACATAAAACTGAAAATAAAAGTATGACATGGCACAATGATTGCACAGGACTACATTGTTATAACACTGCTGGAGGAGGTGGAGGTGGTAGCAATGCCAATCATGCTGTTACACCTAATTTAGTGACTGGAAAACCAAGAAATTTTTTAGTGCATATGCAAGACTATGTTACTAATCTAGTTCATAAAAATTCCTTCAAATTTAAAGTCACTTGGCTCTTCATTTGTTTTGCTCACCACCAGGAAAGATACACTTTACATATCATTGCAGAGTATAAAGTAAGTACTTCAGTTAAACAGTGTGCTATTCAGGTTAATGCACAGCATGTTACATGTCCTAATTAAGGTGTTTGCCACCATTTTGTGCAAAGTGTATAGCTGTGTTTTCAAGACACAAGATCACTTGTCACAGCTCAATTCCTGTTGAGCAGTACCCGCACTGTCCGTTAACCGATCCGCAGTTTGCGAGCCGATTGTGGAAAATGTTATCACATAGATAATACTTACACAAAACTGAAGCAATAAAATTATTTTGAAGACCTGGAGGATATCTTTTCTCAGTATTTCCCACAGACATTATGTATGAGACACTTTACTTTATGGTCTTTAACACTAAATTGGATAGAATTTGTTGTACCGGAAGTATTAATTTACTTGCCCTGATAACACACACATTGTACTGTACCACAAAATTTTGTAGAAACAAAACATTTAAAGCACTTTTGTGAAATTCGTATTTGATGTTGGTGTAAAATATTTATATTTTTTAGAATGGGGCATATTGTTTTACATAATTAATTAATTTTCAATGCAAAGTATTAGGGACAATATAGTGGTAGCTTAAGTAATTTTGTAGTTCATGATTATGGAACCTAGGCTTAGTTGTTAAAGGTACACTGACTAAAGTCATTAGTACCAGAAGATATAAAAATTAAAACCCTTTAGGGTCATTTATGTAATGCCTGAGAAATGACATCCGTTGGTCTTGTCTAACACTTACATGTACACAAATTTATACACTACTTTATCAGTGTGAACACTGTAATACAGGTTGCCAGCACTCCCAACGTATTCAAAACAAACTTGCTCACTGATTGGGAAAACTGAAATGCATATTGCATTTGTTGGCCTTCTTCAGTCCTAAATGATGTGTCCAGGATAAAAGTAGCCAAGTTTCAATCTTATAAGAGCATTCCATCAATCTTTATACCATAGAGTAACCAAACAACAAAATGTATGGGACATTAACTAGTCTTGATGGCATGCTGTTCGTATTATAAAACAAACTTTTGTAGGCTTTTGATTTGATTTAATCTTCTGCACAATATCCTTCAAATATTTCAACTAGGCTAAAATTACAAGTTACCAAAAACTGCAAAGTAATACTGGTAATTAAGCATCATCATGTCATAATGTTTGGTCACCAAATTGAGATATTTTTGTTGGCTATAACCATTAATAATGTTGGTGCTGCTTGTGGTTCTGTTACAGTTTGGCCAGTCACGTCTGTGTAATTAAAAATGTAACAGAGTATCTCGTCAAGAACCAGCCTTTTTATATGTAGATTGAGTAACAATAAGTGTGTTACTGTTACAGCAGATAAGTTATTATGTGTCTGTCTGTGAGGGGCTGTGAACTTGTTTGAGTCCTAAATGTGGCTAGTATAATACTAACATATACATCAGTGATTGTGGATGTGTGTGCTTGTGTGCACATGCACAAACATAACAGGAGTTAAGAATATATTTATTGAGACTTTTTCAATAGATTGTGAGTGCACAGTATCTGTGTTTCTTACACGTCATCTATTGATATTTGTATGAGAGAGACTTAAGATCTGAAATTTTGTACGAGGAGTGTTCACAGTGTGGCTCGTGCACACAACTGGTGTGGCTCATACGAGTTGCCTGTAACAAATAATATTCACGTAGTTCACATGCACATGCACATAGGGCTGACCATGAACAGCACATGAACAGCACTGTAAAAGATTCCCTAAAGAAAGAGGATCCATAAATAGCTGAAAGTAACATATTGTAGTTGGATGAACAGAAATGTGAATACATCATGAAGGAAAAGATGTATTATTTTATTAAGGGATTACTGAATTCCTTGAAACACAGTAATTTCTTGTGTCACTAATAGAAAGGGTTGGCTGTGTTTTCTCATGCAGTGAGCAGTGTTGTAATCACACATAATTAGATATATAAAAACATTATTTTTGCCTGTGTTGCCTCCAGAATGTGCAGCTCCTGAAGTTTGTCTAGCTGGTCACCCTTGATGTATTACGGTGTTTTTGGTATTTGATTATTTTTAATACTTATTATAAGAAAATTGTTACAGCATGGTTCTGGGACACTGTGGCACAAACCCTTCATTTTCTAAGGCCAACAGAAAGTATCTTTACAGGAATAAAGTCTAAATGTGTAGTTTGAGAGATGTGAAACACAAAACTATGTCAAAAAGTATGTGAGGTTTGCCCCAAGAAGGTCGGATGTTCTTATGTGACATGATGGAAATGTGTGGCAGTAACAACTGTTTTACTCTGAAGTTACCTTCTGAAACTGTGCCCCCTTGGCACCACTCCTTGTGTGGTGAAATGGCCTTTTTCAAAGCCTTGCTGTCACTGGACATTGCATCCTAATTGGAATTCAGGCTTGCAGGTGCAGCATGCTTACAAACCATGGAGCCACTGTGATCAGCTTTACAGTTATTTCAGTTTGTGTTTTAGTAGTTTCTGTCAACTAGTTGTAAATCCTAACCTAACAAATTTATCCACATACTCAATTAAGTATTGTTTTATTATCTTAGACTAAGTCCACAACATATTGGAACTTGGTCATTATTGAAATGTTGCTGTTATCTCTTTTTTCCAAACATGATATATCTTACCCACTAAAGTAAAGGAAAAACAACAACAAATATTAACATAAGAATGTGGTTACAGGTGGACAAGTACCATTTTGGATACTGTAATCGCAGTTGTTCAGCGCATTAGCAAAAATTATATTTGAAAGCCTCTATAGCTAATTATGCATGTATATTCAATATATATAGTTACGTTATGTATGTACATACACATGCATGCGCACGTGTGTGTGTGTGTGTATGCATATTGTTTTAACCCTATGAAAACATGCACAACTTGCAATAAGCATTTGAATCTTCGCATAACACTATAGTCTCATGATTAATTGTCATGTTTTGTAAAATGTTCTGACAGAATTCTGGAACAGTCTAGAAAATATTTCCACAAGGATACTCATATGTACACTAATATTTTTCGTCACTCTATAAAATATATCACTGTCCATGAGATCCATGTTTGTCTTCACAGATAAACAGATTCCTTTTTCACCAACAACTTTAATTTACTAGTGACTGGATCTCATTTAATTTCACACTGTTAATCAGTTCTGTGTGACAGATACACCAATATCATACAATTGTGTAACTAGGTTACAGCATATGCAAGCCACTGCATATGTTTTGCGCCTTTCTTTTGTTTTTGTGACACCTATTGTTGCACCACTATCTTACAATTAAAATGATTTTTGTACAGTGCATGAAAATACATTTATTAATGTGTTAGAATATGTGTAGAAAGAAGAAAGCTATGTACTGACATAGCTGTGCATAAATCTCAATAGGAGAAATTGTCTTGTTTAAAAATATGTGTTCCCAAAAATTCTGTTGCTAAACATCTTCATCCTTACATATGACAGGTGGGAGTATCAAAACAGTTACAATGTGCACTGAAATTCCTTTCCCCTCTTCAGAATAAGTTTTCATCATTTTGTACAATTATAGTCATAAGTTCTAATCAACAAACATGACTAGAGAATTAATTTAAAACTTTCCATGCTTGGAAGTGTTGCTGTAATCAGTTTTCTCCTTTCTGTACCCCTGTATTACCCGGTGAGAGACTGGCATTCTATCGGTTGTTTCTTTCTTGATAACTCACACTGCCTGTTACTAAACAATAAATTTGATGTACCAGGACCCGTAATTTAAAAACTGAAATGAATATAACAGATAACCCTTTTCCATGTAGTTTGCATTCTCTGCACCCTGACACCCAGCCAATTTAATTTAATGCTCTTTTATATATCATGGTTTAGTGTTTTAAAGTGTGACAGGAAATTTTTTAAAATTTTATTTCGGGCCACTTTGTTAAGAGCAGATGGGTGTTTTGTTATTTAATTTAATTTAGTTTAATTTTATGCATCTTGTATTAAACCATAACACTTCACTGAATTCCTGCGTTAATTTTTTTTTTCGGCCAATTTGTGAAAATGCTCATTTTCCAACAAGTTTTGTGACAGTTGAAGCTTGGCATTGAAGTTTTTGTGCCTGTTTCTTCACGTGTGCTTGAATGTAATTAGAAGCATGTCAGTATAATGATGATTTTATGTGCTGGGTGACCCAAAGGTCGATTTCTGACAAGGGTAAAATGTGAGGACTGGCTCTGAGGCCCACCCAACTTCCTATTCAATGAATACTGAGCATAAAGTGGCCAGGGTGTGAAGCTGTCCACTCATCTCCGTCTAATGCCAAAGTTAGGAATGAGTTCAGCTATTTCTTCATTCCTCCATATGCCTTCAGGTTGTGCACAAGAAGAGCTTTTGTACCTTTCATTTTTATTTGAGCTTGTAACATGATGAGTGTTCTTTCCACATTTTTAACAAAAGATTTTCCTTTATATAAAGGTGATTTAATTTTGTTCACTTGTATGATACCAGAATAGAAGCAGTGCATAAAATGCAAATGAATGCATTAGTGCTTAAGGTATGGTTAAGTGTAATAAGTGCCCACTTATTGAAGACAACATTAATTTAATTCGTTTTGGAGTTTTGAACTTCAAAGATTTTCACAATATAAAGGAATACCTCTCTAAACTCATGATATTCAGGTGATCACAAATAATACATCCTATACACTATACAAAATAATGTTTTTCTGTGATGCTTCTCGATTCATCAACATTTGTATTAATCTGAAACACTTAAGTGATGGAATTACACAGTGCATTCTTACAGTATTGCATTATTTAGAGTAACTTAAAATATTTACTCCTATTTTTATATTTCATAAATCTATCAGTGAATAATTTAACAAGCCTGTCCATGCCTGATGGCCTGTTGGTAGAACTGCTGCCATATATTCAGGAGTGGAGTTGTGTTAGTGACTGCATGCCTGAAACTCTCTCTTCAGGGTCTTACCTTCAAATGCAGTGTAGTGTAATGTAATGAAGCTGGATTAAACACCTGGCACAAAATTCACAACCTTTAAAATCGTACCTGGTCCAATACTAGCTACTCCTTAACCCTTCACTGCTGGCCTCATTGCACTGTATGGACATTTAATTCTATGCATGCTGCTGGGCATAGTGAACTGTATTGTCATGAATGAATTTAACAGTAATATAAATTCAAAACTTCTCTGTTCTGGGCAGTATAGTAGGAATTTAAATCCCAGTGTCTTTGAAGGGCTAATACATCTGCCAAAGCCTTAACCTTTAAAAAAAACGGTGGGAGTTAGAATTACATTGAGCATATACACATGTAAATAGTCAGCCTTCACTTTATAATATGGCCAAAATTAGCTCTCTTGATGGTAAAATCTGGTTTTAAATGTGTGACATGCTGGTAATACATCTAGGGCCATGTTTGGAAAGGGGTTGGAATATTCAAGTTTTCTCATTCATGATAAAGAGTTTTAACATAGGGGCAGTTTGGGAAGTAAAAGGTAGGAAAATAACTAGGCAAAAATGATTGTGCCTAGAAGAACAGATGCACTGCAAGAAGAGTAATCCAGTAGCTCTAATCACTGTGTATAGTGATATAAGTTGAATGTGGAATCACAGTACATAAAAGCAGATTTGTTGAACAGCAAAAGATATATCACTGTTTTGACAGCAATAACTATACAACATGAGGCAATGAGTCCTGTGCCATGAAGTGTTGTGAAGTGTGCTGCAAGGCTTTGAAAATACATAAAAACTCATAAAGGTGCTCCTTCACAATCACAAAGCTGAAATAGAGGGTGGGTGTGAGAAGAAGTCTTTGCTTAGCTAGGGGACATGGAAACCATTGCATTTCATTAAGCTTTGTAAATTAGTATTTGTATCAAAACTGCATCTTTCTACATTACAATAATTTTATGTACCTATATAATGAATACATTCCTTAAGAATAGGTGGACTCTTAAGATAATGGACCAATATCAATTCTGCAACACCCACAATGATCTAATTGTATGCTTTCTTCTGAGTAATTCCCTGGTGCCTGAATTTTATATTCCAATGTTTCAGAACACTCTGTTCCATCCTCATAGGTGGGTAGGTATGAAGAATTCTTCATACCTACCAGCCTATGAAGATGGAACAGATGGGATGTTCAGAAATGTCGGCATATAAAATTCAGATGCCGGGGAATTACCCAGAAGAAAGCATACAACATTCAGAACATGGCGAAAGTTTGAAATCAAGAATGATCTGCTTGTTTAGAAAAGCACCATTGAAGCTGTATTTTGTATTTATTTTATACTGAAGGTTATGATACACTCTTGAATGTTGTTGAACTTTATGCAAAATGGATTTTGTAGTTTTAAGTAAGTTCACACTGTTATTATGTTTAAAGTATGCATAAAGTTTTGGTTACTTGAACAGACAAATCAGATTTGATATTGGGGAATAATATTCACAACTGAATTTAAGATATGAAATTAATCTCTATGCTATTAAATGTGTATCTGAAATGAGTATATTTTGGGAGTGCTAGAATTAGAATTTTCTATCTATGCATGTTTTGTAAGGTGTGCTGTGTTTTAGAAAGTAAGTAATATGAAATATGTCCTTTATTTTCTCAACAATAAGTTTGCTCTTCCCAGGTTTTAGGAACCATTTTACCCATAAAAGTGTGTGACAAGTATCATTGTTTAATATAATTCTTTGTATATTATGTTTATTAGGCATTCTAATTAAATTTGCTGCTTGATTTTACATTTGCCTGTTATCAAAGAAGATGTTAATTCTGTCCCTATGTCACTTAACATACTAAAGATTTTGTGTAAACATTTAATATTCCAAATTTGTTGGAATTTTTATGACAGCAGGGTCATTTCCTGTGTGTTACTTCCTTTGAAAAGTATTAACTACACTTTTAATTATTTCAATGAGCTGTTTTAATCTGCTAGAGTGTCAGATGTAGAGAACAGCAGTGGTTGGAACTAATGTTTAAAGTTCGCTTAATTTCAATGGCCAGCACATGATGTGATGACTACTTTAGGCTACTCCTGAAAACATCTATCCACTTACCTGCAGTACAGGGGAACGAAATCCAGTATAAATGTCTGTGAGACAGGAATCGGTTCAGTAACAATGTAGTGCCCATGCGTATAGTTACCCTCCCATCCCACCTACATACACTCCATGTCAAGTCGTGGTGTGCCCATAATATGTATGCGTATCTATTATGTGTATTGGAACATAAGATACAAGGAAATTAACCACAATGTATTTCAGTTTTGTAGTTGCATCACTTTTCAGTTTAGTGCATTCCCATGACGGTTCCTCTGCTGTCTGAATACTAAAGGGAAGGTGTGAAGAGTCATAGTGGCTGTAATCTTAGAGACGAAATCTAGAGGACTGGGTTGTGACTCTGTGTTGAAGTTACGAGAGGTAATATGACCAATAGATAAGATTAAAGACAGCAAATGCAAGAGGGAAGCAGAACCGGGAGAGCTCGTCAATATGGCGTGCTCTTCTCTTGTATTTGGACAGTGTGTCATGAATTTGCGACATGTGGTGAGGTACGGTTGGTTCACAGCCAAGCCCAGAGTCACCGGTGGTAGCGCACTTCTTCTGTAATGAAACGGGAAAGGTAATAATAATAATAATAATAATAATAATAATAGGTCAGATATAATAATTAGAAACAAAAAAGAGAAAACGTGCACACTGATAAATGTGGCAATATCCGCAGACAGAAATGCCGTGCAAAAGGAAGCAGAAAAGAAGTTAAATTACAAGAGTTTAGGTATTGAGAGACAACGAATGTGGAACCTGAAATGTACGATTGTACCAGTAATTATTGGAGCCACTGGAATAGTAACGAAGTACTTAAGGAAAAATTCGGGAGCTATACCAGGAGAACATTCAGTAGATTCATTACAAAAGACGGCTACACTGGAGACTTCACACATAATACGGAGAGTACTGCAGTGTGAAACTTGAAGCCTGAGCGGTGGGGATCACCGCTGGTTCAAGAGAAGTACCAGGAAGAAAAGGCCTGTGACAAGAAACTATAGTACAAACAACAACAACAACAACTTTTATAATATGTATTATTTGGCAAAGAGCTTAGTGTTTTTTTAAAGCTACTTATATCCATGCACTAATAAACTATTATTTTATGTTAAAACCAGAACCGTTGTAAAAACCTATAAAATACATCCTCTGCATCTTATGGACCAGTTCTATAGTGATACAAACGGATTTTATAATATCTTCAGACATTTTATGCACACATTTTAATGTATTTAATAATCCACGTTTTTATATACACTTTATTGCTGTTCAATAACTCACTGAAGATAATCAAGATAGATCGAAACATGCCGGAGTTATAACCGATTATGTGTAAAGAATATAATTTTGAGATTAGTTTTATTGTGTGAATAGCTGAGTGTTTTGAGAAAACTAAATGAAGTAGGATTCTGTTGTTGTGGGGTGTGGCGCCGTATCACCGAGCAGTTTGTTCCCATCATTTCAGGGGAACACACTGCCTTCATCTTCGATGGTCTAGTTAGGCGGTGTGTTCCATTGAAATGTCAGGAAATGCCTGCCCGCTCAGTGATGCGGCATCATATTCCAGAAGAACTGATTCCTCGCCCACACCGTCGTTAAGACCCCAACATTCGTTATGTCAAGTAACAACTTCATAAGTCGTTTCGTGGTGGTACAGCCTCACATTGGTTGGGTAGGTGTGCATTTAGAAGTACTAAAGTGTAAATTTACGTATACTGCATTATGTTACGGAAGTTCTTGCTTTGCTATAGGGTCCAGAGGGGTTTGTTCAATGAAGCGTATCTTATAAAACACACTTCCGTATTTTGTATACATATGCATTAATTCATGCTTTCTTTGCACTTCTTATAATAAAACGAGATTTTGGAAAAAAAAATCCTTAATGTAAGATTAAACTTTCAGACGATGTTGCCTGTCAGAGTTGACGTCGAATGAATATAACATTTACAGGTATCCTAATATATTATGGATGGAATTAGTTTCACAGCAACACTGTAAAAGTGAAGGAACTAAACATATTTTGCTGGTTATCGTTTATGCTTTAATGTACTGTTTTGAAAAAAATACGAGAAATGCATCAACTTTGAGTTCATTGACAATGAAACATTTTCATAAAGCAGAAAATTTTGAAACATGTGTTATTCTAGGGAGAATAATATGGCATGTCAGCGTACACCCTTTATTACACGAACGCGACGCATAGTCTTAATTAATGCAGACATTAAATGAACATCTCCAAAATATTTCAGTACTTGCAGTTAGTACACAAGTACCAAAACGTGTTGGAGATGTTTATTTAACGTCTGCATTAATTAAGACTGTGCATTTAACTGGTGTAATAGACGGCGTACGCTGATATAACAATGTACGGAATGGACAACTTTTTAAAATAATATGGCATATGCCTGTCAGATTCATTCTATAGGATGCAGCATTCTTCAGTACCACGAAGACATGAGAACCCCTCTGTGAAAAGCGTGTGATTGTGTTTTGTAATCTGAGCTTTTTAAAATTCAAGAAAATTCAAACTATACAGACTGGGAAAATGCGTATTAATTATTTAAGTCAATTCCAATAGACGCGAGGTGTTAAATGTACATTAAACAACGCAGAAAGTTTTAATTCAATATTCGGTATGTAATATGGAATATAGTATATTCTCATTGTGAAAGTATACGCACTCATTGCCACGATAAAGCAGCAAGCAGTTTCCATGGGGGAAAGACGAAAAAATTAACAAGTTAAGAGAAAAATAACAGTTCTATTTCACATAACTAATTTTCTGTATTTTTCTAAAATTAAAAGCTATTAAAAGCTGTCCCTGTCAGTACAGATTGAATGACAGAACTCATGCAATGCTGTGACAGGCAACAAACAGCGTGCAGCCTTATATTTTAGATTAGGACGCTTTCGCGTACGCGCACAGGCAAGCGTAAAAGGCGAGCAGAAGTCGTGTGCACCTCCGGGGACGAGGGTATGGGTTACAGTGGCAGTCACATTGAATGCCCGGTACTTAACAGTTATATTACCTGTTGGAAGTGACACCCACCGGCAAGCAGACAATCCTTTGCTCGTTTTGTCTGAAGTGTTTTAAATTATGGGCCTTCCAACACAGTGCAACAATAACTAAATCATTTATTATATATTCATGAAACCCATAAAAAGTTCAATAAACCTATAGGATACCGTATTTGTCACACGCTTCTTGCACACTTTTCGCCTACCTTGTACATACAAAAGCAAGAAGACAAACTAACACATAGAGATCGTGAAAGAAATAACATCTGTATATAGTAAGTTATTACCAACGGAACAGACACAGTCGTGTCTGCCTCCCCCGAACTCTGAGATACTGCTTTTCCATTCACAGCTTCTGGTGACTTTTTCTTTTTATCGAACATCTCAAAGGGTTGCTTCCGCCACATGTAATTCACGAAGGTAAATTCCAGCAGTGCGCAGAAAACGAATGCTGGAAGAAACGTATACTGGGTAGGTGCTGGCAGAGCTCAATCAAAATGGAAGGAAGAAGGCAGTAATAATGTTAACCACAATTTATCTCAAGCACACTGAATAGCTCACAACAGGGAATATGTATGTACTCAGGGGCATAGCTAGGGGATGGGGACAAGTGGTGCGGCCGCCCTGGGAAGCAGAGGCAAGGGGCGGGAAAATGAACATTTTAAATGAAAAATTTGATCTTCTGCTTTAAACAAATTTTAAATTACTGAGACAAAGGGAAATTAAATAAAAACTATATATTTTTTTAATTTTGTAATTTCTGTCATTGTTCCTGCCCGCCCCCGGGCGTCAAAAACCTAGCTACGCCACTGTACTGACACACAGATTTAGCTGGTTGTACATGCGACTCGTGAAATACGCTTACATTTATACCAATGTTACCAAACAAAATTCTCATTATTATCAGACATTTGACCTTGTTGACTAGTTGTAACCGATTTCTCTGCAGACAAATTTCTTCAGAAAATTGTTGGTAATTACTGTAGTGCATATTTATATTGGCGTATTTTTTCACTGAATTCTGTCCTGTTTTTACGCATTGGCTTTAACCTTAATCCGTTTCACTCTTTTAGTTACCACACATTATGCACCAGTCGATTTTGCTGACAATGGGAATACGCCAATATAGAGCATAAGAGTAACTCTTATGAGAATAGTTCCTTCCTTCTTGGATACGAAGCTTCTTCACTGGGTAATCGTTTTCCGACTCTTCGAAGGAAAGACAGTTCCTTCATCTTCCAGGGTCGGTATGTTCGACAACCGATCAACCAGTAATGCTGCTTCATATCCTATACGACCGTAGTCCTCAACCACAACGCTATGAAAACCTCAAGACTCGCCAGCTCTTTTCAAGTATGTGATTATAAGCAACTGGACAAACATGTACAATTATGCACGTCTTCAAATTTATTTATTCAAACACACATACGTGAGGCACAATTCTGGTAAAATGATTACCACAAGATTATGGGTAGAAATACTGTAATACCAAAGACTGACATCGATTCCTTATGATAATTTTACAGATCATATAGCTTTAATTACGCTACGTTGACGTGGCTTTAATGTTAAACCACCTTCTCATACTACATTTTCGAAGCGTAGCGTCAAATGCTAGGATGATTAGTTAATAATGAGTTGGAAAAGACACGGAAGGAAACTGTTGTACTGTAATTTCATGTGGTATCCTGCCATTTGCATGGAGGTAATGGGGAAAAGCACGAAATGCTTCAGTTAGGATAGTTGACGTGCCTTCTTAAATTCGAAACAGGCACCTTCAAAATGCAAGCAAACCTACTCAGTTGAATACGTCTGTTGTACTGCCAGCCCTGGAGGATAGATGAGCCTGGAACATTGGTGGAATGATACGGCAAAGGAAAGGTGAAGCGCTCGGAGAAAACCCTACACCAATGTCACTTTATCAAACAAAAATCCCGCAAGGTCTACCCACGGATTGAACCCAGTCCTCCGCGGCAAGAAGCCGGCGACTAACCTTCAGGAAGGTATTATTTAAGTATTTGAAAAAAATTAATCACATTTCTATCTCTAAGTTTCACAACCTCACCTGTACATGTACCCATCCATACGTCGATGGCTTTCACATAGCTGACTTGTGGTAAACCACTCTGGATCCCTAAAACAGGGAAAAGTTATTTACATTAAAACTTCGGATCTATGTATTTTATACACTTTTACAATTCCTAAAACAACGCGTTTCCTCACAGAATACAAGTAGAGGGAACTTCTTTGGCATCCAAACTGAAAAAAAAGAACATGTCTAACACTGCCACATATCACGTTTGAAGCCTTTATAAACAAGGAATATAACACACCATCCCCTGATGTGTAGAGCGTGTGCAGGAAGACTAATTGTGTATGAGTGGGAAACGAAAGAATTCTAGTCAGGGTCATACAGGATTACCAAGCGTGCTTCTTCTTACCTCTTACGGCGTCATGTTTGGGCAACATTTCGTAAGCTCCGGGTAAATGACCAACTTGATGTACAATTACGTTATATAATACGTTTATTATTATAATCCTCTACATGTTTTGAACAACTCTGTGCTCATCATCGGGTGGTCAATTTGTATTAATACAACATCTGGTATAGTATTCTCTGTAAGTGACCGTCCGGTGTGCAGGTTGAGAAGGAACTCCTTCTCAACCTGCACACCGGAAGGTCACTTACAGAGAATACTATACCAGATTTGATCACCCGATGATGAGCACAGAGTTGCTCGAAACATGTAGAGGATTATAATAATAAACGTATTATATAACGTAATTGTGCATCGAATTGGTCATTTACCCAGAGTTGTACCAGGATGCACGGTCAGCAAAACATAAAATTTCGTATGCATTTCAATCCTGAACGCTTGAGTGTTATATGTACTGCGTAACGATGATCGTGTTTGACAAAACAGAACTATTTACAGTCTTATTCTACCACGCATAGTGGTTATAGAGTACAATTTGCACATGCTCCAACTCTGCGATCGAATATTCCAATCCATGACGGGGCACGAATATATGTAACAACGTCTCTGTGCTGTATTATTTTAGAATGGGACGACACCCCACCCAAGAAGTCCTTCCTTTTGTTTGATATACTGCACGAAGTGTAATTCTGTAAGCCTTTCAAGTGCAGGCACAGAAGAGTAGGCTAGAAGAAAGAAAGAATGGGCGAAGGACATTGCATCGTCTGCGCTCTTGAAGATGTGCCATTTTCGGATTCTTGGACATTATATCACCCTTATTAGTCAAATCACCTTCTTAACTAAAATGTCGTTTGCTGTCATAGAAAACCAAACTGTTCTTCCATATACTTCACGAAGTTAAGTTTATATATACTAAGATCACGCTGTCAATATTGGGCCTAGACAGTCCTTTGTGCTATTATATAATCATCATGTAAATAAAGTCAACACAACTAAGTATATATCATTTAATGCAACATGTTTCGACCTTTAAAAGATCATCATCATCATCAGTACCAATTACAGGATGACAGCTGAGCCCAGTCTGCATATAAATATCCTATCCTTACCGGGAAAGGATGACGGAAGACTGAGTACCAAAAACGAAGCACAACAGACTGAATTATCTTTGTCATTCTACCTGTCTACATCACCAATATACCCGTTGTTTTAAAACCACTTTATTTATTAAACCTTACTAAACTGCAGCATGCAAACACGATTTGTAAAACTGAGAGCTGAATTCTATAGAAAAAAGTTTATGTACAGTAAAACCTGTCTAACTTGACCACCGACGGTTCCTGAAAAAGTGGTCAACATAAGCAAGTGGTCAACTTACACAAATGTGACCCAAAATAACTTTTATACTCGTATTTTATTTTCTGCTAATTACTGATGCATATAGAAACAGCACAACATATAAATGGTGATAGTTATGGGGAAAAAAATATTAATTTATCTACATAACCACT
>Ga0123357_10002092_pt1 | contig 21952 bp, 23 predicted proteins | sample TergutEmb28metaG_FD_89873 | JGI IMG/M metagenome (GOLD analysis project Ga0123357, IMG submission 89873) | Embiratermes neotenicus P4 segment gut microbial communities from Petit-Saut dam, French Guiana - Emb289 P4 | ecosystem: Host-associated > Arthropoda: Insects > Digestive system > Gut ... | reverse complement strand
TATCTCGCCCTTGATCTCTCCAATGCCGCCTTTGGGCACGACAAGGACGGAACCGCACACGTGGCAGTTCACTCTGGTGGCTGCTTTTCTGAATACTATCTGTTCATTCCCGCAGTCAGGGCACTTTACTTTTATGAAATCATCAGCCATGGGATCACTCCGTGAGTTCGAACTTCTTTGCTCTTATGCATGTGGTCAGGTGTGCCTTCTTGCAGGTCTCACATCTGAACCTTATGTTCACCCTTTTTGTGGGCTTTTCTCTGTCCTTTGGCTTTGGCCTGGGGTATCCTCCGTATCCAGAGGTAGCTTCTCTGAATCTTCTCTGACCCCATTTGAGCTCGCTGGCTTTTTTCTTCTTGACCCTTTCCACATCATGGGCTGTATGAGCCTTGCAGAAGGGGCAGTATGTTTTGATAGTTCTGGGCATTTTCATTTATGTCACCTTAGTGAATCGGAACGTGCTATTATCGAGGTTATATTAAAACCTCACCTATCATAGTTACCTATAATAAAGAGAAGCATCACTCCATTTTGGTTATCGTCCCGTCAGGATGCGATATCAGAACAGCATCCGCTGTGTTGAGGAAAAGTCCGTTCTCCACCACTCCGGGTATGACATCTATTCTCGACTCAAGGAAGAATGGGCTATCGATCGATTCGAATTTGCAATCGTAGATGTAGTTGCCGGCATCTGTTATGAACGGAGAGTTGTCTGCCATCCTCAGCGTTGCTTTGCATCCTTGTCTCTCCAAAGCGTATGCCGTCTTTTTGTGGCCGTATGGAACGACCTCTACAGGCAGAGGGGTCTTCGCTCCAAGTTTCTCAACAAGTTTGGAGCTGTCAACGATGATGACCTCTGCAAGGCTGGCGGCGGCAACTATCTTCTCCCGAAGGAGGGCGCCGCCGAGTCCTTTGATCAATTGTTTGGCCGGGTCCACTTCATCCGCGCCGTCGATGGTGACATCGATGTGATCGACATCGTTTATATCAAAAAGCCTGATGCCGAGGCTCTGTGCCAGATCCGCTGTGCGCTGAGACGTCGATACGCATTTCAGATCCATGCCTCCTTTTACAAGCTCCCCCACCCTCCGCACGGCATACTCAGAAGTAGAACCCGTGCCAAGCCCGACGGTCATTCCGCCCTTGACATAATCATTGACCGCTTTTTCTGCAACAATCTTCTTGAGGTTGGGTGCGTTCGAAACCATCTTTCCATCTCTTTGCCGGGACAATGATGATGAGGTTTATCATCTTTCCCAATATCGGCGGAAGCACTCTTCCTTTTCATTGCCCCAGAGGTTGCCGATGCAAGATTAATCTACCCCGTGTTCATTATAGAGCATATGCGTTTGGCGGCTTTGTATTCCGGAGGCAAGGATTCCACACTGGCGTTGTATCTGGCACAGCAGATGGGACACGACGTCGGATATCTGGTGAGCATAGTACCGAAAGCAGGGGAATCTTGGATATTTCATGTTCCGAACATAGATGCGGTACCTCTGATGGCCGAGTCGCTTGGAATAGAATTGGTCACTGCGGAGACGTCCGGTTCCGAAGAGGACGACATGCGGGCGCTCAAAGCGGCGCTTTCAGATCTGGACATAGACGGAATAGTGACCGGAGCGGTCTGGTCAGATTATCAATGGGATAGGATGAACGGCGTTTGCGGTGACATCGGCCTGACGGTCATATCTCCTCTGTGGAGGAAGGATCAGGACATGGTGCTCGACGAGCTGCTGGCGGCTGGGATCAAAGCGATGATCATAGGATGCTACGCGGAAGGTCTCGACGAATCATGGCTGGGAAGAGAGATAGACGCCAAGGCAGCGGAGGAACTCAGGCACCTCCGAGACAAATACGGCATAAGCGTGATCGGAGAGGGCGGAGAGTATGAGTCCATGACCTTGGACTCCCCCATGCACAGCATGCGGATCTCCATCACCGAATATGAAAAAGAATGGAAGAAAGGCAGCGGCACGCTTATTGTGAAGAGTGCCGTCCTTTCGGAAAGATGATCAGTGGCCTATGCGTTCGATGGCCTTGACGATGTTGTTGATCTCCTTCTGCGGGTCCTTCCACATTCCGGGCGTCCACACCCTGTGGATGTGCCAGCCTCTGGATTCAAGATACTTCTGCCTGTGGTAATCCCTTTCTCTGGTCGAGTCGGACATCTCGTATATGTGGCTGTCGCATTCTATTCCGAGAATGTATTTGTCGTCCTGTTTGATGGCAAGGTCGATCTGGTACCCTCCGATGCCGATGTCCTTCTCCACGCTGTATCCTTTCCTAACAAGCGCGTTGTACACTTTATCTGTGATCGGGGATTCGCCCGGAACCGGAGAAGAAGATTTCCACCTGTTGTCTCCGAAGGATTCCAGTATGCTGGCGGCAAGCTCTTTCTGGCCGTTGCTCACTGCGTCTGCGTACTGCAGATATTTCTTCAGTATGCGCGGCCCCTCGTTCTTCGAAGTCTCGACCTGAAGTTCTTCGGGGTCGAATGACGACACGATGTGTATCTTCTTCTTTGCGCGGCTGATCGCCACGTTCAGACGGTTCTCGCCTCCTTTGTTGTTGAGCCATCCGAACCTCTGCATCAGCTTTCCTTCTTTGTTCTTGGCGTAGCCGATCGAGAAGATGATGACATCGCGCTCGTCTCCCTGGACGCTCTCGATGTTCTTGATAAAAAGGCCCACATCCTCTCCGTTATCGAATCTGATCATCTCCTGGTTGACCGCCTTTCCGAACTCTGGGTCTTTTGAGGACTCGTCATCGATCAGGTCGTTGATCAGGTCTCTCTGCGCAACATTGAATGATATTATCCCGATCGTTTCGTTCTCTTTTCTCTTCTTGAAGAATTCTTTCAGGATCTCCACTATCTTCCTTGCTTCTTTGACGTTAGCTTTGTTGGCCCATTCTCCGCCCACTTTGTGGACCTCGATCGGAGGCCTCTCCGGCCGGAACACGTTCGGCGAAACGTACAGTTTTCCGCCGTAGAAAGCGTAATTGGAGAAGGCTATGAGCTCCTCATACTGAGAGCGGTAGTGGAAGTTCAACAGGATGTTGTCATAACGTGTCCTTGCAAGATCAAGAAGACTCTCTTCTTCAAGCACAGCGGAGACCTCATCTTCCTCACTTTCAGAATCATCATCGCTGTAATCGATACGCCCGGAACCGAGGTTGGAAGGGCGGAGCTGCTTGTGGTCGCCTGCGATAACGACCTTCTTTGCGCGGTAGATGGAAGGTATACCCTTCTCCACGTACATCTGCGAAGCCTCGTCGAATATCAGGAGGTCGAAAAGCCCCATCTCGAGCGGCATGATCTCCGATACCACTTCGGGAGTGAGAAGCCAGATCTTCAGCCCTCTGAACAATTCATAGCTGTAGCGGTTGATGAACTTATTGAGGCTCCATTTTCTCTTGTTCTCAATGATCCTTACGATATCGCCGCGGCGCTTGGATTCTGTTATGAAACGGAGTTCATTCTGAAGTATCTCTTCAACACGGTCCTTTGTAAGCTTCTTCTTCTCTCCGATCTTACGGTCCATATCGGCAACAATGCTGTCGAAATCCTGAATGTCCTGAAGGAGAGCTTTGTGGTCCGCATCGAATTTCTGCAGATGGTGGTTCAAGATGTATTTCAGGATGGTGTTGTTGCTTTCTTCGAAGGACCATCCGGACCCTTTGGAAAGTGAGATCACGTCCCTTCCGTAGATGCGTTCTCTCTCGACAAGTCTGTCATACACTGTGGCGCGGGAAGAGTACAGTTCGTAATCCGCAAGAGCATTTATTATGCTCTTCGGGTCGTCAAGCACCGTCTGAACCGTCCTTTCGTTGTATGTTTTGAAATATTTGTTAAGCATGGCGGTGGCTTCTCTGTTGACCTTGCCTTTGGAGAACATCCTCGACATGAACCCTTTGCTCTTCCACTCCGTCATCTGGTGTTCCAGGTCCATAAGGTCTGCCTTCATCTCTCCTATGTTGTATTCCGAGAGATCGGGTTTCATGAGGGTGAACCAGGGCGTCTTTTCCACGCACTCGCAGTACTCGTTGAAGTTCGTCATCAATACACTGTCGCCGAACTTTCTGTTGAGTTCCTTTACATCGTTGTATTTGAGGTCCAGCATCTTCGCCGAGACCGCCGCTTTGATCATCTTGTACTTTTCAAGATCTATCTTGTCCTCAAGGTTGAGCCATCTGTCCATCGAATAGAGTTTGTACGGTTCTATCCCGAAATCTCCGTCATGGTACATGGTGTCCGCAATGTTCGATAGTACGGATACATCCCTGTCGATGCTTTCGGAGAGGGCTGTGAGATTGGAGCCGGTGCGGGGAGGAACGGTCTCCAGCATACGTGCCAGCTGCTGATAGAAATTGTCCTTGTTGTTGGTATCGTCTATCATTAGGCAGTATTTTGATAAATTGCCCAATCTGGAGTAGACGACATCCAGCGCCGTCTTCTTCTCCGATACCATGAGGACGGTCTTGCCGTTGCTCACCGCGGATGTTATCAGGCCCGTGATGACCTGGGATTTTCCGGTCCCGGGAGGGCCCTGGACGACAAGTTCATCCTCTTTATTGACGGCTGTGATGACATTCTCCTGAGCGCTGTTCAGGGAGTTTATGTAGGTTATGTCCTTCTCGGATGCCTCAAGACCTTTCTCCCTCAACGCAGGAAGCGAAAGAGGACTCGGCGTGTCGGCATAGAAATCTCCCGCATTCAGGTCAGCTATCAGATTGGACAGGGCGGAGTTGATCTCTCTGCCCGCAAGAAGTTCATCAAAGTCCTTCTGGATGTAGCTGGAATACGAGGGATATTTCCCAAGGATCATGTTATGGACCATATGCATGTCGCCTGACAGGTACTTGGGGAACTCTCCGGCCCTGTAATCGACGAAAGGAACCGGGAGCCCATAGGATATCTTCAGCGGGAATCCCTGATCCTCATAGAATGCCACGAGATTGCTCATGAAGGTCTCTCCGCTGTAGTCCTCAATGACGTTATACGGAAGCGGCCGGTTCTTCTTGCTGAATTTAATGAATGCCAGTATGAGGGCGTTGTTGTAGATCACATCTCTCGAATCGTCGATCCTGATGGAGATGCTCTTTGAATCTTTATCCAGGATGACAGGGAACAAAGCAAGCGGAGCGCGGATATCAAAGTCCTCTCCCGGGAGCCTCCCCTCAACGAAAGGATACCCGATATACAGATCATACTGACCTTTGTCTCTGACGTCTCTGTTGACTTCTCTTATGAGCTCATTGATGTTCTTGAAGATGCGCAGTTCTTCGGCGCTTCTCGTAGAGTCGCACAATTTCAGCGATCTCTTCTTTCCGAACAGAAGGCCCATAAGGTCAAGATCGGGTATTGTCGTAAGATCGAAAGCATTTTTCCTGTAGAGCTTTCCAATATAGAGGAGGCGGTTGTTCCTGCTGATGTTGACAAGTTTCTTCTGGAGTTCGCGGAGCGTCTGCATGACATCAGCGTCCATGTTTGAGCCCTTTGCAGCAGTTACCGCATATTTTTTGGTCACAGAAAGGAAATCATCGCCGTAAAGTTCGACGAATCTCTGCCCGACACCCGGAATGGCGGCAAAGTCATCGGCCTTTGTGGGGACCCTTTGCGCCATTTCTCTAAGTGCTTCATCTGTACATACGGTGGGGGTTCTGCCCGTTGAGTGCGTCCTATCCTCTCTGATATGTTCTCTCAGCTCTACAAGCTCAGAATAGAGGTCATCTTCCAATCCCATAAGGCATAATCAATCTCCATTAATAATATATGTCGGTGGTTGTAAAAATGCCCATCAGCGGAACATTCGCGTCAGCAAACACGGTGAAACAAGACGGCCCCGTATCATTGTCCGCTCATATTCCCAAGGGATTAATACCCAGGGCAAAATATCCAAGTATGATCCGCGAAGGAATCATCGGCAAAGGAAGTATGAAGGTGACGGATAAGGATACAGCCATGAGCCTTGGCAGCGGAACGCTGCCTGTATTGGCGACACCCGCGATGATCCTATTGATCGAAAGGGCAGTATCCGAGTGTCTCGTACCCTTCCTAAAGGAGGGAGAGAGCACGGTCGGCACATCTTTGGATATCAGGCATTCCGCTCCTTCCGTGGTCGGTTCGGAAGTGTTCTGCAGTGCGGAAATAATTGAAACGAACGGGCCTAAGATAGTCTTCGAAATAAGGGTCTGGGACTCCGCCGGAGAGGTGGGTTCCGGAAGGCATGAGAGGTTCTTGGTCGACGATATTAGATTCATGTCAAGAGCGGCCTCAAGGACAAAGGGATGAATCAGGCCAGTCGCATCTTTTTAGGTTCTTTGACGATGGAAGACAGAACGATCGTGATCGCAGCCAATAACGTGCCGATCGCGGCCGCAAAGACGAAACCGTCAATGAAAATATCCGGCGGGAGATCTGAGAAACTTACGTTTCCGGACCCGGACCCCACGGTGAATAGCATGGCAAAAAGTGCGGTCCCGATGGTACACCCCAAGTAAATGAATTCGAACATAACAGAGGAGCCCATCTCTCTGCTCTCATCCTCAATGTTCTCGATGATGCGGCCGGCCATCGGCCCGCCGCATAATGCCCACATAAGCCCCATACAGACAAGGGTCGCCACAAGAGGCAATACCATCGATCGAGAGGAGAACAATGCCATTATCAGGCAACTGAGCATCATAAGAGAGCACGACGCGACCGCAAACGCCCTGCGTTCGGTACGATCAGACCATCGGGATATCGGAACGCACAGCAGTAATGTCAGCAGAGGAGAGATGAGGATGAACATGCCGGTCTTGGAGGATGGGAAACCCATGCATACCATCATGTAGAATGGCAAAAGATACAGCAGGCCCATGTAAACAAGATTGGCCTGAGCGTATGCTACCAGCACTGAATTGAACTTCCAATGCTTGAATATGCGCAGGTTCAGCAGCGGATCCTTCTTTCTCACTTCCACCGCAATAAAGGCCGTAAGAGACAATACACATACGATAGCCGACAAGATCACCATCGGAGTATCTTCGGCATACGGGATACGCTCCAGTGCCAGTACCCCGCACAGTATCGCCGAGAAAAGCAGAATCGCACCCACAATGTCGACGCTCCCGCTGTATCTCTCATCGTTAGGAATGACCTTCATGAGTAACGGAATGACGATCAGGCCGAGAGGCACATTGATAAGGAATATCCAATGCCATGAGATCATATCTGTGATCAATCCTCCGACGACCGGACCAAGAGCGAAACCAAGCGAACTTCCGAGAGTGAGAACGCCCATCCCGAGTCCGAGGTTTGATGCCGGAAGGTATTTCAAACACGCGATTGGCACGGCGGCAGCCATCATGGCCGCGCCCACGCCCTGCATCAGCCTTGACACCAATAGCATCTGAAAGCTCGTCGATATGCCGCAGAGGAAAGAAGTTACCGTGAAAAGGATGAGTCCTATCAAAAGGACCTTTTTCAACATACCATTCTTTGATACTCTTGCGAATGTGATCAGGGAACCTGCAAGCACGACATAGTATGTTACGGCTACCCAGGCGATCGTTCCGGTGTCTGTTCCGAAGTACCCGGCCATAGCAGGCATGGCGACATTCACAATGCCGCCGTCCAAGCCATCCATCAGCGATACGAAAGCCACCACGGTAAGTATCAGCAAAATGCCTTTTCTTCCCCGGGTCGCGTCTGACATACTGTCAAAGAGAAGATAGGACTATAAACGGTTGTCTCTGGAATATGCTTTCAGAGGACCGAACCGAAAAGCCCGTGGATTATTACTGGGAACATCAAACATCCAGCCAACGGGATCCTTCCCATGTCTATTGCAAGAGGTATCATGCCGACAATGACCGATGCCACCAAAATCAGCAGGCCGAACGGCCCGGTCAGCAGCAATACAAGTGCCACCACTAAACACAGGACGGCTTTGTTCAGAAGTGCGGCGTTAATCTTGTTGGTCAATCTGCTCATCATCTTTCCTACAGAGATTGTTATGTGGTAGCCTAGAAAGGACGCGATCGCGGCGCAGAGAAGAAGCAGAAGGAATTCCGGTGAGCAGAATCCGGACACACCGTCCCCTACGATCTCTTTTATCACAAGCACGGTCCCGGACCTTCCGCTTCCGGAGACAGACAGCGTAATGAGAGAGAATATCGATGTCACAGTACCGATGGACGCGATGACCGAGATGAACTTCTCCGGTTTATTTTCCGGAAGGAATATCGATGACAGCGATGCACCGACGGTCGCAGTCATTCCCGGATACCAGCCTGCGATCGAGCCCATGATAACGCCCTTGATCCCAGGGATATGATCCACCGGAGAGACACCATCGTCGCGCTGCTCCGGGACAGAGGCGTTCTTGAACGAACTGAGCAATGCAGGTATGCCGAAAAGTCCTGTTAACAGAGGGAAAAGGAGGGTCCCTTCCCCCGATATTCCAGTGGAAGGGATAGGCACATCCATACAGATCAGACCTAACACACCGGAGACTACCACGAGCACGGCAGCCCAGACCATTTTTTCGAGACTGCGCTCCTTCAGGACCATCGCCGAGAGGGTGAATATCAGCACGGCTATGGTGAATTCGTCAAGTTTATCCGCCAGCCCGTGCAGCATCAGATATTGGAACGGCACCGCAAGTATCAGCGCGGACGAAGCGCCGACCGCACTTCCAGTGGCCGCGGCACGCACAGCACGCATACCGTGACCTTTCATCAGAAGCCTGTGCCCCGGAAGCGCGGTCAGTATCTCGTCAGGATCGGGTGCGCCAATGAACACGGACGGAACGAAATCAACGAAAGAATGGACCACCGACGCGGACATTATGCAGGATGATACGATGATCGGAGCATATGATAAAGATGTGAATGTTATGATGAATGATTCCATCGCAGGGTAAGATACAAGCATCATCGAGGCAAGAGTGTTGACGTGTATCCCCGGGACCAGACCGGTAAATGTCCCGATCAGAGAACCCGCTATGCATGCTATTATCACAAAAAGTATAAGATCGGGCCCCACGGCTAAAGGACCGATCAATTCGATTTAATAGAGAGAATTACAGTTAGCAGGGTCGTTGATACTGATGACGCCGTTCTCGATCGAAATATCCAACATTCTTTTGATATCAATGCCCCAACGCCGGTTCAGGACCTCTCTCCCGGGCCCTTTGTTGAAAATGATCAGAACATCTTCTATTGATATCTCATTCTCTCTCAGAGCGCCGATGATCGCCGACATCGTTCCGCCTGTACTGAGCACATCGTCCACAATGACCACTCTGTCCCCCTTTTTCAGGCCGTTTATGTAGACGTGTCCATCAGAATAACCGGTCTTGTATGAGACTGTGATCTCGCCGTCAATGCCGTAAGATTTCTTTCGGATTATTGAATAAGGTATCCTCAGCCTGAGCGACAGGGAGACAGCAAGCGGTATGCCCATCGACTCCGGCGCTATGATGCGGGTGCATTCGAAATCGGAAGCGGAGACCATCCAATCGACTATCTCGTCCAAGGTGTCTGGGTCCATCTCAGGTATGCCGTCGGTGACCGGATGGATAAAGTAAGGATACCCATTGATGTCTATGACCGGACTACGCAGTACGCTGGCCTTAAGCTTCTCATGCATCGTAAGCACAATGATCTCTCAGTTTTTAATGGTACTATTTCTGCGGGCACACTAAACGTCTGCGTCACGGTCCGAGGCAGTCGATCGAGACAGTGACAACTCCATTATCGCGGGCATAGGCGTAACCTCATGTTGTGGCTAATATCGTCAGAATAATGGCTTCAAGTATCATTAGTCACTTTGTACTTTCAATTTGTAGTCTTATCTCATCACTATTTCATAATATTAAATGAGAAACGGCAATCATAAGCAAAGACACAAAAGAGGAAATATTCCGCACGCGCACCTTCATGCAATAAGATTGTACACAATACGGTTCCCTGTGCGTGTAATTTCTGAAAACACAGAGAGACGGCCCAGTCCAGTGACATTTTTATAAAATCCCGATGATAACGGCTCGATTCAAATGGATGTAGAACAAAGAATGGCCATTGTAACCAGGAACGCCGAGGAAGTTGTCACGGAGGAAGAGCTGAAAGAACTTCTTTCGAAAAAAGAGAGGCCAAGGGCGTATATCGGGTTCGAGCCATCCGGTCTTGTTCATTTGGGTTGGGCGCTGGTAACATCCAAGATCAAGGATCTTGCGGATGCGGGGTTCGAGGTAATAGTGTTTTGGGCAGATTGGCACGCCTACATCAACGATAAATTGGGCGGTGACCTCGAGAACATAAGAATATGCGCCAGATACATGGAGGATTGCTTCAAAGCGCTGGGAGTTCCTGACAACGGAGTGAGGTTCGTATACGCAAGCGAGATACTGAGCGACATCGAATATTGGGAAAAAGTGATAAAGGTCGCGAAGGCAACCACACTCTCCAGAGTGAAGAGGGCGATGACGATCATGGGCCGCTCCGAGGATGAGGCAGAAGTGGATTTCTCAAAGCTTATTTACCCAATATTGCAGGCGACCGACATTTTCTGCATGGATATCGACCTTGCATACGCAGGTATGGATCAAAGAAGGGCCCATATGCTCGCAAGGGACGCGGCCGAGAAACTCGGATGGAAGAAGCCGGTAGCACTCCACACTCCGTTGCTGCCGGGACTGAAAGGCGGGGACAGGATGAATCCCGCCGCATTCAAGATGTCAAAAAGCGATCCAACCAGCAGCATAAACATCCATGACGATGACGAAGCAATAAGGAGCAAAATGAAGAAAGCATTCTGTCCTCTGGAGAAAGAGAAGGAGGATGAGAACCCAGTCCTTATGCTCTGTAGATACATCATATTCCCGCGTCTTGGTAAGATGGATATCTCAAGGCCGGAGAAATTCGGCGGCGATCTGTCTTTCTCCAGCTACGATAAATTGGTCGAATCTTATTTCTCAGGCTCGCTATTCCCTCTTGACCTGAAGAACGGCGTTGCGGATTCTCTGATAAATATACTCGGTCCCGTCAGAGAGTATTTCGTGAAACACCCGGAGAACCATGCTGCAATGAGGCAGGTATTCGATAAGATGGAAAAGCTCAGATAAGTTCTTCCGACAAACTTCTTTTTATCTTCCTGAATTCGTCCATGGTCCTCTGCGTGCAGATGTGGAGCATGGCCTCGACATCCCCGATCCCGGAGATCCCCGCAGCACCCCCGTGGCCTCCGCCGTCTGTATCGGTCTCTCCGCTTATCCCGCTGACTATATTGCCGAGATGTATCCCTCTCCTGACGGCATCCTGTGTGGCCCTGGCACTTATTCTGAATTCCTCATCCCTCTGAGAACCGACGAAAGCGACATCCGCGCCCGACATCATGATGGTTCGGCAGGATGTGGCCTCAAAACTTCCTCCGTATGAAGTAGCGACGATCATGTCTCCGATGTAATCGAATTTCGCCCTCCCTATTGCTTTCATCACAGCGATCCTCTCAGACATATTCATCTGGGACTTGGTAAGATTGAACACTTCGTCCATATGAATATCGCTTTTTTGAAGCAGGTCCGCGAATGACATCATCATTTCAGGCTTTGCGTATTGGAAGTGGCCGCTGTCGGTCAGCATTCCGCCCAATAAAGCCATGGCGGCATCTTTCGGGATATCGATGCCTTCGGATTCGATGATATCTTTGATGATCTCACAGCATGAGACCCTTGTATCGTCGCATAGGAAATGCATTCCCTCCCACTTGCCGGTGGGCTTGTGGTGATCAATCACCACGCTCCCAGCCGGTATCTCCTGAACCGAAGGTTTCAATTGTTCAGGGGAAGAAGTGTCCACAACAACTATGAGGTCATATTTGCTGAGGTCACATTCCTCACATATCCTGATGTTAAGTTTCTCCGCCACCAGATTGGCTACCCTATCAACGCCGCCTGGCGCGAAAATGTCGCCGTCTGGGAAACAGACAGAGATCGCAAAGGCCGATCCAATCGCATCCATATCCGCATTTCCGTGGACGAGGATGACCTTGTTTTTCGTCCTAAGCATCTCCGCTGTTTCTTTTACCATCTTCTCTTCCCTGTATACACGTATTTCTTCATGAACTTCACGCCTTTCGTCTGGCCGATCCCGGTAAGCAGGATATCAGACTTGTAAAGTTTTACGGTGATCATTATTGTTATCAGAGTAAACAATATCAAGTAAGCCAGACCTGCAAGGACCAAGGTCGTGTCTCCGAACATCAGGTTGCTCATCACCATCATAGGATGTGAGAACGGGATGGCGAATACGGCGACCTTCAGAATTGCAGGGAGGCCGCCCCAGCTGGAGAACATTGTGATGAACATAGGTATTATGGCAAGGACGCTGATCGGCATGATCATCGTCTGCGCTGACTTGTAATTCTTTGCGAATGCGCCGAGGATCATACAGAGGCCGAGGGCACAGAAGATTGCCAGGAATATCATTACGGCGATAAGGACCCAATCCGTTAGCCCGATGCTCAGGCCGTAGTCATGAAGATTCACACCTCCGGACGAGCCTGTGACCCCTCCGATGTAGAATGTCATTCCCACCATGTAGGCCATGCCGTAAATGAGCCCCACGATCGCCGCCGAAAGCAATTTACCGCTTACGATGGTGGTCCTTTTAACAGGCATGGTAAGAAGGGTCTCAAGGGTCTTGTTCTCCTTTTCGCTTCCCATTGAGGATATGACCATGCTGCCCATCATCATGATGATTATCATCATCACAACAGGCACCATCAGGGTCTGGCTTGTGATGGATGTGGATATCTCGATCGGAGTGACCCCGTTATAGATCTGTCCCTTGATGTATGTGTATTGATTGATGTGCGAACTGGGCTGGATTGGATCAAGCAGGAAATTAGATGAAGTTGTGTCGGTTGCTTCAGCCACCAGCGCATGCGAGATGCTGCTTGATATCCATGGAATAGCAGTTGCCGATACGGCCGATACCGCAGATCGGATGAGTCCGTTGTTCTGGAACACATAATATTCATCGATATGTGTCTGCGTCTGGCTATCAATGCTTGCGGAGAAATCCGGACCTATTCCGAAAGCAGTGTCCAGACCTTTGTCGAGCATTTCCTGTGATATCTGCTGGTCGTCGCCGTATGGGCTGTCCAGCATGACTATGTATTGTGATGCCTCGTCAGAAGTTATCCCATATGTAGCTTCGTAGAAACCATATATTGAATTGATGGCAAATTCAGACCAGTCTCCGCCATCGCCGTTGACTATGCCTATTGCCTGAGGAGAGGTCGCATTGCTTGATTCGTTGCCGACCATCGTACCTATACCCATGAAGATAACGACCATCACAATGATCGAGACCAACATTTGGGGGGTTAAGAGCTCTTTGATCTCTTTTTTTGTAAGATTCAAAAGGTTATTCATTCTTTCACCGCCCTTACAAATACCTCTTCAAGATTGGCCGCCTTATATCTTTCCTTAAGCTCCGCGGGGGCGCCGGTCAGGATAAGGCGTCCCTCGTTGATCATTGCTATGTTGTCGCAGAGCATGTCCACCTCGAACATGTTGTGCGAGGACAGAAGAACGGTCACACCTCTTTTTGCGATATTTTTTATGATCTCTCTGATCTCGTAAGCGTTGATAACATCGAGACCGGATGTGACCTCATCCATTATCGCTATCTTCGGAGAAGGCATTATGGCTCTTGCGATCAGAAGCCTTCTGGCCATTCCTTTACTGTATGTGTCGATCCTGGAGTCTATCCTGTCTCCGAGATCTGCAAGTTCGATCCCCGTGCTGACCATTCTCTCGAATTCCTCTCCGTCAGCGAAGAATCCGGCCATGAATCTTAGGTATGCTCTGCCGGTAAGGCCTTTGTATGCCCCGGCATCTTCCGGAAGGTAGCTGATGACCTTCCTCACCTCGTCCGACTCCGTCATGACATCATGACCGCATACGGTGATGCTGCCCGATGTCAGTTTCAAGAGTGTGGATATCATGCGGAGGGTGGTCGTCTTACCCGATCCGTTTGGACCGATAAGGCCGAAGACCTCTCCCTCCCCTATGGAGAAATTGATCCCCTTTACAGCCTCATGATCACCGTATGTTTTATGTACATCCGTAATAACAAGCGTTTCCACTTAAACACCTTCTGTAATTCCATTAATTACTCAATTGCCCCCCGCTTGTGATCGGCTCAAAAGAGCAGCTTCTGAGGGGATGATGGTGCTTTACGTATATACAGAGTGCGTATTACGCTTGACCCATTGCCTTGTTGATCGTTTCCTGGAGCGACTCGTATTTCTCACGAAGGGTCTTTTCCTGGCGTTCAAGGCCTTTGATCCTTATGTCAAGGGTTTCGAGCGATTCGTCGATGTCCGACTTGATCTTTTCCTTGTCATCAACTTTGATAAGGAGCGAGCCGGAGCTCCTGTAAACATCCCCGGTAGCCTTCGCAAGTTCCGCCGATGTTCTCTCCATTTCTTTCTTCTGAGCTTCCATCTGTAATCTCTGGGTCGATACCGCCTGCAGCTGCTGCTGCGTCTGCTGGAACTGTGTTATCTGATTCTGTAACTGTGGGCTGATATTATTCATCTGTTCACCTTGTTATTCTGCCTATGTCCTCGGTAATCCTTATGCACTCCAGATACGAGTTCAATGCCGCTCTCATCGCCGAAGCGTCAGAGGCGGTAAGCTCTATCACACCGACACCGTTCTCCATCCGGACGCAGGCCTTTGTGCGGGGGAGTTCCCTCCCCGCTTCCGGGCTCAGTGCCGAGATGATGCCTGAAGCATCATCCGATGTTATCCTGATCTCGGCGGCGAACATATCAGTCGGACTTCAGGACCTTCTTCACATTCGGTCTGTCCTTGAAGAAGATCTTCGATCCGCATTTCTCACACTGGAGACCCAGAGCGTTCACGTTCCTGATAGGCTCATTGCATTTGGCGCATCTGTACATATGTATCCCTTATTCTGATACCTGTGACAGGTCTCTCTTCGTCTTGGGGCTGTATGCCTCAGCGGCGAACTTTGTCGCGCAGTGCCTGCATTCCCAGATGCCGGAGCTAACTCTTTTCACGGACATGTGGTGGCAGACAGGGCACTCGTGCTTTGCCTTCTGGTGCGCCTCGATGTTCTTGACCCTGTTGCGTACAACAACGCCGTATCTGGCACCAAATCTTCCCGATGTACCTGCTTTTTTTGTTCCTTTTGCCATTGTATCACCCTATTATCTTTCTTATGGCCTTTCCCTTCTCGACGGCCCTGTCAAGGCACAGGCTGAGTTCGTCGCGTGTGATCGAACCCTTCCCACCTTTCTGCATGGCCCTGAAGTTGCCTTCGTCGTCAGTGGTGACGGTAAGGCGGGCAGATGAGATCATCTCTTCGTCGAAATTTGGGTCAAGTATTAAATCATTTCCTATTTTGACCGACGTGACCGATATCGGGGTGCAGGTGACCGGCAGGGGTCTGTTCTCCCCTTTCCCGTATTGCTCCCCCGGGATCACAGCGGTCTTCAGGGCGCAAACGGTGGCGATATTGCAGGCGTCGAACAGGTTCCCGTCGTAGTCCAGCGCGTACATGTCAACAAAGCACATCCACACCTCTTCTCCCGCAGTGATGCAGAGCTGTTTGACATCCACCATTCCGGATTCGCGTATCCCGCGGTCCACAACGCGTGCGAGTTCGATCGCGTCCTCTCCGGGAGGTCCGGACTCGAACATCGGGTGGGCCATGGGTATGAGTTCCGCGCCCATCGTCAGGACACCGCTGCTTGGTGTGTCGGAGAACGGCGTTCCGGGTATGATCTTCACTCCCGCGATGACCTCGGTCTTTCCGAGCTTGACCCTTGCCGAGCCGTCAGCGCTCTCAACGCACCCTGTGGTGATCTGGATGTCCCTTATGTCATCCACGCCTCTGCTGTCCTCTCTCCTGCCTTCTTTCAGAAGGTTCATTATATGGTCCCTTTTGATCTCAGAGATGACATGTTCACTCATCTTCTTCATCCCCCTTTGCTACGGCGTAGCGCTCTTTCAGAGCGGCCTTCTGTATGTCATAGATCTCATGGCATGCGCCGAAAGCCATATCCAACGCTTTGTCGAACTCTTTTCTGGTCATGTTGCCGTCCATCTGAAGCAGGACGATCTCGTCCGTGGAGGGAACGATCGCAAGCGGAACATCCGCCTGTCCGAAGTTATCCTCTTCTTTGTTGAGGTCGAGAAGCACATGTCCGTCAGCTTTTCCGGCGGCAACGGCGGGAACTATGTCGCGCATAGGTATCCCCGCATCGGCGAGAGCTACGGATGCCGCAGTAAGGCCAGCGCATCTTGTCCCTGCGTTCGCCTGAAGTATCTCGATGTATACGTCGATCGACGCACGCGGATACAACTCAGTAAGGACAACTTTTTCCAAGGCTTCGGATATTATCTTTGAGATCTCGATCGATCTTCTGTCCGGTCCCGGTCTCTTTCTGTCGCTGACCGAGAATGCCTGCATGTTGTATTTGCATTGGATTATCGCTTTTGTGGGGTCCTGCAGGTGTCTCGGGTGGCATTCCCTTGGCCCGTAAACTGCCGCAAGCACTTTGTTCTTTCCTATCTCCAAATAAGCGGAGCCGTCAGCGTTGCTGAGTACTCCCGCTTCAATATGAACAGGCCTGTGTTCGTCGGTCTTCCGTCCGTCGATCCTCATGCCTTTCTTGTCAACCAATATCATGTCAGTCTGTCCGCTCATCAATATTCCTCCCCATCATCCTTCTTTGGGAGTTTGCTTTTAATAAAGTTTTCAACCCTTTCCGTTAGGTTGCTGCTCTGGGCCTCTTTCTCTATCATTTTTATGGCCTCGACCGCAACATCCGCGTTCTTATCATCGCCGTCGATCCAGATCCTTCCGTTCTGCCCTACGAAAATGCGGCAGTCGGTGAGGTTCTTGATCATCTGTATCATGGAACCGCTCTTGCCGATCACTCTCGAGACCTTCGAATGAGGCATTTCCACCATCTGGCCGCCTTCGATCCTTCTGAGTCCCGAATCCTTCATGGTGACCTGGATCTTCTTGCTCTCGTCCACCATGAGTATCTTCAGCATCACAACGTTCCCGACGTTGAGGTATTTCGACGTGTCCCCGAATTCCACTTTCCACGGGACCTCGTTCACGTGCAACGGAGCTGGGTACGGTGCGTTTATGTCCACAAGCCAGTTCGAAGGGCCTATGTCCTCGATTATCCCGATCACGGTGTCTCCCGTGCTGGGCATGTAGCGTCCCCCTAGCGGGATGACGCCGACGGTGTCATGATACACATTCCTAACGCCTAATACTCCGGCGTATACTTTGCCATTAAGCACATATGCGTTGTTCCCGGCACTCATCCCGCTGTCGTCCAGCAGGTCTCCGGGGACCACGATCTCTCGTGCGGATCTGGCGTTTCTTTTTTCCATATTTATCACATCTCTTGAACGTATAGTTAAATTATTTTCACAGACGCTGTTCCTTTGGTCTTATGTTTGAGCTTCTCCGTCAGGTCAGGCACGACGCCGGCAGGCAGCTCCATCAAACCTATCCATGAACCGTCAGCCGCCCACTCTTCTCTTTCTATGATCCCGTAGTGGATCATGTCGTCAAAGCATCTCCCGTAATCCTCGCCTTTGAGTTTTATGGCGATCTTGCTCTTTTCGAAGCGGATGGGGAGAAGAGGACGGAGGAGTTTCATCGCCTCATCGATCTCTTTCTCGATCGGTTTGAACGGGTCCACATGGAACTTGGCCTCTTCCAAAGCAAGTTCGATCCTCACATACGGGTGCGGAAGTTTGGTCTGAGGGTTTATGGCGTTGGCAGCGATATATGAGATCACCTGGTGTCTTTTCGCCTCCAGCATCTCTTTCCGCTGTTCCGCGGTCATCTGGACCTCGCCTTTCTCGATGATCTTCTTCGCTATTTCCGAGATATCATCCGTGCCGAAGACCTCTTTGATCTTTTCCTCAGCCGGCCTGGTACCTTTGCTGGAATTTTTGAAGACATCCTCTACGGCAAGGAAGTCGATAAGATCCACTTTCTTACCCTGTTTGAGGGAGTTCATTACAACGGGATCGAGCAGGATCTCGAAGGTCTCTCCGTGGCTCTCCAGCCTTGCCACGATAGCGTCGTTCAGGTCGACCATGGGATCAAGCTGCTCAGACCTTGCCGATGATCTTCGTGATCTCGGAGTCTGTAAGTCTTCTGAATTTCTTTCCTTTCTCAACCACTCCGATCTCAACAGATTCAGCCGACAGCTCGTCCTCTATGGCTGCGCCCAAGGCTTTCAGTCCGAGTTTGGCGGCAGCCTCGAAAGACATACCATCGGTGAATTCCTTTTCGAACATGTCCATAACGACCGGTCTTCCAGACCCTATGCTGGTCGCCCTGTATGCGACGAGAGCCCCGGAAGGGTCTGTCTCGAAGAGGTGTACTCCGAGGTCATCCACGCCCGCGACAAGCAGGGCCACCCCGAATGGGCGTCCGCCGCCGTATTGGGTGTAGTTCTGCTTATAGTCGCAGACATTTTTGACCAAGAGCTCCACGGCTATGTTCTCCCCATAAGTGACCTTGTGCCTCTGGGCATACTTCCTTGCCTCGTCAATAAGGACTCTGGCATCGGCCACGAGACCGGATGTCGCGCATCCGATGTAATCGTCAATGTCATAGATCTTCTCGATCGAACCCGGTTCGACGAGTTTGCTGGACAGTCTCTTGTCCACCATAAGTATGACCCCGTTCTTGAATTTCAGTCCGATCGTGGTCGTGCCTTTTTTCACTGCTTCGCGAGCGTACTCTACCTGGAACAATCTTCCGTCGGGGGAGAATACCGTGATCCCCCTGTCATATGCCATTTGTCCTGGTTGCATGTTTCTCTCCTTTCTTCAGAACCCGCTAATGCGCCGGACTATATTATTGTTTACAGACGCGCGTCTATCATACGATTATTTCTTTGGAGCTTTCAGCTCGGGATATCTCTCCCTGATCTTGCGGAGAGTGCCGGATGTCATGAGGGATACACACGAGGGATCGGCCTGCGACATGACGCGGATCGTTCTCTCTCTGGTCTTCGGGGCGCATCGTATTATCGCCTTGCCGTTAGTGCACTGGACAACATATAAGGGGTTGTCGGGCTCGTTCGACTTCATATGCCTGATCAAAACATCTTTTTTCAGATCGGAGGATACATCGAATGCGACATATCTCGTTCTTCCTCTTTTGCATTTCACGACCATTGAGGGATACCTTCATTTTTGTTCCTTGAGCACCGTCATCGAAGCAGACTCGTACACCGCACCGCATTTTTTGCAGACCGGCTTGTTCATATCCACCACATTGCCGCACTTGCAGATGAATGTGCCGTCCTTTCTTGGCAGTACGGCACCGCACGAACAAATGCTCCCTTTCAGGAACCTTCCGCAAACGGGGCACCTTTTTCTCTCGGGCTCTCTGACCTCCATGTTCTCGTACTTCTCGCCGCAGTACGGACAGGAACCAGTCGGTTTTGCGCAGGCGTCGTGGAATATCTTGCCGCATGAACATATGGCGATCGGGTCGTCGTCTATTCGGCCGTAGCATATCTCGCACTGCTTCTCATCCTCTCCTTCATCCAGAAAAGTTGTAGATTCTTTTTCTGATTTTCCCGTAAGTTTACTGCGGAGATCATATTTCGCATTAAGATAACCCTGGAGGACAAACACAATGGCGAATAGTGCAACCAGCACTATAATTATACCCAGAGAAAAAAGCACATGACCTATTTCCATGATATGGTTAATAAAACTAATCCTTTTAATACTTCTTGGTGGAGGGGCAGTTCCGACCTGAAAATCACATACGATTTTTATTTTCTTATGCAACGTATTTACAAAAATTTAGGTTGAATTACCGTTTAATAAAATGTCTATTTTTCAGTATGAAATTACGTCTGGGTCATATAAAAACGAGCTAACCTCAATTTTGTATAAGATAATTATTGTTTTGAAGAAAAAGAAATTAAATAAACGCTTTCTAGTATATTAAGCATTATGTCGTAAGGGCTTTATTAAGGGAAGAAATACCCTTTTTCATTCCAATTAATAATTGGTATAAAAACTGGAGGCAAGTATTTGACAAAATCAGCATTAGTTATCGGCGGGGGCATCGCAGGTATACAGGCATCGTTGGATCTTGCAGACAGGGACATACACGTCTACTTGGTGGAGAGGCTCCCCACGATAGGCGGAACGATGTCCCGTCTCGACAAGACATTCCCGACAAATGACTGTTCTGCATGCATCCTTTCACCAAAGATGGCAGATTGTATAGGTCATCCGAACATAACGACCCTGACCTTCCACGAGGTATTGAAAGTGGAAGGCAAAGCGGGGGACTTTAAGGTCACGCTCAAGAGCAAGGCGAGATACGTTGATCCAAAATCGTGTACCGCTTGCGGTGACTGTCTAGCAAAGTGCCCGACAAAGGGAATATCGGACGAGTTCGAATTCGGTCTGTCAACCAGAAGGGCAATTTACATACCACACGCACAGGCAGTGCCCAGAGTAGCTATCATCGACGCGGCCAACTGTAAAATGATACTGAACGGCAAGTGCGGTGTATGCGCAAAAGTATGTCAGAAAAAGGCAATAAACTATGAAGATAAGGACAAAGAGTTCGTGATCGAGGTAGGATCAATAATCGCCGCGCCAGGACTCAAGATCTGGAACGCATCCCTCGCAACGGAATACGGTTACGGCAGATTCAAGAACGTCGTCACCGCGATGGAGTTCGAGAGGATGATGTGCGCATCCGGTCCGCTCAGCGGACACATCAAGGTACCTTCCTCCGGAGAAGAGCCGAAGAGGATCGCCTTCGTGCAGTGCTGCGGTTCAAGATCCGAGAAAGCAGGCTGGAAGAAATACTGCTCCTCAGTGTGCTGCATGTACGCCACAAAAGAGGCAATCATCACCAAAGAGCACCTCGATGTTCAGGAGGACATATTCTTCATGGACATAAGGTCCTACGGAAAGGAATTCGAGGCCTACATCGAGAGGGGACAGAAAGAGTACGGAATAAAGATGCACAGGTCTGCCCGTGTATCCAATGTCGAAGAAGACCCGGTGACAAAGAAACTCACCGTCAACTACACAGACTCCGAAGGCAACCCGGCCTCCGGCGAATACGACATCGTTGTGCTCTCTATCGGTCTCAGCCCGCCTGACGGAGCAAAGGAGATCGCAGACAAGCTCGGAATAGAGCTTAACGAGTACGGATTCTGTAAGACAACGGTCTTCAAGCCGCTCGAGACAACGAAAGCAGGGATATTCGTAACAGGAGCTTTCGCAGCACCGAAGGACATCCCGACATCGGTTGCCGAGGCAAGCGGATCCGCCGCAAAGGCCGGAGCATACATCGTTGACGACAAATTCGTACCGCGCGCACCAAAGGAATACCCCCAAGAGAAAGATGTTGACGGCAAAGAGCCCCGCATCGGAGTATGGGTGTGCCACTGCGGTGTTAACATCGGATCCGTGGTCGACGTCCCGGCAGTTGCCGAGTATGCAAAGACACTTCCGAATGTAGTGCTCTCAAAACAGTCGCAGTACGCCTGTGCGCAGGACTGCCTTGTCGAGATCACGAATGCGATAAAAGAGAATGACCTCAACAGGGTCGTAGTGGCATCCTGTACACCCAGGACGCACGAGCCTCTGTTCAGAGAAGCGTGCAGGGACGGCGGACTGAACAAATATCTGTTCAACATGGCCAACATCCGTGACCAGTGCTCATGGATTCACATGCATGCGTCCGAGGCCGCGACAGTCAAAGCAAAGGACCTCATCAGAATGGCAATCGCGAAAGCCGCGCTTCTGGAGCCGCTGGTCGGTTCCGAGATACCCGTAACAAAGGTAGCGGCGGTCATCGGAGGAGGAATAACCGGCATGACAGCCGCACTCGATGT
>Ga0123357_10002091_pt1 | contig 21960 bp, 17 predicted proteins | sample TergutEmb28metaG_FD_89873 | JGI IMG/M metagenome (GOLD analysis project Ga0123357, IMG submission 89873) | Embiratermes neotenicus P4 segment gut microbial communities from Petit-Saut dam, French Guiana - Emb289 P4 | ecosystem: Host-associated > Arthropoda: Insects > Digestive system > Gut ... | reverse complement strand
TGTAGGAATACATAATATCGGCAGGGTCATATTCATAAATGAGTTTTGCCTTGTTCTCAAAACCCTTTATATGCGTAAACGGAACAGCATATTCATCCACGTAGGGAAGAAAATTTCCCTGACGGGTATGTCCCGCAACCAGCCCTATTGGATACCATTGAAAGGTAGTTCCTTGAATGTCTGAGGAATAAAAAACTTCTTCCTGTTGCAAATTATGGCTTACGTTGTAAAACACCGGTTTACGGTTTCCCGCCTTGCGGAGCGCCGCCAGCATCCCGTTGATATAATCGCGCGTCTGTTGCTGTGTACCATCGTGACAAGGCTCGTTATTTACTTCAAATCCAACAATATCAGGCTCATCCATATACGCTTTTCCGGTATATCGGTTTACGTGCTTCACCAATTGGGCAATATAGTTTTCCTGCGCCCGTATCGCTTCCGGATTCTTGTGAATATCGCATTTATCGTATTGATAAGAAAATCCGTCCGTCGGGATATTCCGCTCCGGATAGCCGTTTCCAAAATTAGTCATGGTCGTCAGGACAACTCTTATGTCCCGTTCTTTCAGCTTGCTAATCAGATAATCCAGCAGATCAAGATGATCGTTTTCAAGCAGATTGCCTTGCCGGTCGGATATTTCCACATCCCAGATATGAATGCGGTAGGCATTGAATCCCAAGCGTGCAAAATGATATACATCCTTATCAATCGCCGCTTTACGGTCGATGTTCAAATATCCGGTGGCGCGATAGGAAAATGCAAACGGGAGTGTGTAGTTCACGCCGAAAAAAGACGCTTCCTTATGCGTGTCCGTCCAGCGCATCACTCCTTTTTTATCCACATATATCTGATTCTGAGCGTTGGAAGAAATTGTTCCCAGATATAACAGAAATAGTGCAACAATAAAAATAAACTTTTTCATAAAAATTCTTTATAACCAACGAGTAAAACGATGCAAATACCATTGTTTGACAACCTGCGTTAATCCGCTGTAACAAAGCAATATTAACAGTAACCATAAGAAACAATTCACGAGATGGAAAGCGCGACTTTGGATGAACGGTGATCGGATTCCAAAAGTTACGCAAACGCAGAGATGTGATCGTGAATATGTTTGAGTTTTAGAGGCATCTTTTTTTATTTTGCGCGTAAAGGTAGAAATTTTTTTTATACAGCAAAAATATTCTTGGCTAAATATTTCTGAAAAAATGATTGTCTATTTAATAATTACCATTATCTTTGTGTCAATTTAATTCTAAAAAATAATAATATGTCAAATTCACATGTCAAATTCTATTCCGGAGAAACTATTCCCTTGGAACTTCACAAGACCCGTATCGTTCAAAAATTGAATTTAGTTCCTATTGAACGACGATTGGAAGCGCTCTATGAAGCAGGCTTCAACACTTTCGGTTTGAATACGACCGATATTTTTCTGGACATGCTGACTGATAGCGGCACAAATGCCATGAGCGATAATCAGTTAGCTGCAATGATGAGGGCAGACGACGCTTATGCCGGCTCGCAAAGTTTTACGAGACTGCATGAAGCAGTTAAGGATGTCTTGGATACTCAATATTTTTTACCTGCGCATCAGGGACGTGCCGCTGAAAATATTTTAGCGTGCGCTTACATACGCAAAGGCAGTCTTGTTCCTATGAACTATCACTTTACAACCGCACTGGCGCATATTACCGAAAAAGGCGGGCAAATTGTTGAACTGCTTTATCCTGAGTCTTATAAAATAAAATCTTCACATCCTTTTAAAGGAAATATGAATCTTGAGGCTTTGGAAGCGTATATTCAAAAGCACGGTAAAGAAAGAATTCCTTTTATTCGTATGGAAGCGTCAACCAATCTTATTGGCGGACAGCCGTTCTCAATAGAAAATTTCCGCGCCGTCCGCGCTATTGCAAACAAGTATGATATGCGTATCGTGCTGGATGCAAGTCTGCTTGGCGAAAATGCCTATTTGGTAAAACAGCGTGAAGAAGAATTTAAAGATACGCCGCTTGCCGACATCATTAAAATTATGACGGGGCTTGCCGACATTATTTACTTCTCCGCCCGCAAATTAAGTTCTTCCCGCGGTGGAGGTATTTGCACCAACAACGAACTTATTTACAAAGAATTGGAAGCGCTTGTCCCGCTTTATGAAGGATTTTTGACCTACGGAGGTATCTCTATCCGTGAAATAGAAGCTATGGCGGTAGGATTATATGAAACGCAGGATGAAACAGTTATTTCGCAAAGTCCTTCATTCATCGCTTATTTAGTGAATGAAGCGGAAAAACATGGCGTTTCAATGGTGACTCCTCCGGGCGTATTGGGCGCGCATGTCAACGCAATGGAGATTTGCTCTCACATACCGCAAACACAATATCCGGCAGGAGCATTGGCATCTGCATTTTTCTTGATTTCCGGTATCAGAGGTATGGAACGCGGATCTATTTCCAACCAGCGTGATGAATATGGCAACGAAACATACGCCGATATGGAATTGTTGCGCTTAGCCGTTCCGCGCAGGGTATTTACCTTGTCGCAAATCATGTATGCAGTTGACCGTCTGGTATGGTTAAAAGACAATCGTGAATTGATTGGCGGGTTGAAGTTTGTGTATGAACCTCCCGTATTGCGTTTCTTTATGGGACGGCTTGCTCCGGTATCCGACTGGCCTGAAAAATTGATGGCTAAGTTTAGGAAGGATTTTGGGGATAGTTTGTAATGGTTTGATATTCTGAGAGTAGCATAAAATTCTGTTTGAACGCAGATGACGCGGATAATGCAGATTTTCGCAGATTTTTATATTGTTGATAATTAAATATATATGAAATTTAATTTATATATTATCTGCGAAAATTCGCGTTATTCGCGTTATCTGCGTTCTTTTGAGACGATGGTGTAAACTGTTTCCTTTACATCCACTTTGTTATATCATTCCAATATTGCGGAAAAAGATAAGTTATCGAATTGACAATACCTTTACGAATACTCAAGAGAATTATCGTGGCGTTGAACAACCAAAACAAAACAATAAACAAATACGATTTCAAATAACCGTTTTGCTGTATATCGGTTTGATAATTCCGTGTCTGTCTGGCAAAACATGCAGAGTGAAAAGCTACGGTAAAACCAATAAAAATATCAAACCACATTTGTTGTTTCCACGTACCAATGATACGCAACAAAAGAAAGGCATAAGTGAAAATTGGTAAACAATAAGGCGCTAACGAAATAAAAATATCGCCAAATCTGCCACCGCTGTGTTTCATAACGCCACTGTGCTCCCCAGCGTAAAAGGAATGGATTTTACGGAAAAACAAAACGGCAACGACGGTATGTGTCAGTTCGTGGATAAATGTCTGGAACAGTTCGCCGTTTTTACGGACAAAAGGTAACATCCGCAGAATAAAATACGTCGCAAAACCGGCTCCAAACCATTTGTACAAATCATAATGCTTTATTCCCCACAGTAATACCGGATAGAACTCAATCGCAGCAAGTCCGAGGCAAATGAGCAAGAGAGGGTAACAGAATATTTTTAACATGATTCCATTTTATTCTAATTGTATGTAAAATAGCATTTTATGATGTGTATATTCGTTTGTTAATTTTTTCCATGACAGATAGATAATCTTTGCTATTTTCAACAAGTTCTTTAATTGCAGGTTCTATTTCCAAATTGTCATTCGGCAGTTGAACGACATACTCTTTCCTGATTTGTTCAAATTCTTCACTGACTTTCTTTTCCGCTTCTGCCTGCAATTCTGCTATTTTTAAAGTAAGCAATTTTTGCGCGGTAACGCTTTTCAATAGTTTCGATTGTTCAATATTTTCTTTTTCATCTTCAATATCTTCGGTTTCTTTTTGCCAACCTAATTCTTCCCTTAATAATTTTAGAAGATTTTCTGAGCGTAATAGAGCCATAATGAACCAAAAAATCGATAAAATAATCAAAACTGTATTAAGCCATTTTGGTGAGCTTCCATCGAAAATGACGATAGTCGCTAATACTGTTAAAATGGGGAAAATGTGTGAGCCAACCATGAACCTGTCCTGTCTTTTTCCAAGTAAAAAAGGAAATAATGATAAAATTGTTATAATCAACAGGATTACTCCAAATATCCAATTAACATTCCAATTATCAATAAGCAAACTTAATCCGCCAAGACAAATCAAACAAAACAGAGCCGGTATCACATAGTATTTCACTGCTGATCTAAATTTGCTTTCTTCAACTTCTGTTTCTTCTTTTTTCTCAATATCTAAAAAACATCCTATTGCATTGACAGAAAAAATGATAAATACAACAGCCGCCAATGTATATAAACTACTGTAAGAAATTGGAATAATCCAACCTGCCACAAAAGCGTTTTCTTTAAATAAGCCTGCTATCACTTTGTAAATGGGGATAGCGCAAGCTATAATAATAGCCATAATACTCAGGAACCCCAAAACTCCTCCGTATGCTTCCAAAAATTCATTATATTTTGAATTTATTCTATTTTCCATTTTTTTGAATTTTATTTGTGAATAAGTTAAAATTTCTCCGTAAAAGAATATATTTCTCTACCTGTGGAGTTGAAAATTGCAGTATATCCCTCATCATCATACGCTTTAATATATCCGTTCTCCAATATTTCGATATGCTGCCAAATCCCTTCTAAAATCCATTTCGTGTTCAACTTCTTATCATATACGTATGTAGTTTCGCCGCTATTGGCAATAATAAAATTTACTCTCAAAATTTCATCTTCATCCTCGTCTCCTTCTCCTGCATACGAGTAGTCATAATCAAAATTTATATCATTATATAACAGTGGAAAAACAGTATCTCTGGTGTTGAAATCCAAGAGTCCTACCTTTTCATCGTTGGTCACTTTAATGAATCCGTTGTTCATATTATATTCAATTTTATCATATAACACAGGTAATACTTCATTTCCCAAAGTATCAATTATTCCATATTTACCTTCCGAATTTTCTATTTCGCACAAACCATCGTGGAAAATATACTCTACATAATCATCAATCTCATCAATTTCATCATCATAATTACCACCACCATCATTATATTCAGTATTAGGAATGTAACAGTCAAACTTATGGGGGATAATTGTTTTTCCTGTTCTAACATCAATAAAACCAAGTTTGCCAAGCGTATCTACGCAAGCAGCAAGGTAATTGTCTTTGCCCTCTATCCAAGCATTTCGATATTGCGGCTCGACGATGATTTCTCCTGTTTTGGCTGAAATATAACCACGTAAACCATTTTTTACAACAATTACTACTCTTCTATCCCACCAAGAAGTGTTGAATACTTTATCGTATTGATTGCCCACAATTTTTCCAGAGGCTTCATTCTTTATGATACATTTGCCATTGTTATATTTCACTGCTAAAAGATTGTCTGATACCGAAAAAATTTCGTCTATACCAAATCTTTGAGCATAATATTTTTGACCTTCATAAATTAAAACTCCTAATAGGACGGCTAAAAAGAAATAAATTACTACTTTCTTCATATATTAAATTTTAAACTCTTTAATTCCAATTTGAGGCATATCTACTTTATATTTTGTATTATTCCATTAACATTGCTCGCGAATGATCGCACACCGGTTGATTATAGGATAATTAACTGTTATCACTAATGACATAACAAGGCTATTTTAATACTTGTGCGAGCTTGTTATCCAAATCATCGCCACGCAAATTACTTGCAATAATTTTTCCTGTTGGATCAATCAACACATTAAACGGAATACCTTCAATATTATAAGCTTGAACTGCTTTACTTTTCCATGCTTTCAAGTCGCTCATTTGATACCAAGTAAGATTATCATCTTTGATTGCTCTTATCCATGCGTTTTTATCCATATCAAGCGATACGCCGAGAATGGTAAAATTTTTATATTTGTATTTGTTGTACGCTTTTACAACATTCGGGTTTTCGCTACGACAAGGACCGCACCAACTTGCCCAAAAATCTACTAATACATATTTTCCTCTAAAATCGCTAATTCGCATCAGATCTCCATCTGGAGTTTGCATGGCAAGGTCTGGTGCCAGTTGGAAATTTGCATTTGAAGCAGAGTTACTTTGTATGTTAGCAAGAGCGTCTTTTGCATCAGCATCACCTTGGACGGCTGATTTTTTATACCAGTATACAGCTTGACTAATATCTTTTGTTACACCGTATCCATTGCGGTAACAAACTCCGAGATTAAATTGTGCTAAAGCATTTCCTTGGTCGGCTGATTTTTTATACCAATAAACTGCTTGATTATAATCTCGTGTTACACCGTATCCGTAATAGAAGTAATTGCCAAGATTACGTTGTGCATCAGCATAACCTTGGTCAGCTGATTTTTATACCAAGACACTGCTTGGACATAATCTCGTGTTACACCGTATCCGTTACTGTAGCAAACCCCAAGATTAAATTGAGCTACAACATTGCCTTGGTTGGCTGCTTTTCGGTACCACTGAACAGCTTGATTATAATCTTGTATTATACCGTCTCCAGCCCAATAACAATAGCCAAGCTGATTTTGTGCATCCGCATCACCTTGCTCAGCTGCTTGTTTATATAGTGGAACCGCATTGCCGTACTGCTTGTTGTTAAAATATGCATTGGCTTGTCGCATCAGTTCTGCTACATTAGGGGCAGATGAAACCGTTTTTATTGATTCGTAAGAACTACTTTCTTCAGACATATCTTTAACAATTTCATCGAGGACAGATATCAAATCTTTTTCTCCGTTCTTTGTTGATTTGGACTTCATTTCAGGTATTTCGGATGTTGCTACGTTAACCATTTTGTAGGAAATACGAAAATTATTGTCAATTTTTCGTATAGCTGCATAACATACTAAATCAGCTCCCATAGCGTGTCCGGCTTCTATCAATTGTTTGTCGTCAACCACACCGCTTTCTTGAAATTTAAATTCTTCCATTGCTTTTTTATAGGCTTCGCCTCGAGCAACCAAAGTATAAGATTTTGTTGCTATAATCCCTTCTTCCAATGCATCCTGTATTGCTCCCTGAACATCTTCAGAAACAGTTGTTGATACAGTTTTCAAAACGGCAACTTTCTTCTTTTCTTGTCCGTAAACTACACCTACACATATCAGGGCTAATAATATAATAACAACTCTTTTCATATTCATTTTTTGATTTAGGATTTAGGATTTTTTTCCCTTCTCCTGCACAAGTTTCTTCTTTTTTTCTTCTTCAAATTCAAAAAGCAATACAACACTATCTTTATTTTTTACACCCAATTTTATTTGGTCGCCATGTTGAAGCGGCTCCGGTTTTTTGGTATGAACTTCAGTTATTTTCCCGTCTCTATAAAGTATTGTGCTGTTGTTAGATAGAAATGACGACCCTCCTTCATACGCTTTCAGACAAAAACCTTCCTGCGGATCGAAAAAAATGCAAGCGTGTTTGCGGCTAACGCTTTTTAGGTCATCATCGACAACAACAATTTGATTCTCATGAAACATGCCATTGGGTAATTCCGGTTTTTGCCCTCTGCCGATGTTGTATAATTTGTTTGCATAAAGTTTGTGTACTTTCTTAACCAAATTACCTTTTAATGGAGTAATTTTTGCTAATGTCGGTATAGTTGGCAAATCATTTGTTACAGTTTTTTTCCCTTTCTTATGTTCAATGATCTGTAAAAAAATACCTTTGCGAATTTCTTTTGCTTCACTGTTTTGTGGTTGTTCGATTTTTACCTCCCATTTGAATTGCTCATCCACATTAATACTTTTTTCTTTACATGCTTTCAATAGATATTTATCCCTAAATTCTAAATTATCAGTTATTAAAAAAATTTGTTGTGCATCAGGATGTTGCAAATATAAAACCAAGCCGGGCATATAATTATCTTCGTGCCAAAAAGGTTGTAAATACTTAACAAAAAGTTCAGTCAAATTTTCTTTGGCTTCTTTTCCATATCCCTTAAGAATAAATTCTTTCGGTTCATCATCTTTTTTTAAAAAATTCTTAAACATATTCTATTGTTTTTTAATTTCATTTTCTCGTTTTGCTATCACGTTTAATATGTCTTTAGCCAAATAAACTGCACGCTGAGATCCGCCTCCCTCCAACCGTTCAATCCGGATAGCAACGGTAATAATACCATCATAAGCATTGGATTTTCTAAAAAAGATAAACCAACCGTCATTTTCAGATTCAGGTATAAAATGATTGCCAATTTTTATAATTTTGGTAACACGTTCCGGCGTACCTGTTTTAGCAGCGATACCGCTGATTCCTTTTGCGTTCGCTTCTTCTTTCATATAATAAGTTAGGGTTGTATCAAGCGTTAAAATAGATTTTGATTTTGTTTCTTTGTCTATCAAATACTTTGTTTCAACAAAATTACCATTATTTGCAACTATGGAATAGGCTCGCGCCATTGCTAAAGGTGTTGCAGCCATTGAGCCTTGCCCCCACGCCCATCCCCAATTGGTATTATTCATTTTCTTGAAATGTTTTTCTTGGCGTTCTTTTATGTATTTTTGATATTGAGGAATAGCAAGATTCTTAATGGAATCTATCGCAGAATCAAATTTTTTTGTGAAATTATTACTAACGGCGTTTTCATAAATGTACGGCGTAAGTCCTTCTATACCAATTCCGGCAGGTAAATAAATATCACGTAACTGTTCATATAAATCAAGGTCGTTTACCAAATTAATAAAATAAATGTTTGACGATTTAACTATCGCCCGCTCCATCGTTACATTATCATTTTTGTCACTACAGGGTTCGTCTTTGTAAATAGTTTCAGCAGGGTCAACATTATATATTTTAGTAGTAACCTTTTGTCCATATTTCATAAAACCTGCAAGCGCAGAAATAACTTTTGCCGTTGAACCGGGAGCCGAAGGGAATGAAGCGCCTAAATCCATATCCGTATAGGCTCTTGTAAAATTGTAGGTAAGAGTTCCTTCTATATCGTTATAATTTTCAGGCTTTATTTTTAATGTGTCCAAATTGGGTAACGGGTAATTTGCTGAGCAAAGTAATTCCCCTGTTTGGGCATTCAATACAACCACCGAAGCGCGAAGTTTTTTCATAGCAGGATAATTGCCTTGTTTGAAAAATTGGTACATTTCATTTTGTATCTGAGTTTGCAAACGGGCATCAACTGTCAAGTGGATGTCTTTTTGCTTTTTCTTCAATTTTTCCGCTTCGCTGCTATGGATACCGGCTTTCAAAATTGGAACCAGTTCGCTCCAATTACGAGGTTCATACTTATATTTTTTCCCCTGCTCCGGCAGAAAACGGCTGGCTTTATATTTGGTCGTTGATAGTGTCGTGTCGATGCTATATGTGCGATTATTAAATCCGCGTAGTTCGGCAAGATGCCTGCTTTCAGCCATGTATCCCCTGTTTTCATTCCAAAAATAAGAATATTGAATATTATTGAAATCTCCTGTCCAAAATATCAAATGATCGCCAAAAGGATAATATCGCCGTTTAAACTGTTGCATTTCTTTTGTGGCATAGTTAGAAATTATTTCGTCTTTCAAATAACGGTTCAATGAGTCTCTATTGCTTGTGGCAAGCAATTCTTCATACCGGTCGTATATGTTTGCAGCGGCTAATTCCCGAACTAAGATAGGGATACGCGGATTGTCTTCTACAATCCTATCGCCTGAACGATTGATAGTTAATGCCGGTTTAATCAATATATTCTTATCATCAATGCATTGACAATAGAATAACCTGATTAAAAGTATGATAGAAATACCAAAATAAGCCAGTAATACAGGAACGGTTGCTTTTTTATCCATTTCGTCATCTATCATATCTTTATTCTTTTCCTTAGAAATAGAAAGAACAATGCCGAAAGCCACAACATTGATGAATACGCTAATCCTACCACTACTCAGGAATGGGACAGTGATGCCTGTTAATGGTATTATTCCGGTACTGCCCAACGAGATAACAAGAAACTGAACTCCTGTAACAACTGCTATTCCTGTCGCTAAATAGAAAAGGAAACTTTTCCCTGCGCTTCTTCCAATAAGCCAAGTACGATGAATCAGCATGGTCAGGCAGATAACAAGCAGCAACAAGCAGATCCACCCTAATTCTTCTCCGATACTTTCTAAAATCATATCGGTATCAAAAGCCGGTATAACATTTGAGTTGCCATTTCCCAAGCCTTGCCCCGTCAATCCACCGGAGGCTAATCCCCAAAGTCCCTGCGCGACCTGGTCGCCTCCCTGCACTTCGTTATTCCATGTGCCATTGCTGAACATAGACATTGCAGTGCGGTTTTGCAATCGTTCCAATTGACTAAAATGACCGGGAATAGAACTGCAAACAACAAAAACGGCAATTACAAAATTCAGAAATAATGCACTCTCATAAGTTCTTTTCTTTTTTTTGTAGGAAAGAACTAATCCCCAAACAATTCGCACTACATACCAAATTACTGTTACAGTAATATATTCCCACCATCTGCTACCACCGAACCATCGACAAGCCAAAAGTAAGATAATATAAACAACAGCGCCGGTAATTAATTGAATTGAATCTTTGTTAGCCATTGAATAGATAACAATAAATGAAATAGCAAGCACCATTGCCGGTCCTAAATCTCCAATTACGTAAAAACCAAACAATAACAGCCCTAAACCAATAAAAATAAACATAATACGTTTTAATTTTAAGGGAAGAGCGGTTTCTTGGAAAAAATTCTTGTTTTTTGAGAAAAAAACAGCAAAGAATATTACAACTAAGAATTTAATAATTTCACTGGGTTGGAACAAGATTCCCAACCTTAAATTTACTTTTACACCACTGCCTTCGGGACCTTCACCAATCATCCATAGCAGCGCCAGCAAGATACCGGCAAATATCAAATAGACGTAACCCTTAGTAAAAAAGTTAAGAAATTTGACTTTGCGAAAATATACGCCATCAAAAAGTTTATCAATATGAATTTTTGAAAGAATGAGGAATGAAATAAGCCCCAAAAATGTTCCAAATACCATCCCGTTTCCTTCCATATTGTCGGTTAACGGTTTGTGGATGGCGTACATCACCAATGTTCCAATACCTGTCAATGTCATCAGTATTGGCAATATTAACTGATCGGATGGCTTATTAAAGTTAAAGAAAGTCAAAAATAAATGCAATCCCCACCATGAGAGAAAAAACAAAAGTAAATAAAAATTGAATGTATCCTTATATGTTTGCGGCGTTCTTACTGTCAGCGCTTTGTCTGCATTTAACTGTTGATAGGCGCTCGAATCGAAAGGTTTAATCTGGTGTTCTGTTTCTGTAAAAGTATATTGATTATTTTTATTGGATAAACCTTTTTCTATTGTTGCATTGATTGTTCCTTGTGCGTTTCCGAAATTGTAATTCTTTTTTACAGGCAAAACACTGTAATACTTATTGCCATCCAAGCCTTTGAAAGTCGCAAAACCGTTGGCGTCAGTTTTAGCGTATGCTACTATGGAATAAATTTCTGCCGTTGGATTTTTTTCCAAAGAATCAGGGGTAATTTGCCAATATTCTCTTAGCTGTACAAGCGTTCCATCGGTTACAGGCTCTCTTTTTTTAATTTTAAATTTCTGTAAAATTTTATTTATTACGTCTCGTTTCGACTCTTGATAAATATTAATATTCATTTCATAATCGCCTTTTCCAACCTCAACAATCGAATTATTCTGCTGCTGATATAAATCCTCAATATTATCAGGAATTTGCAAGCCATTTCTTAATTTTTCCAGACGTCCTTTCAAATCTTCGCCTCCAACGCTGTCAACGTATGCGGTATTCATAAGAAATGGACTCTTGTTGAGCGTTCCTAAATTTGGCAGTTTTTCTCCGGCATTTAATTTTGCAGACAAATGTCCGGCAATTATTCGGGCATCCTGTTCGGTTGGAATATAATTGCCTTTTACCAACAAGCCGGTTAAGTCGTCAACCGAAAAATTCTTATCCAAATTGACAATCGTTTTATTTTGATAACCTTTTTCGATGCGGCTAAATTCTTCATTATAAGATTTGTTCAGGTTGATAAAACCGATAAGCAGTATGACTGTAACGCAAAAAAGTGCAATTCCTTCTACTCTACGATATTTTATTGTTTGGCTCTGTGTTTTATTGTCCATGATTTTCTGTTTTTAAAGTATCGTTATTTTCAATATTTTCCTGCATATTTTTCGGTTGAACTGTCAAAGTATCAGAGTTTATAATTGCGTTTACCGAAATCGTATGGATGTTATAAGCCCTGCACCCTAACCATCCGCCTGCAAAACCAATGAGCAAACAACATATAGCCATTATTAAAATGAATGATCGCTTGTTAGTTTGCATTTGAACGGGTTGCACTCCAGGCGGCAAAATAATTCCGGATATATTATCAATGGCTTTTGTTTCAATACTATCAATTTCGTTATCTTCAAGTTGGACTAATACTACAGTTATATTATCTTTACCACCTTTTTGATTGGCAAAATCTATCAATTCATTTACTTTTTCCTCTACCGGAATGTCTTTTCCTAATATTGATTCTATCTCACCCGAAGTCAACATATCATAAAGTCCATCAGAACACAATAAATAGGTATTTCCTTTTGTTAGAGAGAATGTTTGTGATTCGATAAATTTATCGTCATCAATATTATGAATTTCATCGCCTACGACACGATTTATAATATTACGATGCGGATGATTCATGGCTTCTTCTTCGGTTAAGCTGCCATTTTCTTCGTAATAGCCTACAAATGAATGGTCGTGCGAAAGTTTTCGCAAAATAGAGTTTTCATAAACATACAATCGCGTATCGCCTATATGCACCATATTCAAACACATATCATCCAATTCAAATAAACAGGCAGTAATGACGCAACTCATTTCTTCACAATCTTCACGTTGTTTCCGTGCTTCAAATATGGAATTATTTGCTTGTGTTACAGCTTGCTTGAGTAAAGACAAACGTTCTCCATTCATATATTGCTGCAAATAATCGACAATAGTTTGTTGAGCGATTCCGGCTGCCACTTCGCCTCCTTCGTGTCCGCCGACGCCATCAATCACGACAGCCAGATAATGGTTGTCGTCCAAAATTTGTTGGGCAATAAAGGCGTCTTCGTTGTTTGTGCGTTTCCTACCGGGATCTGTTTTGCCATATACTTTTATATCCAACATATTTCTTAGCTTTAACTATGGATGATTTTTTATGTGCATATAACCCAACGCTAAAATGAGCAAGAACAACAATATCGGATAGTAGTAGTTGATTACCATAATAACCGCTATCACAAGAAAGAAAATTACAAACACTATTTTTACATATTTGCTGTTCATGTCCTCATTGTGTTTTACTTGATTTAAAACCAATTATAACCGGCTTTTCTTTATTTGGTATCATTATGGTTGATCCGGAAAACAACTGAAAAGGTGTGTTTAATTCTATATTTTTATCATTAAGCAAAAGCGTTCCTCGAGCTTCTATTGAAAATTTTTGCGGTTTGTCAGGGCGATATTTGATAATAACATAAGGATTAACAGGTAGATTCACATTCAATCGCATGATAGTTTGCGGTAAATTACGGGAATCGTTTTTACCGCAAATTTCTACTTCCTGCTGTTTCATTGAGAATTTGTTTCCATTTTCTTCCAAAGTAGCATAAACGCCGTCGTCCTTTCTACTTTTTGATTCATTAGTTGCTGTAATTACAGGGTCGGATATTTTGCTGTAAATGGGAGTAAAAGTCCGTTCATCGTCCCGCATTCCACTTTCAAAACGTAATTTTTCAGAAACATCATCTTTTCGATTCAGCGTCCGGTTGAGATCGGTATCGGTAGTATTTGTATTACTCAGTTTACGTTTTCCTCGCAGTTGAGCATGAATATCCGGTTTGCCTTCCGGTATATCATCATCAATTTTGTCTTCAATGTGTTCGCTTGCTCGAAATTCAAAATACCAAAAGGATGCCGGAGGTTCACACCTCTTGTAATCCGCTTTTTGGATTTCGATTATTTCAAGCAATTTATCTTTTATTTCTAAAACAATTAATGGAAAATCCTGCTTCTTTTTCTCAAAATCGGTATTTGCCATATCAATATAAAAGCACATGGGGAACGACAGTATTTTCTCCCCTGAGTGTTTTTTTATTCCATTTATAAATTCTTTGGCGACCTTGTCAACCAAAATCTTATTTGAGAGTTCTTGTGAAGTTGAAGACCTGTTACCGTCGAGAACAACAGCTTGTTTAATCCTGTTTCCGGCTTTTTCCAGCCAATCTATTATTGAATTTCCTGTTTTCATCTTGTCTTCTATTTTTTTAATATTGGTATCACCTTTTTCATTATTTCTTCTTTAAATATCGGCTCATTAAATGATCTTGCAATTTGCGACTTTTCAGCATAAATGCCATTTTCTTTTCCATCAATATTTGAATACGCTACATTATTATTAGTCATGCGGTTTTTTAGATTGATTTCTAAATTAACATAATAGGTTACTATTCCATTTTCTCCGCTGCCGTCTGTCCGCAGAGGAGTAGAAACTGTAAGCGTAAGTTCGTAGTTAGCTGTCGCAAGATTATCAGCAATATCAATACCATTTTCACTTAAAGTCTGTCTGATACTTTTATAAATGACATCAGCTTCTTTTGTAAAAGCATCATTTGTATAATTAATATACACAGCGCCTTGTACAATATTGACTTTTGCTTGTGCAATAGTTTTATTAGCATTGCCATTTCCTGTTTCTGTTTTTGCAGTTATAGGCGATGGCTGTTTAGGATTTTTTGATAAAACATTACCATTACTACTTTTATAACTATTGCTATTGCTATTACTACCATTACTACTCAAATTATCAGAATTTGACTGATCATGTTTTGTCTCGGTGTTGCCAACTGGCTCAACCGGTTTCTCTTGCAATGCAGAACTATCCTTTGAAACAATTGTCGTATCTGGTGCTACAACCACCACAGACGATTGTTGTTGTTTAGAACTATTCAATTTGGGCAGTAACCATAATAGCAGTAGGGCAATAATAATGATAGCAGCCAAAGAACCAAATATTATTATTCGTTTCTGTTGTTTTGATGTATCTTTAACTCCTTTATTTTCAATTATTTTATTTTTTGTTGTATTTATTGGGATAGGTTCTGAAGGAGGTTGAGATTCCTCTGACTGTTTTAGAATTTCTCTACATTCAGCTACGCTTTTAACTCTGTCTTCCGGATTATAAACAGTACATTTATTAATCAATTGTTTCCAACGCTCAGGAATTAAATCACTGTTGCGGGCTTCCGGATTGATATTAGGATGCTGTCCTGTGAAAACTTCACAAGCAATCAAACCAAAACTATATAAATCAACATTTTTGTGTATTGTAAGAGAAGACGCTTGTTCTGGAGCTGCATACACTCTATTAAAAAGACCATCATTAGTAGCAACATAATTTAAATATTTCCTTTTTGCCAACTTGCTGATACCAAAATCGGATATTTTAGGTATGTACTTTTCTTTCTGCTTTTCTATCAATATGTTTTCGGGCTTTAAATCTTTATGAATAATAAATCTATTATCCGGTTCCAATTTTAATGAATGCAAGAAATCTATTCCATCCAATATCTGTTCCAGAATCTCTTCTTTCTCAGATTGTGATACTTTATCCAGTATTTTACGAAAATTACCTTCTTTATAATACTGCATGACTGCATATTCCCCACGACCTTCTTTCTTGAAATCGTGAAACTCAAAGTATCGAGCTATATACTGACTATCGGGTTGCAAAAGAACAATTTGCGCTTCTTTTATTATTCCAACATCTTCATTATGTTCATATCCGGGCTTAGGCGCTTTAATGGCTACCCATCTTTCACCTATTGTATCATAAGTATCCCGTGCTTTATACACGACTCCAAAACCTCCTTCACCAATTTTGTCAGAAGCTTCATCGTATTTGTATCGTTCTCTAAATTCTTCGTAAGTCATAAGAAATCTGCTATTTATTTCACATCCGCTTTTGCTTTCACTTTTGTAGCTTGAGTTATTTTAGGCATTTCTATTGTTCTAATTGGATTGCTTTGAACAACTTGCGATGATCTTAAACCATCGTATGTAACATAAAAGGAAAGATAAGTTCCATCATCGCTGCATACTACTGTATATTTCAATCCTCCTTGGAAATAATATGTATAAGGGCTGTCCAAACAAAAATTCCATCCTTCACTACCCGGAAATGCGTAGTAATACACAGGATAATAACTCCCTGCAGGAATATCATAATATGGAGATGTTCCGGAATCCGTACCAAATTCATAATCTGCAAAGACATCGGTTATATCTATATCAACAATAGCCATTTCGGTAGCGTAAAGATATCCTTTTTCTTTTGTAAAGCGAACTTGAGCGTTTTGAGACGAAGTATTAGCCGTCTTAAAACTAACTTGACCTCCATAAGCAGTTCCTACTGTGTTTGTTGCATAAGCGCGAGCATAATAGGTCGTGTTTGCCGACAAATCGGTTGCACTTGCCGTATAGTCTCCAGTTGTATTACTAGTCGAAACTTTAATTCTTGTATTATTAATTGTAGGATTTTGCGATGTGGAATAACAAATCCCTTTTTCTGTATATGCCGGAACGCCAACATTGGATATATTTCCGCCTAAGGTAGCCGAGTTGGCTGTTACATAGGTCACCTGCAAAGTGGTAAGAACAGGGAGGCTGTTGGCTCCACTGGTTGTAAAACTAACTTGACTTCCATAAGCAGTTCCTGCCGCGTTTGTTGCATAAGCGCGAACATAATAGGTTGTATTTGCCGATAAACCGGTTGCGCTTGCCGTATAGCTTCCGGTGCTGCTTCCGGTGGCAGTAATCTTGGTATTGCTTATTGTTGGATTTTGTGATGTAGAATAACACACTCCTTTTTCGGTATAGGCAGGAACGCCTGCGTTTGATATATTTCCACCTAAAGTAGCTGAAGTGGTTGTTATATTAGTCGCTTGCGAAGTAGTAAGGACAGGAAGGCTATTGTTTGCATTGGTTATAAAATTAACTTGACTTCCATAAGCAGTTCCTGCCGTGTTTGTTGCATAAGCGCGAACATAATAGGTTGTATTTGCCGATAAACCGGTTGCGCTTGCCGTATAGCTTCCGGTGCTGCTTCCGGTGGCAGTAATCTTGGTATTGCTTATTGTAGGATTTTGCGATGTGGAATAACAAACTCCCTTTTCGATATAGGCAGGAACGCCAACATTGGATATATTGCCGCCCAAAGTAGCCGAGTTAGTTGTAATATTGGTTGCCTGCGAAGTGGTAAGAACTGGGAGGCTATTGGTTGAAGAGGTAAACCCTGTGGCTTTTACTGGCAGTTCCTTACTCCCATAGTTGTTAGAAGTTATTTGAATCGTGGTCTTATTTTCGCCGTCGGCTAATTTACTGCGATCGATAGTAACAATAACCGCTTGTGTGCCTCCAGACATAAGATTACCGCTTAATGGCTCCACAGAGATAATCCAATTGGCATTTACAGTTATTTTCCACTGAACTGAGACGGGTCCATTATCGTTAAAGATATTGAACGAATGAATATTATCAGAAGCTGCGCTGCCGAAATCCAATTCGCTCATATCCTGTTTTCCGTCATCCACAACACGTAGTGAGGAAGGTAGCTTTTCTGCTTGCATATCGGCTCTGGCAGTTGTTCCTGCACTTACGTTAACATTGTATGACAGGTCTTTATAGCCGTTTATTGTTACAGCAAGTTTATAGGAACCAGAACTTAATTTATTGAACTCGTATTGTCCTTCACTTCCTGTTACAGCTTTTGCTTTGAGAGTTTCACCGGCATACAATTCTACACTTGCCCCCCGTATGGGTTCGACGGAAACTTTGTCTGTTATTACTCCAGAAATACTTCCCGTTTGGTCGGATTTCTCGCAGCCGCCGCCAAACAACATTGTAACGGCTACTATCAAATAAAATGTTCTTTTCACCGTCATTTCGATTTTTAGTTGTTCCTTGTTAAAGGTATATCTGCTTGCACACTTTCACCGGCAACTGCCGTGACGGTCTTATAATTAGTTTGATAACCCGCTTTTTGCACGGAAATTTTATATTGCTGTGCATCTAAGTTTTCAAACTCATAACGCCCGTCGCTTCCCGATACGGTCGTCTTTCCTCCCGGACTTAACACTACTGTGGCAACACCTATCGGGTCGCCCGTATTGTTATCGCTAACAATGCCGTAAAGAGTGGCAAAAGTTTTGTAGTCTCCACTCGAACAGCCATTAAATAGGCTGATTATTAATATACAACCTATTATTAAAAGTATTTTTTTCATATTTTTATGTATTATTGTTAAAAATTAAACGCTAATAATAATCCTCCAGCTTTTGTATTTATATAAGGTAATATTTTCATCTTATTATTACACAATGCCTTTTGTTTATCGCTTTTAGTTACAATTCCATCTATCACATTCCAAACATAAAGAGCTATAGCTCCGCCTATTAATCCATTTCGAATATTGCCGTATGTTCTTGCATTTTGACTGTGAATTTCTTTATCGTGCGTTGTATAAAACAAAGAATTTTCATTTGCACGAAGATTTTCCATCGCGACTGCCCCAATAATAAGGACAGCTTCGCCACCTATAAACAGGATGCTTTTTGTTTTTTCTCCTTTTTTTAACTGTGCAGCTCCTGGCACAAATGACAATAGTTTGATTTGTTTATCGAAAGCCTTTTGTTTCTCCGCACAGTCTTTTTCATACAATAGTCTGTCCTGTATTTCTTTATTTGCTCTTTCTTCTGCAATTTTTTCCCCCTGTGGAGTTTTTTTTATTAGATTGGTAGAAACTTCATTAGCAATAGATACTAAATCATTCATACTTTTTATTGTACCTGTTGAATTTACCTTGGCGAGTATCTGATTCAATTCAACGTCAATAAGCCGGGCTGTAACGTATTTTTCACCATAAGCCTCATAAACATCGGTAATACATACATACATAGCGCCAAGTTGGTGCGCCATTCTGACTATTTCTTTATCATCAACGTTGCCACTGTGTTGATAATCATGTTCTCTTCTGATTTGAGCAAGAAACTCTTCGGTTCTTTCTACAGCTCTAAACAAACCGCTGTTTACAATGGCTTCAACAAATTTATCACCAAGCACTTTTTTAATTGCTTTTGTTTCACTGTTGTCATCATCGTTATTGACAACATAAACGGCAACAGTCGGCTTCTGTTGTGCGAAAACATTACACACACTGTATGACAACAGAAACACTACTATTGCTAAATTTTTAATAAGTCTTTTGTTCATATTATGTACAATTTTCAATTAGTTTGCTTATTAATTCAACCTCTACAAAAAGAGGCATTCTGAAGTTTATATTTTTTCTGCAAATGTACTGATTATTCGTTAATATTATAAATAAAAAAGAGGAAATTTTTTTATTTTTTCAGATAGTGAAGGAGATAATTTGTAAGTTTTTCATCTAAAATTTTCTACCAATTCCCTCCCATCTCCTAAAAAAATTCGTAATTTTGCCCCCGTAAAATTCTAATAATTTGTCTATACTTCTTTTTACTTTCATCTTGTTTTTAGGCGCCATCCTTGCCGGACTGCTCGGTTCTCTCACAGGTTTAGGCGGCGGTGTAGTTATCATCCCTTTCCTGACGCTTGGTTTCGGCGTTGACATCAAATATGCCGTAGGAACGGCTTTAGTCACGTCTATCGCAACTTCATCGGGCGCGGCAGCTGCGTACATCAAAGAGGGAATCACCAATATACGAATAGGTATGTTCCTCGAAATCGCCACAACAGCAGGAGCCGTTGTAGGAGCGCTTATTGCCGTTTTCCTGCCCGGACCTGTTATCTACATCATTTTAGGAATTGTCTTGATTTTTTCCGCTGCAATGACTGTGCGGAAGAAAAATGCTTCTGTCAATTATGACAAAGGCGGAAGCAGGCTGGCGCAAACATTGAAACTCAACAATTCTTATCCTGCGGCTGATGGCGTCCGGCAGACTTATCAAGTGCGCAATGTCGCAGGCGGTTTTTCGATGATGGCAATAGCAGGGATGCTTTCGGGAATTTTGGGCATTGGTTCGGGCGCGTTGAAAGTGCTGGCAATGGATGCGGCAATGAAAATACCTTTCAAGGTTTCTACAACGACTTCCAACTTTATGGTCGGCGTGACGGCGGCGGCGAGCGCGGTGATTTATTTTCAACGCGGACAGATTCAACCCGTATTGGCTATGCCCGTTGTGATAGGCGTTTTAACCGGCGCTTTTTTTGGTTCTAAGATACTGATTTCCATAAACGTAAACCTGTTACGTAAGATTTTCAGTATAGTGATTGCACTTTTAGCTATACAAATGATTTACAGAGGATTAATTCCTTTCCTCACGCAATGGTTTCCTTCCGTTCATTTTCCAAACATTTAAAAGACATGAATAATATATTTAAAAAATCTTTTTGGCAGGAACGTGATGTTGAATTGTACATCGGTAAGATGCTTCGTTACGGCGTAGCGCTCGCTTCTATTATAACTGTCGCAGGCGGAATTGTTTACATATTTCAGCACCCTCACGAACAACCTAATTTCAATACTTTCATCGGCGCGCCGGAGTATTTGCGTAAACTTTCTACAATCATACCGGGGTTGCTCCGGTTCGACGGTTTGGCAATCATACAGTTAGGCGTTGCCGTGCTGATTGCTACGCCAATTATGCGGGTTGCGTTTTCTATTATCGCTTTTGCAATTGAAAAAGATAAAATGTATATTCTGATTACCTGTATCGTTTTGGCGATTATTCTTGGCAATATGTTTTTGGGGATTGAGGGATGATATGCATCGGCATTTTACGTCAGTATTCTCTCCTTTCTTTTTTGTATAAGATTTTTGTAATTCTCTTTCATTTCGTATGATAAAAATGAATTGTCTATCAATAAATCCCACTTGGGGATTATTTTTTGAAATTTTGTGAATATATTTTCAATTACTTTTTGTTCCAAACCTGAATTTAGCGCGGCAGTTTCAAAATCATTACGATTTAATTTGTTTTTTTTGCCGTTCAACGTAAGCGCAAGTTCTTCTTTGTCTTCGGGTATAACCAAAGCGGTGGAAAGTAAATCGTATGCAGGCGCTAATTGAAAATCAGTATTTTCATAAAGAGAAAAATTTTTCAGGTGCATATCGGCATTTCCTGTCAAAAAACAGAAGATTACAATTTCCCAAAAATTCACTAAATCAAGTTTTGGCACAGTCGAAAATTTCAATATTGCCTTTGCTATTTGCTCGTGCGAACCGCGATATTTGTGTTCGGTCAGTCGCTCGGTCAGTTGGCAAAAATCCTCCATTTGCAGTTTTTCACCGTTTTTTGTGCGGTCGATACGTTTTGTGATATAACAAATTTCACCGTCTGCAAAACGAATAAGCGAATGTGGCACGGTTTTTATTTTTGCAACCTCTGCCAAATTCATTGTTAAATCTTCATTCTCAGGAAGCTGGAAGTATTTTTCGGTTTGTGGTTTTAAAATATATTTTCCCCATAAGCCTACAATGGTAAAACGACTATTGTTATTTATCCTTTCAATATCAAGCGAAAGTTTAGGCTGAACGCCTGTAACAGAGGTTTGGGAACGGATAATTTGCTCGGCTAATTCTTTGATTTTTGCACGGGTATATGGTAGCATCGGCGGCGTCAACGTTCCGAAAAATTTTTTTGAACAAGTTGTGTGAAAATCAATTTCATCACTGTTCAATTCTTTATAACAAAAAAGGCATTTCATATTTCTTCCTGTATTAAAGAAACAATACTTACTGCGCCTATACAGTCTTTGCAACAAGCGAGCAAAAGCGACATCCGGTCGCGCAAATTGATTTTCCAACTCTGCTCGGCAATATCCAAAAGCCAGCCTTCAGGAATCAGTCCGTCAAAAAACGGA
>Ga0123357_10002090_pt1 | contig 21962 bp, 20 predicted proteins | sample TergutEmb28metaG_FD_89873 | JGI IMG/M metagenome (GOLD analysis project Ga0123357, IMG submission 89873) | Embiratermes neotenicus P4 segment gut microbial communities from Petit-Saut dam, French Guiana - Emb289 P4 | ecosystem: Host-associated > Arthropoda: Insects > Digestive system > Gut ... | reverse complement strand
GCGAGCTTTGATCACGGTTGATCGTCTCTTGCAACCTACTTCGTTATCGGACCCTGCCATGGGTCCAACCCCCGTTCTCCATGACAAATCGACTTGTGTAGGATCCTGAGGGCAGGCCCCTACACCTGACCGATACCGCGTGCGTGTAGGGGCGGCCCCCCGTGGCCGCCCTGAAATCGTGGGGAAAAACCCCGTGCCTGCCCCCTACTGCGCATATCTCAATGACGAGATCAGTGCTTCTCGCGCTTTATCTCTTCGAGGAGCTCCTCGATGCGATCGCGCGCTTCTTGTCCCTCATCGTATTTGAATCGAAGCTCCGGAGCGAAACGAAGCTTGAGGCGTGAAGTGACGGCGCTCTTGAGGCGCCCCGATGCGTGCTCCAGCGCAATTTGCGCGTCCTTGCGACGCTGCTCGAGATCGATGTTTGGCCCTGCGAGGAGCGCGAGTCGCCAGAAGACGCGCGCGAGCCTGAGATCTGGCGTGAGCGACACGGACACGACAAGGAGTTCCTTGAGGCGCGGATCACCGAAGTCTCGCGCAACGAGGCGCGCGATTTCTTGGCGAAGCTGCTCGGCCAAGCGAAGAGGTCGATTTTTTTCACCCGTCATCGTCATCCTCTTCGTAAAGCTCGTCGCCGATCGGAATCAGCTCGGTCGCACGATCCGTGAGGACTGCATCCTCTTGAAGGCCGGCGATGCGTGCAACGTCTTCCAACACCGCATCGCAGACACTTGCCTTGCTCGAGACCACCGCCACACCGAAGACGGCTCTCTGGTGCAGGTCCTGAGCCTCGACCTCCGCAATGGAAACATCGAATCGAGATCGGATGCGATCTCTCAGTTTGCGTGTCACCGAGCGCTTGTCCTTCAGCGAACGCGCATGCGGAATGTGAAACGTGAGCTTCAAAACACCGATGATCAAAGACGCACGCTCACATCACAGTTTTTGCTTAACTTCCTCGATCTCGTACGACTCGATGATGTCTTTCTCTTTGACGTCGTGGAAGCCGTCGAGGCTGATGCCGCACTCGAAACCCTCGGCGACCTCTTTCACGTCGTCTTTGAAGCGCTTGAGAGCGGCCATCTTGCCGTCCCAGATCACGGTGCCCTCGCGCACGAGCCGCGCCTGGCCACCGCGAACGACCTTGCCTTGAACGACGTAGCAACCTGCAACGACGACGCCACGAATCTTGAAGATGGCGCGGATTTCTGCCTTGCCCGTGGTCTTCTCCACCTTCGTGGTGGGAAGCAGTCCCTCCATGGCGCGCTTCACGTCGTCCACGGCGTCGTAGATGATCGAGTAGAGGCGAATCTCGATCTTATTCTCCTCGGCAAGAGGCGCAGACTTGCCGGCGGGACGCACGGCGAAACCGACGATGATGGCCTTGGACGCAATCGCGAGATTGACGTCGCCTTCGGTGATGGCGCCGACACCCGCATGGATGATCGAAAGCTTCACGCGCTCGGTGGTCAGCTTGTTGAACGCGCTCGCGAGCGCTTCGAGCGAACCTTGAACGTCACCCTTGATGATGACGCGAAGCTCCTGCTGATCGGCAGACTGCATGCGCTCTACGAGGCCTTCGAGCGAGATGCGCGCGTCGGTTGCAACGAGACTCTTGTCGCGTTTGACCTTGCGGCTCTCGGCGATCTCCTGTGCCTTCTTCGCGTCTTTGACGGCGTGAAGCGGATCGCCCGCGCCCGGCACGTCCGACAGACCAAGGATCTCGACGGGCGTGGACGGCGCGGCTTCGTGCACCTGTTTGCCGAGCTCGTTCGTCATTGCGCGAACCTTGCCGAAACCGGGACCCGCAAGAACGAAGTCGCCAACTTTGAGCGTGCCTTCCTGAACGAGGACGCGCGCGACCGGACCGCGGCCACGATCGAGGAGTGCTTCGAGCACGACGCCGGATGCGGCCCTCTTCGGGTTGGCTTTGAGATCGAGAACCTCGGCTTGCAGACCGATCATCTCGAGTAGCTGCGGGATGCCTTGACCGGTGAGCGCCGAGACGTTCACGAAGATCGTGTCGCCGCCCCACTCCTCCGGCTGAAGCCCCTGATCGACGAGCTCACGCTTGACGCGTTCGGGCTCGGCGGAAGGTTTGTCGATCTTGTTGACCGCAACGATGATCGGAACTTTGGCAGCCTTTGCGTGCGAGATGGCTTCCTTGGTTTGAGGCATGACGCCATCGTCCGCTGCAACGACGAGAACGACGATGTCGGTCGCACTCGCGCCGCGCGCACGCATGGCCGTGAAGGCCTCGTGACCCGGCGTGTCCAGAAACACGATCGTGCCGTTGTCGGTCTTCACCTTGTACGCGCCGATATGTTGCGTGATGCCTCCGGCCTCGGCGCCGGCAACGTTCGACTTGCGGATCTTGTCGAGCAGACTGGTCTTTCCGTGATCGACGTGACCCATGACGGTGACGACGGGCGGACGGTACTCGAGATCCTCGTCCGCCGAGCCACCTACCTCCTTGATGTCTTCGCCGCGCGCGGCAGCAATGGCACCCTCTTCGCTGACGGCAACGTCTTCGACTTCCCAGCCGAACTCGCTCGCGAGAATCTTGGCCGTGTCGGCATCGAGCGTGGTGTTGATGTGAACACCGGTCATGCCCATGCCAAGGAGCTTCATCAGAAGCTCGGTGGCCTTGAGACTCATCTTCGCAGCCATGCCGGAGAGCGTGATGTCACCCTCGATACGAATGACTTTCTTGTGCTCGCTCATCTCCTTCGTGGAGACGTTGACGGGGCCGCGACGCGGCTGCTGAAAACCTGGACGGCCGCGACCACCCGGGCCACCACGCTGCATCATGCCGCCAGGTCCGCGCGGGCCGCCGGAGCCGGGACGCATGCCGCCCGAACGCTGCGGAGCAGTTCCGGCGCGCGGGTTGTATTCCGTGCGGCGCGCCATGGCGCCGGCCGCGCCTCCACCGATGCCGGTGCGAGGTGCGTTGATGGGCGTGGGCATGGGAACACCGGGACGTCCCGCCCAATACTCAACGCCCGTCTTGGGCGTGGCGGTCGAACGTGGAGCCGGCGTCTCCGATGGCACTCGAGGTTCTTCCGCTGGAGCAGGCGCAGCGGACACCGGAGGCGCGATCTCGACTTGCGCGGGCGGCGGAGCGGGAGCAGCGGCGGCGACTTCATGAACCGACGGCGCTGGCGGTGGAGCCACGGGCTTGTCCTCCGATGGCGGCGCTGGCGGAACGGCAGCAGCAACCTCGTGAACCTCAGACCGTGTCTGGGGCAGCTCATGGACTGACGGCGGAGCGGGAGCCTCGGCAGCGACTTCGTGAACCGACGGCGCTGGCGGTGGAGCCACGGACTCCGCCGCGGACGGAGGTGCAGGAGGAACAGAAGGCGCGCTCTCTTCGGCGTGAATGCGTTCGTGCTCGCCCGCCTCGCTTGCGCGCTCCACGGACGAAGGGGCAGCCTCGTTCGCACCGCGATGCTCCTCGGGCGCTTCACGCACGGGCAGAGCCTGGGCGCTCTCGCGATCCATGACCACCTCGGTGGGGAGAGCGGATTCAACGGCGTGCTGCGCGACCTCACGAGACGCAGCCTCCTCGAGTTGAGGCGATGAAGGAGCAGACGCGGGCGCGACGGACGGCGACGAAGGCTCGGCGGCCGGCTTCGCAACGGCGCGGCGCTTGAGGACCGTGCCCGCACCACGACGAATGCGTTCCTCGACGACGTCGTGCGTCTGCTTTTTCTCGAGGTTCTTTTTGAGGCGCTCGACCGCGTCGACGTCGACGGAGCTCATATGGTTGCGCACGTCGGTGACACCGATCGACTGAAACAGCCCCACAACCGCCTTCGGATCGAGGTTCAGTTGCTTTGCCACTTCGTAGACCCGAACCTTGCTCATCGAACCTCCGGAGACCACCATGGTTCACTCCTCGCCCCGTCCATGAACGGTTGCGACGTGCGATGTGCACTCGCGATTGCGGCAGCCACGCCTTTATGCAGCACGGCACATACAGCGACCTCATCGCGCCCGAAGAGCGCGCCGAGATCTTTTTTGTTGCTCCAAGCGATCGCCATGCCTTGCGCGATCGCTCGTTGAATTTCGGGCAGTGTCGTCGCTGCCGCTCCGTCGCGCGCGACGACGACGAGCGCCGCGCGTCCATCACGTAAGGCTGCACAAACGACGTCCGCACCCGAAACGGCGTGACGTGCACGGCGCGCTCCGGCAACGAGCCCTACGATACGTCGATCCGCCGAGGCGACGATCTGTGCGGCCATCTCCGCAACGGATGTCTTCACCCTCGTCTTGAAGGCTCTGGCAAAGCCGCTCTTCAGCGCCTTGCCGAGACAATCGAGGGACGGATGCACGTGCGCTCCTCGCCCAAATCGCGAGTCCGCAAGATCGACGGCAAGCACCGCTCCGGATGTACTCTCAGTTGGAGTACAAATCGGCGACGGCGACGATTCATCAACGATCACGCGAACGAGCTCGTTCGCCGGAACGCGGTTCGCGCATCCGACACACGTGCGCAAAGGTGCAGGTTTGCCCTGCCCTTCGCGCGGTTCGTTCGTCTTCGTCTCGACCGCCATCATTGCGCTCTCGTCGTCTCCTTCCGGGCCTCCCATCCGTCGGCGCTACTCGGACGATGTGTCCTCGTCCTTGTGCGCCGCGGCGCTCTTACGTGCTTGATCGATCTGCTTCCACTCGTTCTGCAAGAAGAACTCGGCACCCTGCTTGAGCGCGCGCGCCTTCTTGATGCCGAGACCCGTCTTGATGGCGAGCTTGTCCTCGTCCTCGCGCAAGATGTCCTCCACGCTGCGGAAACCCGCATCGTCCAGGAGCTGCACGGTGCGTTCGCCAACGCCGCGAACGAAGAGAAGCTTCTCCTTCTCCGTGAGCGGCTCGGTCTTGCTCGCTGCCTGCTGCATGCGTTCGAGGCGCAGCCTCTCCATCGTCTGTTCGGCGGCCACACGAATCGCGGCTGCGTTCTCCACGCCCACACCCTGAATACCAGAAAGCTCCTGCTCCGTTGCTTCGGCAACCTCTTCGAGCGCGCGGAATCCCATGCGATACATGTTGCGCGCCACCATTTCGCTCACGCCGTCGATGCGCGATAGCTGGCTGATGGCTTCCTCTTCCATCTGTTTGAACTTCGACTCGCTGATGATGTCGAGCTTCCACCCGGTCAGGTGCCAAGCGAGGCGCACGTTCTGACCCTTGCGGCCGATCGCGAGCGAGAGTTTCTCGTCTGGAACGACGAGCTCCATGCGCCCGTCGGCTTCGTTGACGATCACCTTGTTGACCTCGGCGGGCTGGATGGCGGCACAGACGAAGCGCGCCGGATCGCGATCCCAGGGCACGATGTCGATCTTTTCGCCGCGAAGCTCCTGCACGACCGCCTGCACGCGCGAGCCCTTCATGCCAACGCACGCACCAACCGGATCGACATCGGCGTCGCGGCTCATGACGGCGATCTTCGAACGAGCACCCGGCTCGCGAGCGCACGCCACAATCTTCACGATGCCTTCGTAGATCTCTGGCACCTCGCTCTCGAAGAGCTTCTCGACGAGCTTGCCGTCGGAGCGCGAGAGAATGATCTGCGGGCCGCGCGCCTCCCGATCGAGGTCCTTCAAGAGAGCGACGATGCGATCGCCCGGTCGATACGTTTCCCGCGGCGTTTGCTCGCGGAAAGGCAGAACACCTTCGGCGCGACCGAGATCGACGATGAGGTTATTGCCCTTCTCGAAACGCCGCACGACGCCTTTGATGATCTCGCCCTTCTTGTCCTTGAACTCATTGAAAATGAGATCGCGTTCTTCGTCGCGGACGCGCTGGATGAGAACTTGTTTGGCGGTTTGAGCCGCGATGCGCCCGAAAGACGAACGCGCCTGCTTGACCATCAGCAGATCACCGAATTCTTTGTCTTGGTCGGCGGCCTTCCTCGCGTCGTTCGGGTGCCAGAAAATCTGGAAGCCCAACTCCTCACCGATCTCCGCGTCGAGACCCGCCTTCTGCGCGTCTTCGAGAGCAATCTCACGCTCGTCGTCCGACACGTCGTCGACGACCGCCATGAACTGAAAGAGATCGACCTGCCCGGTCTCCTCGTTGAACTTTGCTTGGAGCTCGCGGTTCAGACCGAACACGCTCTGAGCGGCCTTCAGGATGGCTTCCTCGATCGTGCTGACGAGGCGCGATCGTTCGATCCCCTTTTCCTTCGCGACCATGTCGATCGCTTGGAGCAGGTTCACGTCTCCTTGGGCTGCTTGCTGCTGAGTGGCCATCGTATTCCTCTTCAAACCTTTGTGCGGCGCCTTCGGTAGAGGTCTTTCGTTGCCCCCGGCTTGGGAGCAGGTCCGAAGTCGAACACGAGCCGCGCCGACGTAACGTCATCGAGCGAAACGGCGACGCTCTTGTCACCTTCCTCGAGCATGACCGTCCCTCCAGAAACGGGCCCGAGGCGCCCAGTAAAAACCTTCTGTCCTTCTACGGCAGAACGAAGTTTCAACTTCGCTTTTTCACCGGCGAAACGGACATAGTCGGCCTCCGACTTGAGCGGCCGCTCGATGCCGGGCGAGCTGACTTCGAGATTGTAATGACACGGGATGGGATCTTCGACGTCGAGCGTGTGGCTCAAATCACGCGCGAGGGCTGCACACAGCTCGAGATCGATGGCGGCGTCTTTGGTGCTCAACTTCTTCTCCGCTGCACCGAGACGCTCGACGTAAACGCGGAGAACCCACCCACTTTCGTTCTTCAACTCGATGTCCCAAATCTCTGCTCCGTGGGCACGCGCCACGGGCGCGATGACGCCAGAGAGCCGTTCGAGATCGGCGAAAGATGGACTTTTCGAGGAAGAAACGTGCGGCATAGAGGACTTCGAACGATTCCGCGGGGGCTGTGGGGACCTCAGATTTCGGACAAAAAAATAGCGAACCGCAAAATTGGGGTCCGCAGCGCGACAGCCACCAACTGGGCCGGCGACTATAGCGCTCACGCGTCAACCGATCAACCCACTAGAAGCCACGATTCGCGCTGTCTCGGGTCTTGGGCAACGCATGGGGCTCACACTGGCGACGGAGCTCCCCTCTTGTCGTACATGCTGTCGCACCATGCCGCAGCACCACGACAATGAGGATCGTCCTGCGTCGAAATGCTCGCACTAGTGCTACCCTGCGCCCCGTGAAAGTCCTTGTCGTCGAAGATGATACGAAATTGTCGCGCTTTCTTGTCCGCGTCCTTCTCGAAGAAGGATTCGCAGCCGACACGTGTGCAACCGGTAGTGACGTGCTCACCCGGGCGCCATCGGGCACTTATGACGTCATCGTGCTCGACCGAATGCTGCCCGACATCGATGGGCTCTCGGTGTGTCGGCGTCTAAGACAAAACGGTTTTACAACGCCCATTCTCATGCTCACCGCACGCGGTGAGCTGCGCGATCGAGTGCTGGGATTCGAGGCCGGTGCAGACGACTACGTCGTCAAGCCGTTCGAGGTCGAAGAGCTCGTGGCGCGGATCCGTTCGCTTACCCGGCGCGCTTCGGGTCTCCTGAAGCTCGCCGTGGGGCAGCTCGAAATCGACCGCATCGGGCGGGAGGTGAAGCTCGGCGGCGCCCAGCTCGATCTGACGACGCGCGAGTATGCACTGCTCGTCGATCTCGTTCACCACGCGGGCTACGTCGTGTCGCGTGCGGATTTGCTCGCGCGCATCTGGGGAACCTCGTTCGATCCCGGCTCGAACCTCGTCGAGGTTCACATCAGCCGCCTGCGCGACAAGCTCGGCGACGCGGCATGGATGGTCGAGACCGTGCGCGGTGCTGGCTATCGACTGACAAGCATGCCACCGTCATCGCAGCAGTCGCAGTCATCGCAGAAGTAGGCCATGAAGTTTCGCACGCGGCTCGTGCTGACGATCTCCATCGCCATGGCGATCACAGTGACGGCCGGGTTCTCGGCGGCCGTCTATGTGGTCGAACATTCGGAAGAACGCCAGCTCGACGACGCGCTCCGTGCAGAGGCTCACGAAGAGGCGAGCCAGATCGCGGCGAACGCAACCGACGGTCTCCATGTCTCCGACCGTGCCGGCGCGGAGACCGACGTTGGCCACCTCACCAAGTACGCCGTCATCTACGAAGACGACGGCAGAGCCATCGATCGGACGATAAGCTTCTCGCGCGGTGTCCCTTCGTTCAAAGACGTCGTCCACCCGCGCGGCGTCCCGTTCGACATTCGCTATCGACGCGAAAAGCTCCGCGCCATCTTCGTGGCCATTCCTGGACATCCGAACGAGACGCTGCTCTTCGCAGCACCTCGCAGCGATCTCGAGAAGGACACCACATTTCTGCGCGAAGTCATGCTCGCTTCGGCCCTGGTGTCCATCCTCGTCACCATCCTCGTGGTGTGGCGCGTCGTGCGGAACCTGACGCGCGGGCATGAAGCCATTGGGGAGACCGCGCGCAAAGTCACTGCCGGCGATCTCGCGGCGCGCGTCACCGTCGACACGGGCGACGACGAGGTGGTCCAGCTCGCCAACGACGTCAACGAAATGGTGCAGCGTCTCGCGGTTCTCGTCGAAGGGCAGCAGCGCTTCGTCGCAAACGCCGCGCACGAACTGCGGTCGCCGCTCACGTCGCTCTACGGTGAGCTGCAGCTCGCCTTGCGCCGATCACGAAGCGCCGCGGAGTACCGCACGGCCATCGAAGAGGCGCTCGATTCAACGCGCCGTCTCAAGGCTCTCGCTGAAGATCTGCTCGCGCTCGCGCGTCTCGGCGCCGATCGCGAGGTGTCGCTCGCACCCGTCTCGCTCGACGAAGTCGCGCGCAGCGCCGCCGCGTGGGTGGAGCGCGAAACAGCGCGCCGGCACGTCAACCTCGAAGTCGACACGGACGGCTCGAACGTGCTCGGCCACGCCATGGATCTCGAGCGCATGTTGAAGAACCTTTTGGACAACGCCGTGCGCCACACCCCTGAAGGCGGATATGTGCACGTGCGCGCGAAAAGCGAGGGTGACACCGTCCACGTGACCGTGGCTGATTCCGGGCCCGGCGTGCCTGCTGATGATCGCGAGCGCGTCTTCGAGCCATTCTTCCGCGCCGATGCCGAGCGACGCCGCGACGTTGGCTCGGGTCTCGGACTCGCCATCGTGCGCGAGATTGCGCGCGGCCACGGCGGCGACGTCACCCTTGAGGATGGGCCAGGTGGAAGGGGTGCCCTCTTCCGCGCCCGCCTTCCGGCGGCTCCGTCTAACGAGGAATGCCTTCCTAAGGGGTGACGGCCCCACCCGCCATGGCTTCGCTGAAGGCAAAGCCATGGCGTTTGAGACTCCCACGAAGGCTACATTACTCCGTATTGCCGCCTGGATCCGAGGGATCTGGCAGAGGCTCGGGCGCGGTGATGTTCGCCGGCAGAGTGCCAGTCAGGGTCTTCAAGAATGTCACGATGCTTGCCACGTCGGCGTCCGAAAGGGTTTTGCCAACCTGGTATTGGGCCATGAGCGAGACGGCTTCTTCGAGCGTTCCAACCGACCCATCATGGAAATAAGGGCCGGTTTTTTCGATATTGCGGAGCGACGGAATTTTGTAGACATACATGTCAAAAGGATCGTTCGTGACGCCCTCGCGCCCTGGATCCATGAGAAGGTCGGGTGACACGGACGCCGAGCTTGCCGCCCCAAGCTTTGCGAAGGCCCGTCCGCCAACAGCCACTCCATTGTGGCAACCACCGCACCCATTGTCCAGGAACTTGCCCAGCCCAACGAGTTCGTCGCTCGTGAGGGCATTATCATTCCCATTCAGGTAGTCATCCCAACGTGCAGGGGTTAGGAGCGTCCGCTCGTACGCGCCAATGGCCACACCAACGTTGGTATATGTCATTGGGTCGTACGTAGCCGGATCTTGACCGTCAGGTATGGGGAAGGCTGCCTTGGCATCATTAAACGCTTGCTGGTAGATTGGACCAATCTTACTGATCACCGCATTTGCGTCCGGCATGCCCATTTCGACAGGATTCAAAATCGGACCAAGCGCCTGATCCTCCACCGCCTGTGCGCGGCCATCCCAGAACTGGTAAAGATGCAGCGCCGCGTTGTACACCGTGGGAGCGTTCCGCGTGCCGTGAGGTACCACGCCATCTGGGCCAACGGTGCCCCCGCTCACTGGCTCATCAGGAAAGTCAACGCCATAGTGAGCTTCGTCGAGCATGTGACACGAGTTGCACGAGACGTCATTATACAGCGAGAGACGCTGATCGAAATAAAGCTGCCTGCCGAGATTAATGAGATCATCGGAAAGAAGGGTTGTTGACTCTACCGGAGGAGCGGGAAGCGGCGTGAAGTTGGCAAGCCGCGAACGAATGTCCGTGACCGTACTCGTGCCAGTATCCGGGCCAGCATCCGCCGTGTCTGTGCCGGAGTTCGTGTTCGTGTTCGTTGACGAATCATCGCTGCTGCAGCCGACCACTGCGAGCGATGCGCCAAGAACGAACGAGAGTGTGGGAAGCGCGAATCGCGCAAACTGCGCAAATTGCCTATTGAGGTGCATCATGGCTGCGCACGCTACCAGGCCACTAGATTTTTACCATATTCATCTGTGTCACATTTGACATGTGACACCAAATCGCAACTACGTTTGGCCGGGGCCGAGGGAATCCCTCGCGGATGTTAAGTTGGGTCGGCCTTTGGTGTGCCCGCCGTGCTCTTTGGCAATTCGGGCTTTTCAAGCTTTGGCAACTCGCCTGTAAGACTCTTCAAGAATGTCACGATGCTCGCCACATCCTCGGTTGAGAGATCTTTGCCGAGTTGATGAGTGGCCATCAGCTTCACGGCTTCATCGAGTGTTTTGACCGATCCATTATGGAAATAGGGAGCCGTCTTTTCGACATTGCGAAGAGATGGGACCTTGAAAAGGTGTTTGTCGGCGGGATCTTTTGTCACGTCGAAACGCCCATTGTCTTCAATCTCGGTCGGCCACGGTTTCGCCTGCCCGAGCTTCATGAACTCCCGTCCGCCAACGTCCACCCCGGTGTGGCACGCGTTGCATCCGGTCTCCAAGAACTTGGCAAGTCCGGCGCGCTCTTCCTCTGTCAGCGCATGGTCATCCCCAGCCAAGTATTTGTCCCAGCGGGAAGGGGTGGTCAGTGTCCGCTCGAATGCACCAATGGCTTTGCCAACGTTGGCATACGTGACTGGGTCTTTGTCCGCCGGAAAAGCCTTCTTGAATTCTGTCACGTACTCGGGAATGGATTTCAGGACGGCGAGAACTGCGTCTTGATTCTTCATCGCCATTTCCACGGGATTCAGAATTGGACCGAGCGCCTGCTCCTCCACATCTTTTGCGCGACCATCCCAGAATTGCAGGCTGTGCAGCGCCGCGTTGTACACCGTGGGCGCGTTGCGTGTGCCATGCTGCCCCTTGTGCCCCGTGCTCGTGGGGGTGCCATCAACACCGTATTTGTCGAGCAGGTGACACGTATTGCACGAGATATCCTGATTCTTCGAGAGACGCGGATCGAAATAGAGTTTTTTGCCGAGCGCCACTTCATCATCGGAGATGGATCCCGACGCCGGAAGCATGGTGGAAGGGAGCGGCGCAAATGCAGCAAGCGCTGCGCGATTGATCGTGCCCGTCTTCGGATGTGCCGATTCGCTCATCACCGAAGTGGCTTCTTTCGGGGCCGTGGACGTGGGCACGGCCTTCTTCTCTTCGCAGCCAAGTGCCACGAACGATGCACCAAGGACGAGGAGAGGATATGCGATCCGTAGGTTCGAGTGCAGCATGACAGCGCACTCTAACACTTCTTGGCGCTAGGTCATCGTCTCACGGGTTCGCGGGTAATGCGCAACGTGACGACGTGCTCGCGGCGGCGAACTTTGACGACGACGTCGTCGTGAAGCGGCCCGGAGAGACGCGCTCGTGCATCGGCAATGCCCGATGGCGCAACACCGCCGACCTCGACGAGAATGTCGTTCGGCACGATCCCCGCGCGCTCGGCCTCTGATCCTTCTGCAACCGAGACCACGACGACCTCGGATCCGGCCGGCTCCGCGGCAGTCTCTCCCAATGTCACTGCCACGCCGCCCGTTGCAAACGGTTCGTCCACACGCTCGCCATCGGCTGGAAGTGTGATCTTCACGCCGTCCGTCGTGCGCCCCGCAATGACGCGGACACCCGCCATGCGGGTGCGACCAACATCGGGTGAGTATGCCTCGAGAACCACGTTGCCCTCGGGAAGCTCGCCGAGCCGAAACAGGCCGTGTGCGTCGCACACGGCCATGTCCGATGGAACAACGGCGCTCGGCAAGTACGTTGGCACCGAATCCTTGGCAACGCGTGCGCCTGGCACCGGATCACCTTTGGCATCCATCACGACACCTTCGACAATGCCCTCCTCGGCCAGTTCGAACTTGCCGATATCGGTCGGTTGGCGACCACCGCGATCCTCGACGACGATGTGGCGATCGAGCGGTGCGCGACCCTTCGCGCGAATGCGAAGGCGCGCGCGTCCTGGAGAAAGATCGCCCATCGTGAAGATGCCGTCTTTGTCCGTGCGTGCGTGATACACGCCGTTTTTCGTGTGCAAGACGACTTCGGCGCCTTCGATGCTCTCGCGGCGATTCGCCCGCACTTCGCCCGTGATGCTCTCTGCGGTGGCGAGCGCGATCTCCAGCTTGTCCGTATCTCGCGTGGTCGTGATCACCTGCACGCCGTACCCCGCCGCGCGCACCTCGACGCGGAGCGCGAGCCCCTTGGCTGCGGCGAGATTTGCTTCGCCACGATCATCGGTGAACACCGTTGTGCGCAGTGCCTCGCCCGCTTCGAGAGACACCGCAGAGATCTGCGCGGCATCGACGGGATCGCCGTGTACTCCAGTGATCCGTACAGAAAGAGGATCGCGCGCATCCGGCAGCACGATCTCCATCGACTTGCGCTCCCCATCGGGCACACGGATCTCTGCGCGCGATGCGATGTGCGTAACGTCGTCGTCGCGTGACACGAGGACCATGAGGTCCTCGGGCACCGCCTCGAGCTCGAAAGATCCGTCGGTCCCCGTGCGGGTGATTTGCTCGAACGATCCGCGTGTCGCGAGGACGGTCACCTGCGCACCCTCGATGGGTCGGCCGTGCGTGTCGACGACGCGACCTTCGAGCGTGCCTCCGCTCGCAAGAACGACGTTGATGGTGGCTTCGCCATCGCTCGTAAGCGTTACGGCGTCGCTCATGGCTTCGATGTATTGCGGGTGATGAACGAACACGCGTACGCGACCCGGCGTCACCGGCGACGCTTGGAACGTGCCGTCGCGCGCCGTGATCCAAGGCTCGGCGTTCACGTGCGCAAGAGCATCGAGCGCACCCGCCACGTGGGTGGTCGATGAGCTGCCGATTGTGTTGCCGTGCGGCGTGTCCGGCAAGTGTCCGGGCATCACACCGAGTTCGCCTGCCGAGAGGAGTGGCCGAGGACCTGCAAGCGCCATGGTGAAATGGGCATCGCGAAACGACGACAATTGCGGATCTTCGTCGATGGGCATGCCGCTCACGTCCGTGCCAACCACGCGAATCGTGGCGCCCTCGACTGGAAAGCCGCGCACATCGACGACGCGCCCTGTGAGCGTGCCTCCGCGCACCAGCGCGATCTTCACTTCCGTCGTTGGGTTGTCACCAACGTGCGTGGCTGGTTTGGTGACGAACCCGTCGGCAGAGACCGAGAGAGTGGATGTGCCGCGCGCAATGGGTCCGAGCTCGATGCGACCGGCTTTGTCCGTGAGACCTGAAATCGGAAATGGCGACAGACCCGCCTCCGCGAGAGTGACGCGCGCCTTGTCGATCGGTTCGTCCGTTGCAGCCTCGACGACGCGCGCAGCAACGAAGATCCCCTGCTCCAACCGCAGCTCGATGTTCGTCTCCTCCGCGTGGCTCACGGCGATCTCGAGTTCGGTCGTCGAGACACGCGAACCCATGGTTGCTTTGATCGCGTAGCTACCATCGTCGAGTCCATCGATGCGAACGATACCGTCCGCTGGCGTCTCCACGGCGCGCGCAGGCCAGAGCACGGGGGACGCCACCAAAACACGTGCGCCTTGCACGATTTCGCCCGACCCGGAGACGACCCTCACGATGAGCACACCTTTTCGGTTGCCCTCGAGCGCGGCATGATCCGCGGCGCGCACGGCAACATCGCGCACGTCCTCGCGATTCGAGGAATCGATCGCGAGCTCGGTCGCCGTTCCAGCGTCGAGCGATTGGAGCGCAGCACCTGGCCAACCTGCGACGTAAGCAAGGCAGAGGACTACGAAAAGCGATCGAAGAAGCGCGCGCAAGATCGCACTCATTGTAGCAGGCCACAGGATGTATGCATGATACAAGGAGGTAAGGAGGGGTGGCGATGGTGCTGCTCGAAGCGGTGGAGAAGTCATTCGGAGGCCGCGCGGTCATCCACGAGATGACCCTCGAAGTCGGTACAGGCGAACGTCTCGCGCTCGTCGGTCCAAGTGGATGCGGCAAGTCCACGCTGCTTCGGATGATCCTCGGCCTCGTGTTGCCCGATCGAGGTCGCGTTCACGTCGACGGGCTCGACGTGACGAAGGCCACGGCGCGCAAGGTCCGACGCCGCGTCGGCTACGTCATCCAAGATGGCGGCCTGTTTCCGCATCTCACGGCCGAAGAGAACGTGACTCTGGTGGCGCGTCTGTCCGGGCAGCCACCATCCAAGACCGCGGCGCGCGTTCGCGAGCTCGCCGAGCTCGCGCGCCTGCCGCAGTCACTGCTCGATCACTACCCGCGCTCGCTGTCTGGCGGAGAACGACAGCGGGTCGGCCTCATGCGCGCGCTCATGCTCAACCCCGACGTGCTCTTGCTCGACGAGCCCCTCGGCGCGCTCGATCCGATCATCCGCGCGCGGCTGCAAGAAGATCTGGGCGAAGTGTTTCGCGTGCTCAGAAAGAGCGTCGTCATCGTCACGCACGACATGGGTGAAGCCGGAGTTCTCGCAGACAGCATCGCCGTCATGCGAGACGGGAAGATCCTCCAGCGCGGAGACGCGCACGCCCTCATCAACGCGCCGGTCGATCCATTCGTCGCAGAGTTCGTGAGAGCGCAACGCATTCTCGCCGGAGACCGCGCGTGAAGCCTTCGGCAGCGCGCGAACGCACTGTTCGCATCGTCTGCGTGCTCGTCGCATCCTTGTCATTTTTGTTCGCAACCACAGATGCGCGCGCTGCCGGACCGAACACTGTGCGCGTCGGATCGAAGCGGTTCGTCGAGTCTTTCATCCTTGGCGAGATCGTCACCGAACTCGCACGACAGCAAGGACTCGACGCGGTACACGAGACCGGACTCGGCGGCACCGCCGTCGTCTTTCGAGCGCTCGAGGACGGCGCGATCGACGTCTACCCCGACTACACCGGCACGCTCGCCGAGACCGTCGTGCACGACGGTTCCGCGCACGCAAATCTCGCGGTGCTTCGCCGGGCTCTTGCGCCGCGCGGGCTGTCGCTCTCCGATCCCATCGGCTTCGAAGACACGTACGCGCTCGCCGCTCGTCACGACGTTGCAACCAAGCTCGGTCTTCACGTTCTGTCGGATCTGCGCATGCATCCGGAGCTCCGCGTCGCGCTCAGTCACGAGTTCGCGGGGCGAAGCGATGGCTGGCCGGGCCTGTGTGCGCGCTACGGCATCGAGGCCTTGACTCCACGACTGCTCGATCACGCGCTCGCATACGAGGCGATCTCACGAGGCACGGCCGACATCGTCGACGTGTACACGACGGACGCCAAAATCACGCGCTATGATCTCGTGACGCTGAAGGACGATCGTTCCTTTTTTCCCTCGTACGACGCGGTCCTGGTCTACCGGACCGACCTGTTGCAACATGCATCTAATTTCGGGCGCGTACTCGAGCGGCTCCGCGGCGCCATCAACGCGGAGACCATGCAACGCCTCAACGCACGCGTGGAGCTCGATGGCGTCCCCTTCAATCGCGTCGCGAAAGACTTCCTCTCGAACCAAGGCACCCGCACATCGCCGCCTTCATCGCCAGTACGGCAACTCTTGGTCGGCACGTGGGAGGTCATCCTCCGTCACGGACCGCGTCATGTCATGCTCGTCGCGGTCTCGCTCATCCTTGCAGCGCTGCTTGGCATCCCCCTCGGCATTCTCGCGCATGCGCGCCCTCGCCTCGGCGTGGCCCTGCTCGGCGTGACCGGAATCGTGCAAACCATTCCGTCCCTTGCCCTCTTTTGCTTTTTCATTCCGATTTTCGGCATCGGCACCGTGCCGGCTTTGCTGGCACTTTTCCTTTATGGCCTCTTGCCGATCGTTCGAAACACGCATGCAGGGCTTGCATCGATCCCCGACGAGTTGCGTGAAGCCGCCCTGGCGCTGGGCCTCTCGCCCGGTGAGCGCCTCTGGCACATCGAGCTCCCTCTCGCGTCGCGCACGGTCATCGCCGGCATCAAAACGAGCGCCGTCGTTGCCGTTGGCAGCGCCACCATCGCCGCATTCATTGGCGCTGGAGGATTCGGAGAACCCATTAGCACGGGCCTCGCACTCAACGACGTGCCCACCATTCTCGAAGGAGCCCTCCCTGCCGCCGGCCTCGCACTCATCGCGCAAGGACTCTTCGCCATCCTCGAACGCGCTATGGTCCCGCACGGTCTACGCGAACCACGTTGTTAAGGAGTTAAGGAGCTAACTTGAGAAGAAGCGACAGAGAAATCCTTGGCCTATCCAACATTCTTGCAGTCTTGGACCAATGCGACGTGATTCGTGTTGGCCTGTGTGTGGACAACAAGCCATATATTGTGCCAGTGAACTTTGCTTATGAGGTGACGGACGGAAATATCACGATCTATTTTCACAGTGCTTCCGAAGGCAGAAAACTGGATATGATCGCGAAAAATAGCAACGCGTGCTTCGAAGCCGATTGCTGCTACAAATTATTGACGGCAGAAGAAAGAGCCTGCGACTGGACTGCCGAATTCCAAAGTGTCATGGGCGAAGGACAGATTTCCGTCGTGACGGACAATGCGCAGAAGATTCATGCTCTGGATATCCTCATGAAACGCCATGGTTTCGTGGGAAAGCCAAAATACCAAAAATTCGCGGCCGTCACGGTATTGCAGATTTCCGTGACCTCCATGACAGGAAAGAGCAAACCGCCGCGCGCAGCAGGCTGGTAGACACCCTCTCAGGACGCTTCGTCCTCCGCGATCTGTCGCTCGTCGATGGGCTTCCAACCGTGCGCGCGGAGAAACAGACGAATCGAACGCATGTGATCGGTGGCCAGCAATGCGCTGATGAACTCCTGATCGAGCAGAGTCGTCTTGTTGTCCTCGAACACGAGTTCGATACGGGAAACGTCGATGTCGATGTTGAGGTTCGATGCCGCTCCGAAGATGGTGTTCAGGCCGTCGCCGCGAGCCATGGTCACGTTCTTCGAGCGAGCCCTTGTGTCGAGCTGCACCTCGAGGAGGTCGTCGAGTGCGAAATCTAACGATTTGCCGTCGCGAAGTTCCACGGAGACTCGATCGTTTTGCACGCAGAACACAACGTTCGTTCCCCGTCGACTGCGGTAGTCGCGCAAAGCCCAAAGCAAGCCGACGAGCGCCGCAAAGATCGCAACGAGGTATGTGCCACGGAACCAGAGCAGGGCGACGACAGTAAGGGTAAGCCACGCCTTCACGATCATGGCGCGCACCCAGCGCCCCTTCTCTCCATCGTGGAGCGCACACTCGAGACGCTCGGGCGCTTTGCGTGCGGGTGCTACCTCCTGGCTCTCGCGGTACGGGGAGTTCACCAGCTAACGATATATCCTGCACGATAGGACTAGCTAGATCATCCGCACGCGGACTTCGCCGGAGCTCACGTGCTTGATGATGCCCTCCGCGTTCCGCACGAGCAGCCGGCCGTCCGGATCGATGCCGCACGCGATGCCGAGCACGCCGTTCGCGCCGCCATCCACCTCACGACCAAACGCGGCGTCGTAGCGGGAAAGCCTATCGTGCACCAAGCCGAGTCCTCGATGCGCAACATGCTCGACATCGTGATCGAGCGCCGCGAGTACGTCCGCGAGAATGCTGGCCCGATCCGGCGCGCCTTGAAAACCTCGCTCGGCACGCTCGATGGCGAGGGAAGTGGCGATGTCTGAGAGATCCTCTGGCAGCGCCCGCGTGTGCACGTTGATCCCGATGCCGACAACGATATGCGCGGTGCGCGCTCCAGCAACCGTAGACTCGGGGAGGATGCCGGCAACCTTGCGTGCGCGGCCATCGCTGGGGCGCTTGATGAGAACGTCGTTCGGCCACTTCACGAGCACCGACGCGTCGTCACCAAGGGCGGCCGCCACCGCATCGCGCACCGCGAGCCCGCATGCAAGCGACACGGGCGGCACGCGCGACGGTGCGCACGCGATCCGAAGGAGAACGGAGAAGAGGAGGTTCTCTCCACGCTGCGAGAACCAGCTTCGCCCTTGCCGTCCGCGGCCGCGGGTCTGCGATTCTGCGAGCCAGACCGTTCCGTGCAAAGCTCCGTCCTTCGCTCCGCGCTTCGCGTCGTCGTTCGTCGACTCGGTCTCGTCGACAAAGATCAATCGGCTGCCGAGTTGTCCTCCGCGCGCAGCGATCGCAGCCGCCGCGTGCTCGAGATCCGGCGCGACGCGCGAGAGCATCCGCTCACACCTCGAAGTCGAGACCAATGTCGACCGCGGGCGCTGCATACGTGAGCGCGCCAACGCTGATGGCGTCGACGCCCGCGCGCGCGAGTTCGGCAATGCGTTCGAACGTGATCCCACCAGACGCTTCGAGCATGGCGCGGCCGCGCGTGCGGCGAACGGCTTGCTCGATGGTCGCCGTATCCATGTTGTCGAGCAGCACGATGTCCGCGCGCGCATCGAGCGCCTCATCGAGCTGATCGAGCGAGTCCACCTCGCACTCGATGCGGCTCGTATGCGGCGCACGTGCGCGCGCAGCTTCAATCGCTTTGCGAACACCACCGGATGCAACGATGTGGTTGTCTTTGATGAGGACCGCAGAGCCGAGATCGTTGCGGTGGTTCTTTCCTCCACCCTTGCGCACGGCATAGCGTTCGAGCAGGCGCAACCCCGGCGTGGTTTTGCGCGTATCCGTCACGCGCGTGGAGCTCCCCGCTGGCAACGCGTCGACGTAGCGTCGTGTCAGGGTTGCGACGCCGCTCATTCGCTGCACGAGATTCAACGCGACACGCTCACCCATGAGGATGGCGCACGCCGATCCCGCAACGGAGAACAACGTCGTCTTCGGCGCGACTTTCGCACCCTCGGCGACGAACGCCTCGAAGCGCAACGACGGGTCGACGGTCTCGAAGACGCGCCTGGCCACGGGGACGCCGCAGCACACGAGCTCCTTGCGCGCGACACCGCGCGCGACGGCGCGCTGCTCTTCGGGGATGCATGCCTCCGTCGTGATGTCGCCCGCACCGAGATCTTCCTCGAGTGCGCGCGCGACGATTCGATCGATCAAAGGGAGCGGCAACTCGAGATTCATTTGGACATCGAGTTAGTCGATCCGCACGTCAGCCGACAAGCCGTTATCCCAATGCCTCGAGCTGCGAGACCCACGCACTGAAGCGCGGACAGCGCTGTTTGAGGCTGTCGATTCCGACCTTGGCCGTGACGAGGGGGCCGTGGGTCTTTTTGTTGTAGCCAGGGTGGTGACTTCGATCGGCGTCGTCCACACATGCAGAGCGTGAAGATGGGGAGCCAAGCAATGCTTGACGAACTCCTGCTCGGTGTCGCCTTCGACGATGACGAACAGGCGAGTCACGGACGGCCTCCAAGGACATTCTTGTCGTACAGCTCGGAGAGGCTGTAGTCCTCGAGCCATGCTTCGAGCTGTTTGGGATCGAGGCGCGTGAACGACGTCTCTCCGCCCGCACGCTCTACAACGACGATCTCGTCTGTCGCGAACTCGTCAAGCAGCGCGGGGGACTGGGTCGCGAGGAGAATCTGCGAGTGAGCCGAGGCCGAGCGCACCAATGCCGCGAAGAGCGAAATCGCGGCGGGATGCAGTCCGAGCTCGGGCTCGTCGATGGTGATGAATGCAGGCCGCGTCGACGGTGGCTGAGTCAACGCCGCGAACAGCGCGATGGATCGGAGCGTGCCATCCGAAAGATCGTGGGCATCAAAGCGGTGATTGCGCTCGTCGGTCCAATGGAGGCGCACCGAGGAGGCGTCGGGGTTATCGGGGTCAACGAGATCGGGATCAAGCGTCTTGATGAAGGGTGCAACCCGTCGAACGAGCCCTTCGAGCAGACTCCACGAGACGCGCGCATCCTCGCCCGCGCTCCGCTTTAGTCGGTAGAGCAACGCAGCGAGGTTCGAGCCGTCGGAGTGCAGGTACTTGCTGTCAGCCTGCCTCGCATTCTGCCGAAGTGGCGAGGTCGACGACGTGTTGTGAAAGTGGAAGAAGCCCATGCCCCCAACGAGCTGCTCCACCCTCGAGAGCGTATGCGGCCACCCTTGCGCGCGGGCCATCTGCGACTCGAGATGGCCCTTGCCGATGTCGAGCCATGCGCCATCCCTCCTGTCCGACTCGAGCGAGAGCAACTCTTTGACGAACACCAGCGACTCACCTGCCCGCTGCCCCAGGCGCGCTTCGTAGCCCCAACGCTCCGAACCCCAGCGCTCCGAATCCTCGGTGAACGTGAGGTCGATTTCGAACTCCTTAGTGGTCTCCGCCCCGTAGTGCAGGAGCCTCGATGCGCCGCCTTCCTTGCCGACGAAGAGACGTAGACCCTGCGCGCGCATGATCGATGGCAGGCGCAGCGCGGTGAGCAGGTTCGACTTGCCAGATCCGTTCGGGCCGATGAGGACGTTGATGGGACCGAGGTCGACGGTCGCGTCTTTGATCGACCGGAAGCCCTCGACGCGGACCTGGGTGAGTTGCGTAGTGGGAGTGGTCATGCGCTTCCTTAAAAAATTAAAGTCCGCTGCTTACCACGCCACGATCTTCCAGCCGCGCCTTCGCGCAATGCGCCTGAGCCGGAGATCTGGGTTGACTGCGACGGGCTCGCGAACGAGTTCGAGCAGCGGAAGGTCCGTGTACGAGTCGCTGTAGAAGGTTGCATCTTCCAGCAAAAAACCTTGCTCGTTCGCGAGACGCTGCGCGCGCTCCACCTTGCCGACACCAAAGCAGAGTGGCGCAACGACTTTGCCGGTGAAGAGTCCTCGGTCATCGACTTCGAGCTCCGAGGAGACGAGATGCGGAATGCCGAGCCGCCGTGCGAGCGGACGCGCCGCATACGCGGATGCTCCCGTGACGATCGCGACGAGCTCGCCGCGTGCACGGTGATCTTCGACTGCGCGACGGCCGAGATCGCACACATGCCGCTCGACGTAGCGACGAAACCAGTCGTCACACCGCAGCGCGAGCGGCGCCTCCGCTTTTCCACGGAGCTCGGCGAACACGCGCGCGGCGACCTCGGGAGCGTCGATCACCGAGAGCGTATATTGCAGGACCCAATAAAGAGCGCGCAGCGAATCGCGCGGGCTCGCTTCGCCAATCGCCCGCTGGTAGCGGACATACAGGCTCGCGGTCTCTTTGCGAACGAGAGTGCGATCCATGTCGAACAATGCGGCGCGCATAACCATTGGAACCTTTTAGACCGCTTTCAAGTTGGCGCGAGGTTTCGAACCCCTCGTAGGTTGCTCCCGTCGTCTTTTGGCCGATTTCCATCGCATCGCTTCGTTGCTCCTCCTCGAGCTGCACAAGCAGCTCTCGTCGGAGCGCCTCGCGCTGCTCGGAACTCGGTCAAAATACTCGGTCCGCAACCTGCTCGGGGTTCGCGGCGGGGCCGAGGGAGCGGACCGGAACAGCCTTCCCCAGCCCGCGCGCAGGAAGGGCCGCTGCGGCCCTGACGAGCACGAGGCCGGGGGAAGCAGGTGTGATTGGAGTCAAGGCCATTTTGTTCACGCGGGGGTGGGAAGTAGAGTGGGAGTCCAGGGGCGACCATCGCGCTGGATGGCGTTGACGAGG
>Ga0123357_10002089_pt1 | contig 21963 bp, 15 predicted proteins | sample TergutEmb28metaG_FD_89873 | JGI IMG/M metagenome (GOLD analysis project Ga0123357, IMG submission 89873) | Embiratermes neotenicus P4 segment gut microbial communities from Petit-Saut dam, French Guiana - Emb289 P4 | ecosystem: Host-associated > Arthropoda: Insects > Digestive system > Gut ... | reverse complement strand
TGTGGTGAGATTAGGCTGAAGTACATTAGGTTGTGGTGAGATTAGTGTGAAGTACATTAGGTTGTGGTGAGATTAGGGTGAAGAACATTATGTTGTGGTGAGATTAGGATGCAGTACATTAGGTTGTGGTGAGTTTAGTGTGAAGTACATTGGGTTGTTATGATTTTAGGATGCAGTACATTAGGTTGTGGTGAGATTAGGGTGAAGTTCATTCGGTTGTGGTGAGATTAGTGTGAAGTACATTAGGTTGTGGTGAGATTAGGGTGAAGAACATTATGTTGTGGTGAGATTAGAATGCAGTACATTAGGTTGTGGTGAGATTAGGGTGAAGTACATTAGGTTGTGATGAGATTAGGATGCAGTATAATAGGTTGTGGTGAGATGAGGTTGAAGTACATTAGGTTGTGGTGAGATTAGGTTGCAGTGCATTATGTTATGGTGAGATTAGGGGGAAGTACATTACGTTGTGGTGAGTTTAGATTGAAGTACATTAGGTTGTGGTGAGTTTAGTGTGCAGTGCATTAGGTTGTCGTGAGATTAGGGTGAAGAACATCATGTTATGGTGAGATTAGTGTGAAGAACATTATGTTGTGTTGAGATTAGGATGCAATACATTATGTTGTGGTGAGATTAGGGCTAAGAACATTATGTTGTGGTTAGATTAGGATGCAATACATTATGTTGTGGTGACATTAGGGTGAAGTGCATTAGGTTGTGGTGAGATTAGGGTGAAGAACATTATGTTGTGGTGAGGGTAGGTTGAAGAACATTATGTTGTGGTGAGATTAGGATGCAGTACATTATGTTGTGGTGAGATTAGGGTGCAGTGCATTAGGTTTTGTTGAGATTAGGGTGAAGAACGTTATGTTGTGGTGAGATTAGGGTGAAGAACATTATATTGTGGTGAGATTAGGATGCAGTGCATTATGTTGTGGTGAGATTATGATGCAATACATTATGTTGTGGTGAGATTAGTGTGAAGAACATTATGTTGTGGTGAGATTAGGATGAAGTACATTATGTTGTGGTGAGATTAGGGTGAAGAACATTATGTTGTGTTGAGATTAGGGTGAAGTGCATTAGGTCGTGGTGACATTAGGGTGCGATGCATTAGGTTATGGTGAGATTAGGGTGAAGTGCATTAGGTTGTGTTGAGATTAGGTTGATGAACATAAGCGTGTGCTGAGATTAGGGTGCGGTACATTAGGTTGTGTTGAGATTATGGAGAAGTACATTAGGTTGTGTGATTAGGGTGAAGAACATTAGGTTATGGTGAGATTAGGGTGAAGTATATTAGGTTGTGGTGTGATTGGGGTGGTAATCAGGTAAGTGTGAATTACGTTCATTTCGTTATCAGTGTTGCGCACAATACTTGGGTGTCATCAGATTAATGCGAAATATTTTGGTATCATTATTATGTTAGTATGAATTATATTAGGGTATGTTGACATTAATATGAAGCATATTATGTTATGAAATTATCCAGAAGTACAATAGGTTGTGATCAGATTAGAGTGAAACACATTGGTTTGTTTATCATATTAGTGTGAAAATGTTTGTGCGTTGGTTTCATTATCACATAGATGTTGAATTTGTAATTTTGTTGATGAGATTAGTGTGGAACTGGTCGTGAATATCAGGTGCCATATTCTGGCTCAGAACTTTCACTTTAGTTGGTAGTTGGTCTTCTAATGAAGTTATTTATTCCGTGTTCTGCTGTTAAGCTTATGGAGATGACAGTGAAGGACGGTGGTGCTGTGATGTTGAAAGGTTGAGAACGAAGTGCTGTTAAAATACAGGTATTCTATTTTAAAAGATTTTTCTGGGAGGAGGTTACAGTTAGTTAAGGAAACGAAAATGGCAGAAAATCAGGAAATTACTGTTTAGTTTTCGAAGCGAGTAACGCAGCGGATTTAGGGATCATTTCATAACTAACGGGGAAATTGATATAGTAAAACCGCCGTCAAGGATGGAGGTAAATCTGCGTCTACCCTTTCAAGCACATACGTGCGTCACCTACTTTAATCAACTTCTCGGAGCAGAGTCCTTCTTAAAAGGATACCAGTTACTCATTCACAATATTCACTGAAATCAGCATTTTTGTGCTGGCATTCTTAAAACTACACCATTTGTCCCTTCCCTGACCCAGATGACTCAAATTCTCTTTCCCCTAGCTTATTTCTTTAGACCTAGTTTAATATTATCTTCCATCTGCGCTTAAGTTTTCCAAGTCTTTTTACCCTCTTGGTTTTTACAATTCTCCCTCATACGTGCCACATGCTTCGCCCATCTCGTTTCCCTTAATTTGCCTACCTGAAAAATATTCGGTGTATAGTACAGATCGTGAAACTTTTATTACGCAACTTTCTCCGGTTTCATGTTACACCCTTCTTGTTATTCCCAATTTTGTTTTCAGTACTCTGCTCTCAAATATCCGGAATGTATATTCTTTTCTGAATACTCCGTGTTTTAACATTAAAATCATGCAGAATATTTTCACGTTTTGTATGATTCTCACCCTAAACAGGAATTAAGTCTCCACTTAACATTAACCTACATATTTTTGTGATGGAGACTGAGTGTTTAATGTGGAATAGGTTCTTGGTTTATACACATTGGCTGCATGGAGCTTAATCTAACACATTAAAGGGGAAGAATCGATTAAGTTCTTCTAGAACACTAAGTTGAGAAACACGTTTGGAGTTACAGGACCTAGAGAAAACTGCATAGTACAGGGGTTCATTATTTGTCGTTGTCATCAAATGTAGTAATATTAGGGTGATTAAATCAAGGAGGATGAGGAAGGGGAAAAATGCGTACGTGTTTTTGATGTGACAAGCCAAAGGATAGAAACGACTGGGAAGACGTATATGTAGACTGGAGAATAAAATTAGAATAGGCATTAAAGAAACAAGACTGTAGGAGGTGGAATGAATTAATATGGCTCAAGTTAGGGACGAGTGGTGGGATGTTGTGAACAAGGCAGTGTACATGTCGGTTAAAATCTTACGACAATAACGTACACTTCCAACTAACTGTTTGCGTTTCTGCTGTCACCTGAGTACCGTTAACTAATTTCTAACCATAATTAATATATTTCCAACCAAATGTCTCGAAGAAAACGAAACGTACTTTTATGTACTCACTTTTTTTATTCTTACAGTTTTCGAGATAATTAAACAGAAGAAGAGATGGAACGCGCCTGAGTTGTTCCTTTTTGCACATATTTTGTAATTTCTGATCGTGGCTTTCCGAGTTTGATACCGTGTAGTTCTGTGGGTGAATACTGACGTTTCGGAGAAACATGCTACCTTTATTTTTTGGGTTAAAGGATTATGTCTACTCAAGTCCAGCTTACAGCTTTCGTGTTGTCGAAAATCGGAAGACACCTATAAAAAATCCGCGCCGTGAAAACCTAAAACTTTTTAGAAAATTTAGAATGTATTTTATCAGCCACCACAGGGCGCATTCGGTTATCGTCTTCTTCCAGTCTGTTCTACCATGGTTGTGGGACTAAGTCTATGTCTTCAGAGAAACCTAGGAATTTTATAATTAATATAAACTATAAGCGACTAATATTATTTTGGTACCAGTGCCACATGTGGCTGTCCTGTAAACTTACCTTTTTTTGTACTTAAGTCCTTGTGGTACTGAACGTCATATGAGCGTCCTCTAACTATTGGCGATGCTGTCATCATTGTTTTGTCGCTCTTTGACAATTGATTCTGAAATGTTCATAGTCCCACCTATGGGTATCACATCCGTGTAAAGTAACAAGTGAGGACATCTGCGCGGTTGCAGTGTAATGGAGTTAGCTGCTGTTTAATACATTCCATAGCCATTTAATGCAAAGGTGAAGTTTATACTGGCTACTTTTTATACGGCTGATTCTTTATACGAAGTTATTAGAGGAGGAGGAGAAGAAGAGTAATGATGCAATTCGTGGAGCAAAGCTTTTTTAGAGAGGCTAATTTTTTTTAGCTAGCGTACAGGTTCTCTGCATTTCATGGGATCCGAATGTCATGGAGGGAATCGCAAGAACCCGCCATTTGTTTCTATTGGAACACAAATGAACCCAGTTTATACTCTTCTATATTATTTAATTAAGACCTATTTTAATATTATACTTCCGTTTAAGTCTAGGTCGGGCAAGTGGCTCCTTTTCATCAGGTTTTCTCGAATAAAACTTGATACCCATACCCAGTCTTTCCAGTGCTCCCTACTTTTCTCATTCATATAAACCTTCTTGATTGCGTAATCCTAACAACATTTTGCGTGCAGTACGAATCACGAAGCCCTTTGTTATGCAGGTTTCTCCAGCTTCCTCTTGATGCTTTCGCCTTGGATCCAAACTTATTATCCCCATTACTCTCTTCTCAAACTCTGTCAGTCCGCGTTCTTTCCTGCACTAAAGTGACCAATGCTCATTAATAAACACCAAAAATCAAAAGTATTCTTATGTATGGTTAATTTAAATTCATTCGTCTTGGCTCAGACGATATATCGTCAAATGGTAGGTTGATTGGTGAAAAGTCAGTTCGATGTGGAATAAAGCAGTTGTTTTCTAATTTGAGATAATATTTCTGCATTTATCTGATGGGACTCGGGGGGAAAAGCACAAAAGTAACAGTTAGGATAGTCGGCATTCCGGCAGTGAATTTAAGTGATTGAATGATTTCATAATGGCCTCAGGGTCCTTCCATCAGGTGATGGATACATAAATATGGCGTGTTGATGAAATGGCAGTTGACAGCGAAAACCAAAATGCTTAAAGAAAACTGTCTAATTAGCGATTTGTCCACCATAAATTCAGTATGATTAGCTCTGGAATTGGGCTCGCTTTTCGGCGCGGAGAAGCTGGCGATTAATCATTTGAGTTATGGGAAGGAATTCCTGATTGTCTAGTGACATAGGCCTGACGGAAAAAAAAACCCGAAATTGAAAGGACTTTTGGGTATTAAAATTTAATTTTTAAATGGTTGCTGGAGGTCTAAATATAGAAAAATTTGTTCAATAAGTCTGATATCTTCTATGACTGTAGCTCTGGGGTGGGTAATTTTAAGCAATTATCGGATAATCATATTTCCTTTTTAGCCAGAAATTTCTCAGGTTTCACTAACATTCCCCGGTTTCAATGAGCACAATTAAGCTATCTTTGTTACATTTCCAGAGCTACAAGGCGAAACAGTAATAACCGACCATTAACTGAGTAGGAAGAGAGTACCTTGTCCTAAGAGAGAGGAAATTACAGACGAATAAAAGAACTAAGATGTGCTGTCGCTAGGTACTTAGTCCGATAAAGAATGTGAAACTGAAAGTCGCAATCAGGTAGATAGCACGCCTGCTCGTATTTAGGAGGAAATTTTCGTAATATTTCTTAGTCAGTCCGGGCTATGCTGTAATATTTCATTGAAATAACCCTCGAATGCTTCCTAAAAAATCATTTCTATTTCGTTATTTACAATAGCGGTGGTCACAGCAGACTGTCATTGGCAGACTTACACCACTTAAGGTACCCAACGTTTTGCAGTCGAAGGCAGCATGAAACTATGATAAACAAAAGCTAAAGGAACAACAGGGCACGGAATAAATGTTTATCTATGTAGTCACACGAATTAATTTTGTGTTGTGACACAGTTAGAGGACATTTTAGTGAGAAAAGCACGTCTAACCTAACGAAGCAGGTAATCTGGTTCCAGGAACATTGCCATTATTTTTGGACTAGAACTTGCGTCTGGCTGCCCAGTTCCGGTAACACACAACGTTGTATTTTATTCGGTGCTTCAGTCGATGTTGTTGTATCTGTAATGCCTTATTATTCGACGCTGGGTAATCTAGCTATGCAATTCGTCTTTATACCCATAAATAAGGACTAAAGAGATAACACGGACGGTACCAGGAAACATGCAAGACAATTGGTTTAGAAAAACCTCTTGGTCATTTATCTCAGTAATTAACCAACTTGAAGCACATAATTTGTGTTTTACAATAAGTTTATTTCATGCCTCTACATGTTTCGAGCACATGTGCTCATCATCAGGAGGTCAGAATTGCATTACACAGCTTCCGGTATCATCACACCTATAGGTGGTCGTCTCGTGCACAGGTTGAGAGAGGACTGGTTGGAATGCATGGCATTCCAACCAGTCCTGTGTAATGCAATTTTGACCTCCTGATGATGAGCACATGCGCTGAAAACATGTAGAGGCATGAAATAAACTTACTGTAAAACAAAAAATTTGTTCATGAAGTTGGTTAATTACTGAGATAAATATACTGAGATGCGCGGTCAGCAAAACGTCAAAACTCTTGGCCATTGTTTACTTTTATGACCTATAAGTTGGGGAAGGATGATACTGAAATAAATTCTAAAGAAATAAGTTTTTAAGATATTAACTGAATGAAATTGACAGTTCAGGGTTTTTTTAAGTAAGTTTCTAGTACGAGGGAGCATATAGGCAGGAATACCTTTGAGTCTATAAATTATTTTCATTTGTTTGGCGAAGGCTGTGACCTAAGGAACTGGCAGTACCTTGGATTTACTTAAGCCTTTAATGTAAACGGTAATTTATAATATTAACGGCAAACGGTAATTTATAATATTAACATGGAAGTGAGTTGAACATTTCAGTGTAATGTTATTTGAAGTAATTGTTAGTAGTTTTTTAGAACGATTGAGTGTATTGTCTAAATATATTCATTGTATTAGGCACGACCTTCATTTACCTATTCATTGAATTAGTATTACCAGTCTGGCGTCTGAACGGTAATACAAAGCTGATAAAAGAGAAAGTTGTCCGTACACTTCCCTTTCGGACTTGCAATTTAGAAAATTAAATTGTCTCTCACGTATGCTACGTCTGTTTCAAGCACCCTGGAGATAATTTTAGAGACATCACAATTATTGAATTTTCTGGAACAGGCGATAAAACTTTATCGTTTATTTCCATTTATCTGACATTTAACATTATGAGCTCTAGAATGTAAAGAAAAGACTGGAAAGCGTGTTCTACATAATGTAGTAAATACATTTTCCAGCAGTGTTCCTTCTTTAAGTCTGTTTGTAGTTTGTGCAGCCATTTGTAACTTTAAATATGTTGGACATTTTGGAATCGTTACTGTTAAAGCAGGCATTTCTGGAAACCTTCAAACTTGGCCTCCCAATAATAATATTTTTAATTTGCAGAGAAAGGGTAATAATTACGCTGCATGAAGGCGCTTAATTTAAGAGTTTAATTTCTTCTATGCTCTTATTCATGACCCTCTGTACGTGTCATAATTTTCAATCTTACTTGCAACGTCAAGTGCTTTATTAAGGTGATTTGGGCGTTCTGACAGTGCTTGTTGTTATTTTTTACACAGATATGTACTACATCTTTGCGACTTTCGCTGTAAATGAATGCTAATTCTGCCTGTGGTCAGAGGTTTTTATGATTACTTTTCAGCCTGTTGTACTGAAGGTTCAGTGAGTGATTGTTTGGTCATTTATCTTCTTGAGTGTTGTATTTTGTATTTATATCACATGCTACCTCTTTTGAAAACGTTTTAAAGTGGAGGCAATTTATTTAGTTTTAAAATTTTATCTTTTGGAATAAGAGAAATTACGGTGTGCATTATTCGACTAACAGCAAGCCGCACAGAGTCCAGACCTGATAAATACGAGTAAGTTAATGGGAAGGCTTATAGCGAACTCTGGCCGTGATTTACCGTAATTAATCGTATACTATAAACCACCGAAATGCACATTTGTTAAAATAATGTTTTAATTTTAAAATTTTAAAATTTTAAAACGAAAATATTAGTGTATGTTTGTATGGATGTGAAACTTGGTCGCTGACATTGAGGGAGGAAAGGAAGCTGAGGGTGTTTGAGAAAATGGTATTCAGGGGAATATTTGGACCTAGGGGGGACGAGGTAACGGGGGAATGGAGGATATTGCATAACGAGGAACTAAATGATCTGTACTCATCACCCAATATTGTGCGGGTGATAAAATCTAGAAGAATGAGATGGGCTGGTCATGTGGCGCGTATGGGTGAGGAGAGGGGGGCGTATAGGGTTTTGGTGGGGAAACGGCAGGGAAAGAGACCACTATGGAGATCTAGGCGTAGATGGGTGGATAATATTAGGATGGATCTCCAGGAGGTGGAATGTGGGTATATGGACTGGATTGGGCTGGCCGAGGATAGAGACAGGTGGCGGAAGTTTGTGAGTGCGGTAATGAAACTTCGGGTTCCGTGAAATGCGGGGAATTTCTTGACTAGATGCAAAACAGTTAGCTTCTGAAGAAGGACTCTGCACAATGGAATAAGTAAGTAAGTAGGTAAGTGTAGGTTGTGTTCGTGTGTTTGTACAATTTTATTACAATGCACGGCGTAAAAAATAAAATTACCTTAATTACTTGTGTCACTTTGAAGCCGGAATCAGAAATTTAATTGGCATCTAACTCTTCTTTAAAACGATACAAACAGAAGACAGTACTAATTCTATATACTTGGCGACTCATTTTTTATCCAACATGGGATTGAATTATAATTTTAAAAGTGTGAATTAATCTGAAGTTGTGGCTTTTCAAGACAAATGCCCAGAACCTTCAAAATCGTCAAAAGTAGCTAGATTTCAGAAGAAATTAAGAACATTTACGTTAGGTGTATGTCGGTCGGATAATAATGTTGAAGAATTACGAAACAGTCTTTTACATTTTTGTATGCGACTCTGTTTAAGGAAGGCTTGCAAACAATACAAGGAAGGACACAATGTAGTGCTGTTATATGGCCGTAAGAATTGGACGACAAATGCAGATTACAGTAGGAGTACCGAAACATCAGAATTTGCCTTCTTCAGGGGAGCTTCCCCCAAACTGGACCCCACAGTTCACACTGAATTACATACACTGAATAGGTGTACATAAAGAAGGTCGGAACATGAATGGTTCAGTCACCTGTTACTACTGATGCTTTAAATGAGACGAACTAGCCTGTTCATAACCTGTGAACTCACTGATTTTGGGCTGTTGGACACTTGAGGGGGGGGGGGGCTGATAATGACAAATAAAAATCCCTGTATGGTCCTAACAGAAAATTTTGATCTAGATAATTATGATGACTATGGTGACGCGACGACGACGACGACGGCGACGACGACGCAACGACTAACGGTCAGTGTAGAAACAAACTGCACTTTCTCCCCCAGGTACCTGCCATTTTTAAGGTCACGTTCCTTGCATTTCCTTCCCTGAATCAAGACCATTTATTTCTACACACGACTTACTTTTCTTTTTTGAAGTCCGCACATTCCTCCGAAAGGTTGGTAAGTACCAGACTACGTCGTGCCATATCGCAGACGACAGTAACACAATGGGATACAGAACTTTATCATAACATCTAGTATTTGTAACGTGTGTGTGTTTAGTGCAAGGTAAAAGGGTAAGTTGTCGGCACTGGATGGACGTGTGCAGTCAGGTTAACGCTCAGGCTGCGAAATAGTAAGACGTTAAAGAAAATTGCCTCGCGTTGGCTTAAACCATCTCATTTGGCATGAAGAAGACTGCAAAATGCAGTAATAGATTAAACGTCGGATACACACAAAGGAAAAGAAGTTTAAGCCCGAACGGCAATGCAACAACTCAGACAACGGCCGTGAAGCATGAAGTCGATAATAATAATAATAATAATAATAATAAATTTATATATAAAATTTAGCGTATACTTAAAACTGCATGTATGTCAGATTATGCGTAAATGCAGACAGAATTATATATGTATGTGTGTGCATTCAAGTGGTTATGGGTCATAGTGTTATGTAATTCGAAAATTTTGGTATTTGCTAATCTAAATTTCTTTGTATATCCCTGTGCCATCAATAAATCATCCATGTTTTCAGTCTGCCGTGTTGTTCGTGTATCCATCCTCAAAGATGTGGAAGAGACTAGTTTTATTAGCTTATGTGTTTTAAATAATTTCCCTTCGAAGGTGAATTTCATTGAATCCAAAATTGAAATATGTAAATTAAATATTTGCGTTTCGTGATGTTTTCACCTAGTGGTGGAGTAATTGTCTGTTATTGTATAATATTTTGATTAACTGTGTTCTAACTGCATGCGTTACATTGTCGGATTAGGTGGGAAAATTATGGGGAATGTTAATGATTAGAAATTGCGTATTTGCGAGAACTATTGGAAGAGAAACGAAATCACAGACTGGATAGATGGCAAATTAACCGGCGTTTGAAACGACACTCTCTCGTTTGCATACGCATGGCAATACTGCTACAACATTCCGCTAGGTTAGGCCGGTTTTTTTGCAAAAATACATTATAATTGAACCCTCAGTCATTTAAATAAATGAACTGAGTGAAAATACACTGACGTGGTTACTGCTGAAACATTCGTGGAATCATAACTGCACAGTAGGCAATAGTGTGTGGGAACTGTAGGTATGGCAGCTTCTCCCTTGTCATAGATCTTTATTGTGTGTGACAGTAGTATGTTAGGTATGCCTTTAATGTGGAGTGAATCCCATTGAAAATAAGCTTCAGCTAAAATGCATCGGTAACACGAATGTCAGGTACTTTGAAAACAAGTATAACTGTTGGAACTATTTGTTTTGGCGGACATTACTTGTGACAGAGACTGCTTCATTATGGTATCCATTCTGTTCAGTTGTGTTGATCCTGTTTGATGTGGTGGTGTATATTAGAACCGTTTTGATTATTCTGCGTGCGTGATTATAGCACAACAAGCTATGATTTATATGATTATCCCTACCTTTCTGTAGCGAGCACTTCTGCATAGTGGTTATAACTGCTGTTGGATGTACCCAGTTCGAGTCTTAGTCGGGAGACTGCCGGTCTTGACGGAGGTTTGTAGGATTTTTCATCAATGCCACAGTTTTATCCCAACCATTTAAACACAATAGCAACTGTTTACACCGCACACTTTAACCCTTTAAACGCCGAATTAAATCCCATCTGCCATTTGCTGGCATTATTAGGTAAAGTTTTCCCGTTACAGGCCCGGTGTGGCCCAGAGGGTGGGTAGAGGTATAACTCTACTCTTCCGTGACCGCGGCACTAGATGGGGGTGAGTGGTCAGCAGCACGCCCCGGCCACACTTTACCCTCGGGAAAGACCCGGTACCCATTTTACAGGAGGCTGGGTGGGCCCCAGGGCCGGTCTGGACGGGCGAAAGATCTCTTACCCACCGGGATTCGATCCTGGACCGTCCGGCCAGTAGTCAGTCACTATAACGACTGAGCTACCCGGCCCACGACATTATTAGAAGTTCACCATATTCTCCACGTTAGCAGGATTAAGGCTAATACAAAAGGCTATGTTATACACAAAGAGCATGGTTACTCTTTTTTGTGGTTTACTTAAAGACGTCCTCAGTAACTCAGATTACTTAGCGATGAAGGATAGAGTGTCTGCTGTTGAATGGTAATGGGGAAAGATTTGGAACCGAGCGATTGTGGCGCAGTCGATATCGTATTTAGAACTTTGGAACTGACGAAACCATGATGAACGTCGGTCAGGATAGCCCATGATCCGACAGAGGTCCTAATAATATGTCTCTTGGATGTAACTCCCGGCCGAGGTCCTAATAAAATGTCTCCTGGATGTAATTGGCGAACGGTATCGCTGCATCCACGCATTGGTCGTTACTTCATGCAGACTGTACTAATAAAAGGGAATTATTTCCCTTTAATTTTTATGTGTAGTGGAGGATTGGTGTGTTGCGAGTGGTGAAGGAGAAGTGTTATTTATCAGTGTTATTAAATGAACTCTTCGCTTAAATATGTTAAAATCACGCTACGACTACTTCTGTGCGGACCGTTTCCAACGTATTATCCATAATAACCGCACACTTTTTACTGGTTCATACACAGTCACTGCAGTCAAAACGTCGCTTTTTTGGAGACTGAATCTTGCATTTCTTCTGGAAATACACGAAAAATAAGATTTGAGCCACGGTTTATGCCGCATCGGCCGATATACGAAGTTGCACTCTACAACCTCTTCGGCGCTTTCATTTAAATATTACTTATTTATCAGTGACTTCAGTAGGTCAGACTATAAAAATTGGACTTGTGTGATGAGAGGAAGCGGCAAGAAGTGGCCGTACCCTAATTTGAGTTACTATTTCGTTACTTCCACAGAGGGACCGAGGAAGACCTCAGTCAGGATAGTCGATGTCCCGAACGACTTTCGAGCCCGGCCTCTTCCAATTGCAAGTAGTCAGTTTTCCAAAGTGCACCACTTTATTTGGTGGCATCATGCAAGTACATGTCACGCACATAACCTCATCTGCTAATGATTACAAAACGTGAGTTTTTTTTTGCTGTAGACATGTCAGTATCATTTGCAAATATCACTTCTTGTTAGACAGTTCTTGGAGATGTTTTTTTCACGTGCTCGTGTTACAAATATTGCATCTTTGTACATCGAAGAGATTCGTATTGCGGTTTTCTGGGTTATGACAGTGTGAAATCTGGTAGGTTCGTAGACTTATCAATATTTCGGAAGTGCGTATTACCTTTATATTAAAAGGATGAAATGAGCCAAGTTTGGGAAGTGGCAGTTTTTGTAGAAATACGGTAAAAGATGAGTCCTTTTTAGGTGCTTTTACAGAATTGCTAAGAGCGACAATTAGCTTCATTTGCTTGTCCGTCTGTCTGTCAGCATGGTACAGCTGTGCTCCCGCTGGACTGATTCGTACGAAATGTAATATTTCAGTATTTTTCGAAAATCTGTATAGAAATTCAAGTTTCATTAACGTGTGACAAGAATGACTAGTACTTTACGTGGAAACCTATGTATATTTATGATAGTATCTCGCAAAATTCCTCTCAGAAAGTGAAATGTTTACGACAAACTTTTAGAGAAAAATTTAGGTTCAATAATTTTCCGACATTCTTGCGGTTAGTGAGATAAAGTGGGAAAATGTGGTAGGGCCGGACAGGCCACATGTGACACTATCGTAATACGGCGCACGCGCATTGAATGCCTGATCAGCAAGGCTACATACACACACTCAGAATGTGTATTCCTGCTTTTCCGCTGTCAAAATGGTTATGCGAACGCGCCTCAGTATTACTTTATACGTGCATTGTCTTTCTTGTTATTATTGCCATATCCTGCGAAAGGTCTTCTGTTGACTTTTTCCTTCACTTTTGGAATTTTTGCCTTTTTCAGTAGCGCGTCTGAATCCTGTCCGTCTCTTCTTCTTCTTCTTCTTCTTCTTCTTCTTCTGCTTCTTCTTCTTCCTCCTCCTCCTCCTCCCCTCCTCCTCCCATCCTCCCTTCCTCCCCTCCTCCTCCTCCCCTCCTCCTCCTTCCCTCCTCCTGCTCTTTCTTGTGTGTTATTATTTAATGATATGTAACGGAACTCGATTTCCTTTTCCTCCAGCTTCACCCTCTTAAAATTGATTAAGTTTGTGACTTGAACAAGGATTAGAATAATTTAATTTCTTTGTCAGTCTATTGGCATCGAGGTGAACATTTTAATTACGATATTTATGGATTTTTCACTTTCTTCTCAGCTCCTCACTGTTACAGTTTATGTTTCATACTTTCAATTTGTTAAAATGTGTAAGTTTATGAAGTTGAGTGGAGCGTGGTGCTTTCTCGATAATTAAAGTGTTTTTTTTTTGCATTACAGCGCCTAGTTCCTTGTTAACCTGGTGACTGTCGACGTGAATATATGTCTAAAACAGACCTATGATTACTTAACTGTGAGGTATAATCCACTTTATAACAAAAAACCGGTCAGTATGGTCATAATTAATTGGCTAAAATGCACACAAGGTTAGAAAGCAACCGAATTTCATTTCCAAGAATTCTGTGACGCAAAGCGCTGTACCTTTAGGGCGTGTGAGATGCACTCATATTGAAAATTTAGTAACGATTGCATCTGGTGGTTCAAATTCAGCAAGAACTGAAGCGTAATTTCGAAAACAGTTTTCTGGTATGCTTTGTTAGAAACTACCACGCATGTAAAATAGACAAGAAAAAGTGTTAGCGGGATTCAGTAGAAAATCTGGGTTACGTCCCAATTGCAAGAGACAAAGAGATGGGTATGGGCTTCGCTTGTGTACTCAGGGAAACAAGCCTGGGTATGATCCACGCACTTGTTTAAGCCACAGGTGATATTGAAAACGGCTAGCCTAAACAGGATCGTAATGAATTCAGTTATGCTGCTTGTACGAACTTCGCGAAAGAGACTGTAGGATTCGGCAGGCCTGCGCTACGTGCCTTACGGCACAACCGACGTTGAATATACTGAGGATTTTTTGGGAAACAAGATTTTTTGTAAGGGATTGTGGGTATCCAGATCCGTGATGGATCATCCCGTAGCCTGTTTTTGAAACTTACAAAAAACACGTGTACCATAACAACTGAAGCAGCGTACACCGACCAAAAGTGAATATTGAAAGTGCCGTCGGAAATGTAATGGTTGCAGCTAGTACTTTTTTGTCAGGAAACATGACCAAGAGGGTTGATGCGTGTGTACAGAGTAGCGTGGGATATCCGTACAGTGTTTTGTGCACTTTCATTTATATTTTGAAGTTTATTTTCTCGTCGGGTTAGGTTTTAAATTTGTTTATTACACTCCATAAGGTACTTTTAAATAGGTTCACATTAAGCTGTACATCAGTGACAAAGTGAGCAGAACGAACACCACATGTTCTTGGAACGCGGGCATGATTGAGAACTTCCTCCGTGCGTGGATTATTCAGAGACCCCATTGCGTAACGTGACTGCAGCCGAATTTACCTTTTGGAGTCGCTTCAAAGATCACGAGTACCACTTGTCTCTCACAATTGGTCAGTGAACTCTAAGCAAGGAATTGTTGCAATTGTTGTGAAAGAGAGAGAATTACATGCATTTCTTGAAGTGAACTGACGTCTAGTACAATGGAGCCTGTGTGTTTCATATTTGCAGCTCTGCCCGTTTTTGAGACGTGATAGCTCAAATCTGCGACCGTATTTTCTAGGCATGATTGTTGAAGTGTTTGACTAATTACCGGAACACGATCATTCAAAAGGGGTACCCAATTTCACAAGTGGGACGTAATTTTTGAGATGTGTTATTCAGAAGTGTGATTTTATTTCTGAGATAAGTTCTCAACAGTGCAATCTTTTATATCGCTAGGATTGTAGCGGTTGTGTTTGTTTTCTAAAAACATCTTACCTGTTCTTGTCGAAAATGAACTTTTGTAAATGGATCTTAGGCTATAATTAGTGTTAGAAATAAATCACTAATTGAAGTGAATGTTGACCCCCCCCTCATAGGAGGATAGAAATATGTTCGAATATATGAAAGAAAATATCAAGAATGATTTAATGTCCTGTTAATGATAATGGTATATGGAGAAAAAGATGCAGTAGTGAGCTTTATAAAATTACAGTGAACCAGACGTTGCGAAAGTAGTCAAAATAAGAAGATTTAGGTGGCTGGGGAAACTCTTTAGAATGCAAAAGATGGGGTCCTTGCAGAAAGTTCGCTCTACTTCAGCCAGAGGGCATTCTACTTGTAGGAAAAACTAGGCGTACGTGGCTTGGTTCAGTTGAGGAAGATCTAAATAACATGGGCGTGCGGGACTGGAGACGTAATTCACAGGATCGCATAGAGTGGAGGACAATTTTGGAAGAGGACAAGGTTCACCAAGAAATGTAATGCCAAAAGAAGGAGGAGAAGAATAAATAAATCACTCAGACAATTTACACAGAAAATACTCACCAGTGACATTTGGACATTTGAACGGAATCATTGACCACACAAACCAACAACTGAAACCACTGTGTTGTGCAGAGAAGAGCAACATTGCATGTCAGTTTTTCTATGTTTCTACTCATCTTCACCGAAAGTTGCAGCCACGTGGTGTTCCTGCTTTGTGCCCTCCGTCTTCTGATCTCTGTACGCAGGTTAGCTGTCTCTAACGGGGCTGTCCTGGTCTTTTTCATTTTCTTCAAGAAATCTGTAGGGGTAGTGACTCGAAACCACAATCGCTTCCTTATAAACGATTCAAGTTCACATCAAAGGTGGTCTGTGTTTCAGTTCAGGCTTTCCACAATAGTTGGTCAGTTTAAGTAGAGACGAAGAAGAACAAGTTGTATAGAAACGTCATTGCAGGTATGAAAATCTGAAGCGTGACTTGGTCGTCTTGCTTTGATGAAACAGGCAATGCACGTTTAGTATACAATTTCTGGCGTGTTTACTTTGTTACTCTCTCGAAGTCTTTAATTTGTGAATACTGGCGTCTAATACTCTCTTAAGAGCAGCGATTGGATTCAGTTCACGGTTCTCCCATATATTTAATTTTCTCGGAAAGTGTAAAACTGACGGAGAGTTGAGGCCTGCTGAGCATAACATGTGTGTTTATTTTTCAGTGCGCTTTTACAAATGTTTGGCGACTTATGCACGCAGAAACGCACGTAAGTCTATTAATAAAGTGTTCGTTAATGTTGTCTACTTTTGACTACAACTGGCATGTGTCCACGAATACAAGCAACATTCGCTGTTATATGTATTATAGAACATATTTAATAAATGTAAATATATTTAAATTTATATTTTATGAAACTCGTTTGTCAGGAGGCCTATAGTGGCAAGGTTAGGGGGTGGGCAACAGAGGAACTGTCCGATTGCCGGCAGGGGCTTGCATTCTGTTCAGGAAGTATCGGATTTTATTGTCTCAGACACAAAGCGTGACGCTGACCGCTTTACCTTCGTATAGTACTGAAATGAATAAAGCCCCATATGCTTTGGTGGTGTGCACACGGATATCACTTTAAACATTCGTTCATCATTTCGCGAGGTGTCACAAGTGGGCAGGCACCACGAAGCCTGTAGTTGAATATTTGCAGCTCAGAAAAGTTAGCCACATTATGTCGTCTGTGATTCTGAAACAGCGTGTATTCGTTCCGCGATCACAGAGCAGGTCCGGGAAACTGGTGATGCGACGAAGGGCTTCTGATTGCATTACCAAGACATGGAAAGAGTAAAAAGATTTGACACGAATACGTTGCGAGAGACGAGACCTACGCGTGGCTTCACGCAAAATATAATTAAAGAGACAGGAAGCAGGAAAAAAAATCTAATGCTACAGCTCTGTATTTTAAAGTAGATGTCAACCTTAAAATTGAAGAAAACTTTTTGTTTTATATGGTTCTGAAGTTTCGTATTTCATACGAAGTGAAGTGCATGTATTAAATGCTTTAGGAAAGGGAACAAAGAAAATTTGGACTTAAGAGAACTGAGGTGAAGAGAGGAGTAAACTTCTTGATGAGGAGCTTTTCAAATTGTAATACATTTCTTCAGGATTCTGACGATGGTGTGCCATCTGGAATCATTTGCTGTTTGGATTTTTCCGTGGTTCGTATTAAAATATAATTAAGAACACTGTGTTTCGGGGACAGGTTCAACCCCCATCCACAGGTAAAAAGTAAGACACCAACCCGGATCCAGCATGTAAATCTCTGGGCGTGGTCCACATGAAACATAGTGTTTTTAAAGTTTTGAGATGACACATCCTTGCGTTGTTCACTTACAGATATATTCTTTACTCCAAACAGTCGTACACAAGGTACAATACAGGATAAAGTAGGCTGCAGGTTTCGAATTATCAAGCCGTCATTAGGCCTTTATTAAGGACATTAAAAGACATAACTGCAAGAAGTGCGAGATCTCCATATTTACAATATAATAATAATACATTATAAATTTGTCTGAACATTTTAGAATAGGGGTTTTAAAGGAAGATGCCTTGATATATATGATAAATGTGAATAGGTAAAAATAAAGGTAAAAAGCTTTAAAGTTTTCTTAAATTGTGCTTGTAGGCAGGTGAGTTTGTTGCCGGATCGTAATGAAGTAAGTAGACTAACTATAAAGCAGTGGAGCATGATTCTTTTACTGTTTTTATGAAGAAAGGTGCTTTCCACTCTTGTGATTCAGTTGGATGTAGATTTCATGATGGTTTAGACAGATGAAAGTATGTCTTTTGGTGCGAGCGTATTCCGCGAATTTGTTTGGGTATCGTGATGTTACTGTGCACATTAGGTCCGGTCTGTGTCGCAGTGTGTATAGCTGCTGTAGCTGTAGGCAGCTATATACACTGCGTCTGTCTCTATAGTAGAAATGCACCAAGGCTTAACTACCCCACCTGTTCATCTACTACTTACCATTTACTTATCCATCCGTTTATTCCTTTCCGTACTTCCGCGCGCGCGCGCACGCACACGCACACACACAAAATCGCACACACATTTTTCTAAACATTTGGAAGTGATATTCAGTGTTTGTGTGATTTTTATTTAATTTGAATTTTGCAAATTATATTTCGCTTTTATTCCTGGCTGTAACTTCAATTTATTTATGTCTGTACAGCCAGTGCACGTAAGAAGGGTATGAAAAATGAAACGGATGGCAGAAGAGGTTAAAGACTGAATAATATATGGAAGCTTACATTTAATGCTGATTTGTAATCGTGGACGAACCTATTCGCCTACACAGGAGCTGATTAATGCTATCCTTTATTTAGTTACAAGGTCGGTACATCAGATTATAATTTTTTCTTCCGTGGCCCAGCTCCCTCTAATGGGTCAGGGTTTCCTTATTGTCGAGATTTCATGATCACAGTTATAAACTCAAGAGTAGGTAGGACACTTCTAGACGAGTGATTAGCTCGTCGCAGAAACCTCTACCAGACAACACACAACACTCACAAGCGACAGATATCCATGCCTCCCGCGGTATTCGAGCCCACAATCCCAGCAAGCGAGCGATCGCACACCCACGCCTTAGACCGCGCGGCCGCTTGGATCGGCGGTCAGTTGATCTAGTGTCGATTAGTATTATGACTGAAGAATAAATGAACTGTAACTGGAACGTCAAGAAGTGGTACTCTTTTGTCTTTCTGGCGATATTTAGGACTGTCATGAAAATTAGTCGTTATAGCCTGTCTCCCGACCGAGATACGAACACGGTACGTTCCGCAAGGAATATAGAAGTGCCATATTCAGCGATTAGAAATGCCGTGGCTGTAACGCAGTCTGAATGGTAACCTGGATTTGGCTTGCGAAAATTTCAACAAAGAAGATACAAGAAGGAGAGCTGCTTAAACTTAAACGATGAATGCCATGCATTTATTTAGATAATTTTTTATTCATACATAATCTATGTATTTATTTATATAGATACCTTGTAGAAAGGCAAAACTGTCCATGTAAGAATAATGCTATTGTTAGTAATACTGGGTTCTGTGGCCCTTTCTTTCCAAGGAACTGACTACAGATTAACGCGCGGGCCATCTAGCGTTTTGGTAACGCCACAGGGCTCCTTTAACCTTGTGAGAATGCGGGGCACGAAGGGCCTGTTTTTAGGGCCTAGGTGTATCGGGCCCGAAAAGGGCTCGAACCCATATATCATTCTATTCTATTCTAACACAGGGTTTCATGTACCTGTGCTAAATAATGACAATGCCGTGAAGAGTAATGAAGGCGCATTCGTAATCTCTGCACTACGCTTGTGGTGTGAGCGATTAGTTTCTTGCACCTGCCAGTTTAAGCCGAGAATACAACCTTCCGCACCCATTAACTGCGAAACTCGAAGGGCCTCAAGAACCTGTCTGGGTACGAGGGCGAGAAGACGTATTTCTGCTCCCGCTACAAATGAACCCCTGTCGTGTATCTTGTAGCCAATTACTGTAATGATTCACTTATACCTATCTACTTACCAACCCACCTACATACAAACATACATACATACAGACACATTTGCGCGCCAAAAATTGTAACTCTTCTTTGCGCCTGCTTGTCATGTTGCATTATAGTGAAAAATGTTGGCTGACTTACAAGAATATTGACGTTTACAGCTGAGAAGGTAAAAAGAATTTTATGTCTTTTACCCTGTATAGTGTTTATAACAGTTTTGGTATGGGCTGTGAGTATTTTACTGTCTCTGTTGTGAAGCTACGAAACCTGCTCAAAGAACATGGGAAATATTGTTGTTTACCGCTGGCGGAGACCAAACACTTCCTGTAATATTAGTGGCGAAATCAAGGTGGATGTGATTGTCAGTCATGCAGTATATATGTAATGGCATGCATAAGCCATTTTAATCGAAAAACGTAAAGGAATGAACACATTTGGGAAACCAAGATAGAGATGGGATGATAATATTAAACTAGTTTTTAAAGAAGGAATTTCAGGATGTGGTCCGGTGGTGGGTTCAGCAACACCATAATGAAAATTCTGATTACGTATAAGTTGTGGAGTTTATAATCAGATGTGTGATTTATTTATCAGCTTCTAGAGAAGAAGTATCCTCCATATTATTTACACAACGAACATGACCAATAATAGAGTTAGCGTTGAATGATATCAGGGGGTCAACTTTAGGTTGACTGTAAGTGACTCTATATTAGTGTTTGTTTAAAATACATTACTCCAGGTATATGACGATGTATGTAGAATGAGTAGTGAATAATTAATTTTAAAGGATGCGGAAGGAAGCGGATGTGGCGAAAATTGAGACACGATTTGTAAATATGATAGAGGTAATGAAAAGCTCGAAAGGACTGTCAGTAGAGACGAACCATAGATCGAAATTTGAAGGCGGGACTTCCCAGAATTCAAAACAGAGTGATAGCCACTCATGTGTTACATTTGGTGACATGCAAACTTGTCACACCATTGGCACAAACTGAAAATACGAAACAGAGCAAATAAAATTTCTTAGTGATTACTCTGCAGAGTTTGGGAATTTAATTTAATTGCAATTTACATAGAAGCTCTTGTGTTATACAATGCCAGCGCAGGTTAAGCCTGTATTTGAGTTCCTCTTTGAATTGTAACCTGCTGTACCTTATCTCTTCTCTTCAGCTGTAGAACCATTATGTTAATTAGGAGCCACAGCCACTTGAAGCGCTGTAAGACGTACACTTTAATTATCATTATAACTGTGGCCATATTATTATCCAAAGAGGTCGGTGAAATGGAGCAAATTGAAATTCTTAATGGCTCTTAACTGTACGATGGGCAGAAATATGTCGACACAGAAGACGCGATTACTTCTCGAGACACTATTCGTACTGCTTTAAAAGAAACGTAAATGTCTTTAAATGTGGGCCTCCGGATTCAATGCCACGAAAATTTGCTGAGAATTTCCTCTATACAGCGTCTTCGCACTACTGTTGTTTGAAAGCGGGCTGTGGAGAATGGTGGAAGCAACAGGTGGGCAGAGAAAATTACGCTTTGAGGAGCTTCGTAATTAAACTTTCTAAATCAGGGAGCATGAGAGCGGTTGGGAATGTAGAACGCACGGGAAAGAACCTACATGGAAACAAAATTCTCATCTGCCAACTGAATGCGAAGAAAGGACACATCGATTTTAATGACAAGGGAATTTTGTTCCTAAACAGAACGTTGTAACACATCTGATTGTGATGGAGAAAGTGGTTATGAAGAGAACCCTTGAATACGGGGGTGTGTGTGTGTATATGTAATGCTGTTTTCCCATGATAAACGTTTTATACTTTTACAGTAGTACTTTTCGATGTATGTGTGCAGTGGGATATATGGCTGTTTTTGTAGGCCTTGAATTCATGCTTTCCAGGTAAGTTGCTCAGATATTTTCTGTATGATGTTGAGATGGTTCCAGTCGCCTGTGTTGTTACTGGTATCACTTTTGTTTTTACAATCCACATTCGCTGTGTTTATATTGTAAGGTCTCTATATACTGTCATCTTTTCAGCTTGTTCCTTGATCACATTTTTATCTCTTGAAATTTCAGTGCCTATTAACTTATCATCATCATCATTATCATCTCCTTTATGCAGGGTATTTATACTTATATTCCTGAGACAAACTATGTCCCTAGGGAATACAGTGTTGCAGCTATTCTGTTGTTACTATTCATGGTGCTTATGTCGTTAGTTTCAGTGTTGAATCTATTGTACTTTTAC
>Ga0123357_10002088_pt1 | contig 21964 bp, 15 predicted proteins | sample TergutEmb28metaG_FD_89873 | JGI IMG/M metagenome (GOLD analysis project Ga0123357, IMG submission 89873) | Embiratermes neotenicus P4 segment gut microbial communities from Petit-Saut dam, French Guiana - Emb289 P4 | ecosystem: Host-associated > Arthropoda: Insects > Digestive system > Gut ... | reverse complement strand
TGTGTTTGTGTGTGTGTGTGTGTTTGTGTGTGTGTGTGTGTGTGTGTGTGTGTGTGTGTGTGTGTGTGTGTGTGTGTGTGTGTGTGTGTGTGTGTGTGTGTGTGTGTGAAAGAACAACAGAGTGCGCCTGCCTGTGTTGTGTAGTTCTGCATATTCGCCCCATGTGTAGGAGCAAACGTACCCATTCCTCACCCGAGTATTTGTTGAAATGAATCAACTTCCTATTTCTTGCAACACACATTTATCAAACGATTACTGAATACGACCTATACAGGTGACGAGGAGAAGTGCAGCAAAGCGACCCGTCCCAAGTTAAACATTGTTTCCCACAAGCGCAATGTTATAAAATCGTTGTTCGTTCCTGGAAAACCACTCCATACTTTAAGAATTCACATTAACTAAGTGAAAAGAAAACAGACCACAGCTATCTGTGTATGCTATTATATGTATTTATGAAGTAAAACGAACACTCAGTACACAAGCAAGGCATACGAAATGTATCTGACAATCTGAAGGACCTATCACAAAAAACATGTTCACGAATTTCTCTCATCTTCAGCACCTCAGGATGTGGGAACGTATTGGAGAAATCCTGGTGCAGAGGGCACTGGGTTATCTGAATTATCAAAATTTAAACTCGTTACAAGAGAAAGGGAGGAATCTACGAGAGTGGACGGAAATGGTTGAGACTTGGGAAGTTTCAGTGGAGACTTTGGGAGACTCAGTTGACACTGTCAGTTAGGGAGGGGGGAGTTACCTACATATGCTGGTCATAAATACAGATTTAGTCGCTACTGTGGGGAGGGGGTCAATCTTAGAAATAGAAACGTCACTTGCAGAGACTAAAGCCCAACCGTCATAATTCGGGGAACTGAAGTTTTAGATTAATATTATAAATGCACGATCCATAAACTCTGTATGTAAAAGTCACAGGAAAATTAAGTTAAACACAAAAAGCGAAAAAAAAAAAAAAAAAACAGAATTATTTTACTTGTCGCAAAATTCAGGTTCTAAAAACGGACGGATGAGACCCCGCGCATATTTTCTATTACTTACAGTCGTAGCGACGAGTGTTGATAATAAACAGACATTAAGCATTACAGTGTCTAAGCTTACAATTGCCTACCGACCATATTGCAATGGACATACATGTGTTTTTTCGTTAATAAATAAAGGGTGTATCTAAAATGGACAACTTCAAGAGGGTTCCCCATAGCAAAACTTGACAAAAAAAGTTCACAGTATATCAACATATTTCCGCAAACACATTTCGAAGTACAGACCCCACGTTCGTCCAACATCAGTCCTTTACAGGAACACTTAAAATCCCTGGAGTATTCAGCTCCAATTGAAAATGAATAGGTACTTCACCAATGCACTTTTTAAGCCTGCCAAACCACTCGCAACCACACTGGGACTTTTGAATGGTGTGACGTACCTGACCAGACGATTCCACTGATCCATTTGATGGATACATCGAGCATTCGTTGTTAACTGCGACCTGACAAACAATAAGAAATCGACAATTGTTAACTTGAGAACTCTAATTGTAAATGCATTATGTCAGTTGTAAGAAAACTATTACGAATTTACAATATTTATTGCAGAATGTAATCTATAAACTCCAGAAACACTCATCTTTATATAAATGTTTTCTTTGTTTTGGTGTAAAAAACACACCCTTGATGTCTGTCTGAACATATTAGCTACACCCACGTACACATAAGGCAGAGTAACAGATAAATAAATGCCATGACCTCATTCCTGAAGCCATTCTCACTTACAAAAGTCATATAAGCATATAAGCATACGGCTGATTTTCAAGGATTACGGACAAATAATTGCCGAAATAATAAAAATTAGAATGAATGAACATCAACAACTTCTTTTTGGTTAATCTGTAGTAATAGAAGATAAGGCAGTACCTGTATAGGTTTGGACAGGCCCTGAGAGTTCCAGAAGGTGGAGGTTCCCACAATTCAAGACAATCGGCACATGAAGGTTATCAGCCCTACGCACCAGCCGCTTTTGACCCCTACCCTCCCCGCACTAGGAAATAATCCTGGTACTCATTTCTGTTACAGTCTGAATCGACCCCAGGGCCATAGTGCGGACGGAAGGATTATGTCAATAAAAAATTCCAATACTACCATCGGGAAACGAACTCGCGACCTTCTGGCTTGTAGCACACAGTGCCTCAACCAACTGCGCCACCGCGTGCCCCCATATTGTTGTAAATACTCAAAACAAACACCGTACGCCACAATCCATATTGGCACATATGCGAAAACGTATCTTGATCGCTGCTTCTCTGGTCAGTGTAATTGGTCATGTTAGTTCATAATATGAACCACATCAGCCTCCTCGATGACTATACGGGCCACATTTAACATCTGGTGTACCACCAAAAGGGCGGAAAGTCGAGACGCAGTTCCCCGTTGCATTTCAGATGCCAAACCGCATAAACAGGACAATCTCACTGCAATGACGTGAGTTACACTCTCAGTTCGAGTTGCATCAATGTTACAAGAGTCGTGTAGAAAATATATTTTATTTTTGTACTATCCTCTTCAAATTCTTACCTCACCTTTTAGCGCACATATTTCGAAGATGTCATATTCAGTTTTGTCTAAGGAGCATCAAACAGTAAAAGTCACTCTACACAATTCGACAGTCAAGTTAACCTTTTCATTACCATGCAGTGTCACACGTAAGTGTTAACCACGCTTCATTCAGGTGGCAGCAGAATAGCAGACGCCGTCTAGACCATCAATTTGTAGCTCTAGTCTCTTGTGACCGAATGGCAGATGGTGCACCTTATTTATGACGTCATTTCCGGGTTTCATTTCAAATGTCATCCACCATCTTTGTTACAAAAGAACAAAAGCTTTCGGTTATATGCTTGATGTGAGATTAAGGAGAATGTATTATGTATATCACTAGACAAAGAAAGCCGGTAATATTTTTAAAAAGCAATTTAGCCTATTGTAATTGATGGTTTTAATTTTTACATCAGAAAGGCTCCAAATGTGTTGAGTTCTTAAAGATATTGTCTTTTTAACCACGTGCTAAGAATATAAGCTTTGATTCTCTAACAATACATGTCGCACGACAAATACAGCTGCTTATTTACGTAGCTCTGGTGTTTTGAACCATTAATATGGGCTTGAAACGAATTGATAAAAATTAATTATTACGCTTGTAACTCTGAAATTACGCTCAAACCATTATGAAATTCCAAGTAAATCAATACTCTAATGGCAGGCTCATAATGCTTATCCAAATCTACACTCCGTGTACCTGGCTCTGTTCATCAGGCTTCCTGCCATCTTTTCGTATACTTTTTGCTACTCAGTAAACCACACAACACGGCAAGCGCTACTTTACAGTTTTATGTACGCTTAAGGCAAACAAACCTCATATAGGAATAATGAACAAAAGGAGTTTCACTCTTCCACGTCGTGAGAGAAAACGCTGATAACCGGCAAGCGTTGGAACACCCTAATTCTAATTTTTCGTTCGTGACACGAGTCGAGTTTAGATATAGGTAAGTGCTGCAAACGGCAGAGACACTCATTCCATTACAGTACTTCCACACATCATCTTAATTAATTTCTTCCAGTACTAGCGTCGGTGTTAATAACAGAAAAAGTAATGTTGTCAAGGAAACAACAAAATTCCGAAATTGCACATGTGAATTGTTAGAGCTAGTTCCATGACGCATATCTCAAAGAACACTTGAAGTAACTAATTTCCGTGACGCGCACCTTAACAATTGAAGTATTGTAATTAAGTTCCGTGACGCACACCTTAAAATAAACACTAGAAATGACTAAGTTCCGTGACGCACACGTTAAAATGAACACTATAGGTGACTAAGTTCCGTGACGCACACCTTAAAATGAACACTATAGGTGACTAAGTTCCGTGACGCACACGTTAAAATGAACACTATAGGTGACTAAGTTCCGTGACGCACACCTTAAAATGAACACTATAGGTGACTAAGTTCCGTGATGCACACGTTAAAATGAACACTATAGGTGACTAAGTTCCGTGACCACACCTTAAAATGAACACGATAAGTGAATAAGTTCCGTGACGCACACGTTAATAAAAATCTGAACTAAGTTCCGTCACGCACACCTAAAATGAGCACTTGAAGTGCTTGCCGTGCATAAGCCTCAGCTTTAGAAAATAACTAGTGTTAATCTCTCAACCTAGTTAGCGAAATTTCTGGATACGAATGGTTTCAGTCTATCACTGATCCGATATTACACACGATTATTTTCAAATATTTCTTAAATTGTTCTCTTTATCATTTCCTTCCCACAATTTTTTTCAATTTATCATCATAAAGACCAATTTAACTAATGCATCGCCTGCGAAAATCTTGTAACACGAAAGCAGATCACCAGTAGCAGTTACCACCATTTTATTTTCATACCATACCTATAGAAATTCGTCGTCATAAAGAGTCACAACTGTTAAATGACTCTTTGTTCAGTGGAGTTTCTAGTCAGCGCTTCCGTGAAGCAACTTATGAGTTTACGGGCCAATCCGTCTTGAAGAGAGAGCCGTAAAACAAGGTGCTCCAAGTAGAATCTACTGTATTAATTCCACTTACATATCGAATAATCTTCTAGTCCCCTATATATGTAATTATTAGGGTTGGATCGTGTTGTTTTTGTGAACAAACCACTGTTAAAATACAGGCTCGATACACGTTACATTTGCCCGATATAACCACCAGTATTCGCATCAATGCAGTGTTTGTGGTTGGTACCTTGCACCAGTGTCAGACGTACTGCATGGGTGGAAATGAGTTGATCTGTCTTGGGAAAAAGACAAGTAGCGGGCAGTTTGGAACACGGTAATCAGCATGCGGGTTCCATAAAATGAGGGGAAATCCTGACCAGCTTAGAAGCTCGTAGTTTCTCAAGAAGGGCTCTGATCCACGTGGTCAATCAATCAGTTAGTCAGTTAGTTAGTTAGTTAGTTAATATGTATGTTCCGTGCCAATACACATTTTTATTAATGAACATCACTGTAAATAATGCAGAATTTTTTAAATACATCTGCACACAGTATTAACACAAATAACAAGCGCCACCTACGCAGACCAAATGCCAACATTTCATGTTTCCGGAAAAGTACATTCCATGGCAGCATCAGGATTATCAACAGTTTACCGCGCAGTCTGACAATCCTCAAAACGAAAAAAACAAAATTTAATGTAGCAGCAAGAATATATTTAAATACACACTCTTTCCACTCTGTAGATGAATTTTATGTGTAAAAATGATCCATAGTACTGTATATAAGGTGTCTATAGTGTTTTACATTGTGGAAATTCAGCATATTTTTTTGTATTTACGAGTTTTTCCGTATCCCGTACCCTGTGACATACTTATGAATCCATGGAATGTATGTATGTATTATGCATGTATGTATGTACCTGTGTGTAGGTGCGTGTACGTACGTACGTATTCATGTACGTACGTGCTATATAGGCAGGTAGGTAATTCCCAATCTCCACACAAATTTCATGTGTCTAGCTTCAATGTTCTATTACTCGTCTTTATTTTCGTAAAACAAAGAGGCAAAATTTTTTCAAAGCCGCATTTTCTGAGTTTACTCCCTTTCACGCCCTCTTCTCGAACTGAGTACCTGTCTTCCCTATTTAATGTCACTTTCTGAACTATTACGACTCCAACATACATACTTTTCACGTAAAATTACATTACTTTACTCATTACTGTGCACCACCCTTAAGGCAACTCACAGCAACCTGCGAGGTTTTAGGTGACGTCGCCTTTCTACCTCCCCCAACCTCCCCCTCCCCCCGCTCCTAATAATATCTTCCGCAGAGACCTACAGCTAACTCCTATTTTCTCACTATATAACTTGGTTTGACGTGAGGAAAATTGGTTTTTCGTACGTCCGACGATGCTTTGTTCTAACCGACTTGACCTGAAAGATTCTCATCTTCAGGTTAAGCAATATACTCTAGTCATTATCCTTCGTTCCTGCTAGCTCTCTCATATAAGAAATATTGGCGTCGCACCCGATTACGCAGAGCTTGTTAAGCCGTTACAGCAGTACGAACTGTTCTTATATATTTTTCAAGATATCACGTGCTGCCATGGAAACAGACCTGTAATACGAATCCATAATACACGATAAATACTGAGCAGCTTGTATTGGAGAATGCTCATTTCGAAACTTCGATATGAGATGTCCTATACCGAGATATTTCGTGGTTTTATTTAATCCCTCCAAGTAAGAGCTAGGAATGTACCCCGCTTATAATAATAATAATAATAATAATAATAATAATAAATGGGTTCAGTTCTTATAATGCTTGAGACTAACTACCGAGTAACACTGGGTTGTCACGGTGGTAGCCTTCCACTATTTGACAATTATGATCCATACATATTTGCACTTATTATCCTAAACCATTTATTCTCGACTTTGTCTAAATATTGACTTATGCCTACATTTATCTGATCATGTTAGTGTGTCTTAATATTTTCCTGTAGGCTATCTGTTTATTCACATTTAATGATTTTTCGTTTAAAAATTTCCTTCTCCAATTTCTAGTTTTTAAACAATCCAGTAATATGCGTTTCACATCCTCTTCATGTAAAGATAGAGGGTATCTTCTTTTAACAGTGTTTCTTGTAATTCCTTTCAACTGCCACGCCCCTGCTACCAACCAAGCTATTCCACTTCTTTCTTTCCTTGAACATTTTATGTACGATTTTTACCGCAACAGCAGCACACAGGTTATGCCGCGACAGCTTCCTACACGTCCTTTACAGTTTACTACTCATCAACATTCCTACCATTCGACGTTGTATATCTGGGATACAGATAACGCCTTACAGTAAAACCATTTATAAATAAATATAAATACATTAAAAAATTTAAAGATTAAGATACATAAAACTATAATTTTGCCGGTTGTTTTGTACGGGTGTGAAACTTGGTCGCTGACATTGAGGGAGGAAAGGAAGCCGAGGGTGTTTGAGAATATGGTGTTGAGGAGAATATTTGGACCGAGGAGGGACGAGGTGACGGGGGAATGGAGGATATTGCATAACGAGGAGCTAAATGATTTGTACTCCTCACCCAATATTGTGCGGGTGATAAAATCGAGAAGAATGAGATGGACTGGGCACGTGGCGCGGACTGGGGAGAGGAGAGGGAGGTGTATAGGGTCTTGGTGGGGAAACCGGAGGGAAAGAGACCACTGGGGAGACCTAGGCGTAGATGGGTAGATAATATTAGAATGGATCTCCAGGAGGTTGGATATGGGTATGTGGACTGGATTGGGCTGGCCCAGGATAGGGACGGATGGCGGACGCTTGTGAGTGCGGTAATGAGCTTTCGGGTTCCGTGAAATGCGGGGAATTTCTTGACTAGCTGCAAACCAGTTAACTTCTCAAGAAGGACTCTGCACCATGGAGTAAGTAAGTAAGTAAGTAAGTAAGTAAGTAAGTATATTTCAAATTATTTACGTTCACAACATCTACTCATTGTAAGGAATGAACACGTGTTCTAAAGATAGAAATGGAACAGAAAAGTGCTCTGTACAAATTTAGGATTTGGTTTATTATTTGACTGGTTTTTAGGTACTTGATAACACTGGGTCACATGAAGAGTGCAAAGGCAATGTCGCATGCGAATGGAAAATTAGCATCAGAGTTGAGCAGGTCGCAGTCTTTAAGGGGCGGTCGTGCGCGACATAAACGTGCTGCCACAGCTATCGTTTGGAAAGAACCGCTAAAAGCATCAATCACGATAGTGACTGGACCGAAATGCATTATCGCATGTACGTAACGGGCAAAAGAGAATTACTTCTCTATTTGACAATCCAAGACAGCGAGTTTAAGGGCTGTCACTTTTTTTCTGAGGCGCAACAGCCCTACTTCGGCCTAGACCGCCTCTTCGTTGGGGTTTCTATATCACGCACAGACAGACACACCCGGTACGACTTATTTGTATAAGTGATCAGCCCAACGCAGAGGCTGCTACGTACACAACTCACAACAAACACAACAGACGAACATCCATGTCCACAGCGTGATTCAAACCCGCGATCCCAGGACTCGAGTGGCCGCAGACCCATACCTTAGAAAGAATGGCCACCGGGATCGATAAAGATTTTCTTGCATCCTTTAAATTACCCTTCTAAATAACTACAGGGTATTCTTCACGTTCGTTCAATAATATGTGCATCAACTCTTTGTCAGTGTCATTGTTGTTGTTGTTGTTGTTGTTCATAGACGGAATAGTTGCTGCTACGGCTTCGATTTTACAGTCGGTATTAGACACATCAGCACTACACATAAAAAGGTACCTCTAATTGTAAAAAACTGGTCCACACGACACACCAGGGGCGTGGATGTCTCTCTCTTCTGAGTGCTGTGTGTCGTCAGGTAGATGTCTCTGCGAAGGGCTGATCAATTGTCCAGAGGAGTCCTACTGACAGTGATGTGTCTCAGTGCGATCGTAAAGCCTCATCAATGGGGACGTCCTGGCCCACTCGGGGCTGTCAAGGTATGGAAGAGCTCTAGGATAAGATTATTACCGTTAGAGTCTTAAGAAACCTTCCAAGCGACGCCAGCCGGTTATGTTTCGCTTTGTCAAATTTAGAAACTATAATTCCTTTCACTATTACGGGAAGAACAAAGAATAAGAGTGAGTGAGTACAGGATGCTGAGGTGGAAATTTGGATTTAAGAAGAAGGTCAAGAGGATACTGAAGCAATGTGCGCTATAAGAAGCTTCATTGTTCATACTGTCCGCCAAGGACAACTAGGGCGATCAGTTTTTGGCACAGTGCATTGTAATGTAATCGTATATTATAGGATTATACGATCAGGATGATCAGATCGAGGACGAAATGCGTGGAGCGTGTGGCATTTAATCGCAATTCATAAAACGCTTTGATAGGAAAAACCTGTAATAAACAGATGATGTGGAGGGAAAAAGGCGTTGATGGATCATATGAAGCTGAACCATAGCCAGGTAGGATGGATGGGTGGGTGTGAACTGGATTTAACTGGCTGGAATAAGCACCAATTGCAGGCTCTCGTACACACGTCATGATTCTCCATGTTCCAAGAAACGCCAAGAATACCTTGCCTGGCCGAACATCTATCGCTTTCTTAAGAATGGCTCTGGCCCATAAAGTTTGTCAGTCAGCTATTTAGTTATTTCAATATTCGGTTGTTTAGTTAATTAGTTAGTTAATTAGTTTCTATGATGGGGATCTTGAACAAAAACTTTGGGACATCATTTTCGATTATGCAGTATTTGCATGTAAGCCTGACGAACAGGGCTTAATGTTCTTTATTATAAATTTGTTACGAAATTAAATAGTATGTAATAAAAGAGCTTTCTATGTGCCAGCATGATAACTTGACACAAAAGATGGAGAAGCGCATACCGAAAAACTTAACAATGATTCCAAGACGTAAGACACACATGAAGCTTTGGTAGGTCGTATTCACTGGACTGACAATTCGAGGTCGAAACAACGTTGTAAAATTATCGTTACAAATGTAAATTTTGGTAGGGGCCATGCAGGCGGCGAGTGATGTTACTGCCGGATTGTTAGCTGTTATCTCCCCCTGTAAAGTCTCCAAGACTAGCAGAGAAAGATCAGGCAAGGGTCGTTGCTTCCCTCCCGCTCTTTGACCATCAACAAAACTGTCAAGCCAGCCGGAATAGTTCCTACGTCACGCGGTTTTAACGACAGATCTCCTGGGGAAGTGTAACACTGATGTTCTCCCTGCACATCGCTTACTTGGCCGTTTACTTCACACCTGATTTATAGAGTTGTGTTAGAAGGTTTTGGTCTGGTTGTCGCTCTTTATCACCACAGCACTGGACCCTAGCTAAACCATCGGCTCGATATAAACCGTCCGTAATAAATAACAGGAAAGTTTAAATCTACATCGGTTTCTTTTTGCAAAGAAAGAACGCTTACCATTCAGCATTTTCTTAGATTTAACCAAGCCAGAAACGAAGAAAGACTTTTTGCTGAACACAGCTGTTTTCGTTACCACTGCTTACATTATACATCTCTGCTGCATCTCGTTTTAATTGTTTAGCTGGCCGTGCCAAAAAATTCTTCTTTGTTCCTTCAATTCCTAATCATGTTTCTGTACATAAATGCCTCTTTAATAATAGCAATGGGAAAAAGTTAATTTAATGTTCTCACAACAATCACGTTATTTCTAGTATTTAGAGTAATAAGACTCAACACTGACGCGGCTCATTCGCAAGTTCTGAACACTGTGACATGACATCAATCACAATGTAAGACTTGTGTCAGTAATGTGTTCTGGAGTTTTTAAGTGTTGTTTTTGGGAACATATGAACAATATACCCCAAAAATATGAACAGAAAACTGTTACTTCTTAAGTAACATGAAAAAAAGTCGCATAGCACGTCACTACCCTTTCCATAATAGAAAGTGATTTGAAGCTACGTCAAGTTTGTACAACTTCTACGCAACATTCAGGCCCATTTTCAATATTTAAGTATCTATTTTTAATAGTATTTGGGATTCTTGAGTAGCTGAATGTTTTAACTGAGTCCTTTTCTGATATTTGTAATGTACTGAATTTTTTGACATGTTCTTAAAAACATGGAGGCAGTACAGGCCCAAAACTAAATTCCGCCCCAGTAAATAAAAAATCCAGCCCCATTTTCCCTCCCTTCTCCTCCCCAGGGCCTTAAAAGCAACTCAAACTTTCTCAAAACTACGTCACAATTAATAACAAAAATCTCGACACAGTTACGAGATATGGCGTTCGTGTCGAAATTACCTAATTAACACAGTCCTGTTGACGTTGTTACATAGACCATTATATGACTGCCAATTACGGGTATGATCACGTATGAACAACAGAGTAGCAGATATGAATTTTCATTTTAAAAAATCCAATTAAAATGTTTTAAATTATACTATCACAGGCGGCCGCTTCCTTCTCTTGCACTGTGGTGCCAGCGGCCCCCACGATGGAGAAAACAGGAACAGATAGACATGGGCTGAACACCCAAGTTCAGACGATGAAACTATAACAGTTTTAATTTAACCGCGTTTTATTTGGCGTAATTAGGTACAAATTTAGTTAAAATATTTTCATTTCACTTTGCCTGGTTTGTTGTACAATTACGTCTGTCACTAGTTTAACGTCTGCTAAACTGTTTGTTTTGAAGCTTTCCATGAGAATACGCGAGGATGAGGCAAACTGTAACGATGAGGAATGTAAAAACAAGCCAGTTAATGCACTTGTTTAGTCACGAAATAAAGTTTTAAGAGTAATCGAACATCTCAGGGCCACAAACGCTACATCGAAAACACATCACATATATTAGATTAGAAAACTAAAATAATTATATAGTACATAACAGAGAATTTCATTTCTTTAGCAATGTAGAACTTATGCTTAATATGCATAAGGGACGTGCATTGCAGAAAACTTGATGTTGGCAGACACAGCACTGAAATTCTGTAATGAGACTCAGTAAATAAACAACAAATGTGAAGAGACAAGTCTTGTTCTTACTGTCGTAATATTTACCAGAGGCACTGAACAGCAAAATCGTTCACTGTTCCTGTACTCTAAATGGCATGGGATGTTCGAAGTGTGGCATGTTCTATGCACGAAACAAAACTTCAAAACACTATTTTCCAGCGTTTTCCCGCCCGTACGTAACGCTCCGAGTTGATCCGGAGCAGCGCCAATCGCTCACGGACAAGAATCCTTCCCTGACAGCGGCCTCTGATCCCCTCTGCCCGCATAGTGCCAGGCTCCGGGAAACTCCACACGGCAACGAGCGAAGGATTGTCGCATCATGCCATGTTATTTACAGTTACCTTCCTCTGATCCCCAGCGTTATGCTTCCGCTCACTTTCCTCGTCTATGTTATAACCCTTTAAACACAACTCTGTCCTCCCTATAACCCTCCAAATCCGTTCACCTTCAAATAACTTTTCAATAGACCAACAAGCTGTGGACTAAATCAAAAGTTGTGAAAATAACACATAACGAAATCTTATGTATATCGGACCATGCATCATTGTGACAGTTGAAGAATAAGAGACCAACTTGATGTCACAATATATTAAGTTTTATTTCACTTCTTCTATGCTCAACATGCTTCGGACATTAATATATCCATCATCAGGAGCCCGCGACTTTTTTTTATTGTATCACCACGTTGGTTGTGTGTTCTTGTTTCGATGTGTGTTGGAGTTTCAGTGTGGCTGGGTTGGGGTGGTATCCGTGTGACAGGCTAAGCCGGGCCCGGTCCCAAACAATTTACTCGTCAGTACCTTTCCCATTTTTTTTTAAAGTTCGTATATTAAACTAACGTAAGTATTAAGAATTAATTATGGCATAATCATAAAGAGTACTAGTACAATTACGTGTAAGGTGTGGCATGTTGACAAATGTAAAATTACATTTAAATTAGTTATCAACTCCAGGAGAATCTCTCGCGGCCCGGTATAATTGATGCTAGGGCCCGGTACCGGGCCGCGGCCTGGCGGTTGAGAAACACTGGTTTAAGTTAATTTTGAATGGGGAAAGATCGCAGCTTATTTCCAGATATTTCCTTGCCACTTGCAGGAACAACTAAAACAACACACGATATTAAACGTTCGCCGTTCCAAAATCATAAAATGGTACCATTTGGATGAAAGCCAGATTCGTTACCACCGGACACAACCCTCCTTCTCCATTCAGAGTTGTTCCTTGAATATTTAGTACTCTTCCGATAAATTTTCTTTTTCATAAGAAGTATATATCTGAACCACAGTATTAGCCAACAGAATTCTCCACTGGTGGCAGTGGTCACTTACTATGAATTATGGTGACATCTTGCTGACAGAGACGATGGTATTTCTTTTAGTATTAAAGGATATAATTAAAAATGACAAAAATGTATAATAAAAATACACAGAAAGGAATCCAGTATGCCTTCTATGGAGTTTTCATTATTTGACGCTGCATACACCCGGCGTAAGTGCTGAACTAGTCTAGGAGGCTAGCTGTTACATTCATGTTCGCAGCATCTTGATTTGAAACCCCGTCTATAAGTTGACATAAACGAACTTAAAGTGCCTTTTACCTGCACACCATTACGTTTTTAGAGGGTTCTAAATGTTCGGTTATCTTAGTTTTTTGAAGTCCGTCCTCAGATACGTCAATGTCTTTTGTAATAATTGTGATTACCAACGTCACACTACAGTGGGTGAGCTACCTGACTCTCAGAAATGTATTATCATAGTCTACGTCACTTCAGAAGCCTATGTTCAGACAACTCGTAAGTTCGCGCCTCATCCATACCGTAATTATTCTTCATACGAAATAAAAAAAAACAGTTTATATAGTTTCCAATGGCAAAATATGCACACCAAGTCTGTGAAAATTGTTGAATGATTCAAAAGTTGAAAGCGACTCATACAAATACGTAAGCGCGCGCGCGCACAACGTGGTGATGCTGAAAGCCCCCATTTTTGTTCTACAAAAAAAAAAATGTACACCCAAGTACTAACATTGTAATTAATTATAATGGGACAATCGAGTTACTACTACTACTACTACTACTACTACCACTACCACCATCACTACTACTACTACCACCACCATCACTACTACTACTACCACCACCACCACCACCAATACTACTACTAATTATGATTATGATTATTATTATTATAACCTAATTAAAATTGTGCTTCCATCGGTATTAATCTCAAACAATTTTCCCGGCAAGCAACAGTACAGTACCGCAGTCTGTCTCAAGAACTCCGATAATGCAGTCCAACACACCGAAATACAAATATTCATACTCTAAAATATTCACTGTATTACCGGTTGCAGACCGTCCCGCCTTTTATGTGCACACATTTCCATTTCTACAATGAAACGCTTTCTTCAACTATATGATAAGGCGCTTAACGATCTTTACTCCTCACGGGTGATCAAATCGAGAATGAGATGAGTGGGTCATGCAGCACGTATGGGGGGAGGAAAGGTGTATACAGGGTTTTAGTGGGAAAACCTGAGGGAAAGTGACAACTTGGCAGACCCAGGCGTAGACTGGAAGATAATATTAAGATGAATCTTCAGGGAGGCGGATGTGGGGCATAGACTGGATCGAGCTAGCTCAAGACAGGGACAGGTGGCAGGTACTTGTAAATACGGTAACAAACCTTCGGACTCCATAAAATGCGGGGAATTTCTTGACTATCTGAGAATCGGTTAGCTTCTCAAGAAGGACTCTGCTCCATGGAATCAGCAAATATAGCTTTCTTCAGTTAACAGGCTAACTTCCAATGTTTCCATTAGGCGCAACGAACACGTCGTAATCTATCTGCACAATCCTCATCTAAGTTTGTTTCAATGTGAAAGAACAGTCAGAGAAATAGTCCTCTACGTAGGCTAAGGTTTAAACCAGCAGCCCTAATTTGACCAGGACGTCTTACAGTAAAATTTCAAACAATTTATTGAAGTAAAGTGAAGTGAAGTTTAGTGCCGTGAAGGGGGTAAGTCGGGGCGTACCGTGAAGGGTATTTATGGTTGGTGAAGTTAAGGTCCTGTTAAAATTGTTGTGCTATACCTGTGGAGTAACAATATTAGAAACTAGGTACGGTACAGTCTCCCCATTATGTTGCTTTTCCTAGCTGCATTGCTGCTAACTGTAGTTGGTCTTTTGTGTATTGTGTTATTGTCTTGTGTGCATCTTTGTTACCTCATGTGTATTGTTTTACTACGTGTGTATTGCTGTCTTACATACTTTAGTTGCCGGATTGCTGGCTAGAAGTCAGTATCCGGAAGGTCCTGCGACCGGCCACCTCGGCACAGGTTTTTCTTGGTTTCCTCGTGTCTACAAGCGAATACTGAGATGGTTCCCAAGATTCCAAGTTGCTACTGCATGCTTCTCATGTAGCCCTCCCGACTTAAATTTATTAGATCCTTATTTCGTATTTATGTTATCTTTATTTCATATTTACGTACATGCATAAAAACCACTGCCACCGGGTGACAACCCATTTGCAGTCAAATATATTATAATATATTATTATTATTATTATTATAATTCTCGAAAGAAAATATTACTTATTTGCATTTAATCAACAAGGCAGGTTATGTACATATAACGTAAAGTTGAGGCGCGTTCGTGCAACCACTATTGCGGTGGAAAAGCAATTAGTATTACATATTCTAAGTGTGTGTTTGTAGCCGCAGTTATCCAGCATGCAATGCGCATGCGCCATATTGTCACCTGTGGCCCGTCCGGCTCTACTGTATTTTTCCACATTATCTCATAAACGGCACGATTTTCGAAATCAAGTTATGGAACACAAAATATTTTTTCGATTTTCTCCAATAATTTTGTCCGAAACAGTTTCCATTTGAAAAAGAACTGAGCGAGGTATTATCATAAATGTAAATTTGTCTTTATGTGCAGAACCCGTTATTGTAGATTCTAATGAAACTTGAATTTTCTCACAGGATTTTCGAAAAATACTCAGGTGTAAAATTGTATGAAAATCCGTCCAGTGTGAGCCGAGTTGTTCCATGCGGACGCACAGATACGGCAAAGCTAATATTCGCTTTTCGCAATTTTGTGAACGCGCCTAAACCTTTGCCGAAATTTCTCCCGGATAAAAGGATGTATCTCAACATTAAGTCGTCTAACTTTTTATGTTTAGCTTCACATGACGAAATTTTAATAGTACTTATGTAGGTAATACAACAGAGTAACAGGAAATATGACCACTCATGCTGCTAAGAGATGTCCTACTGCCTACATAAAAGCTAAAACATTTCTGGCAGCAGGAACAGAATCTTCGTTAACAGTCTAAAATTAATCACGAAGACAGCTCTTGCAGCCGTGAGTTACGAAGTGCTGACCGTCACCCTATTCGTAGAGTCGTGAGGAACACAAAAGTATCATGTAACCTAGGAAACACAGTCATATCATTCAAGAGAAAGGGATGCTGTTAGCATATAAAGAAATGAGGGTGTTGATGCGGCTCTGTTAAACTAAGATAGGCACAGAAATAACCAGTGTCTCGCTTCAAGACAGATGAAGCCGTGCCAGTTCGCTCAGCAGAACAGGGATTTACAAAATTCTTCGTCTTTAAATGCTCATAAAATCTCAGATGTTTAAAAACGCTTTAAACTCCTGCACGTATTAAACCTGCAAACTCACATGATTCTCACCGCGAAGGCCTGTATTCAATCCCCGTGCTTACCACGTGGGATGTGGGATGGTTAAAGTGGCACCGGTTGACGTTCTTCTCTAAGTGCTTCAGATTTCCAAAGTTCACTATTATCCTACCTTTGCTTCTCTATCACCCATCTATTATCCGGGGACGGCACTGTTGGTACGTTAGCGCCTATATTGCGATAGGTCACAACCTGGTTCACCCCAGCGGTTTAAAAACCCCTATGCACACTGGATTAAAAATTATCTTTAACCCCAGATGAAAAATTAAGCACATAGTTATGATTAAACACCTAAAACCATTTCCTGCGTCCACTATTCTTTTTTGTCACTGTGGCGTGTGACGTCTTAAATTATTCAGCAAACCGAAAATATTTCTTCGCTCGAAAGTTTGAGTTACAGTACGGCCCAAATCCCAATTTCATTGCGCTCGATACACAGAAATGCAATGTGCGAAGTATATTACTAGCTTCGCGTATTTTAGCGTTATGTTGTTTTAGCTGCTAATATCCGTTAAACACAAATTTTTATTTTGTGTATTTCTGTATATTTCGCCAAACAATGCCACCTTTAGGCATGGACACAATGCCTAAATATGCCACTATATGCCGAAACACGTAGTGAGATCGAATGTATACAGCAAAAGAAACACACAAATTTAAAATTTGTATTTGACGGAAAACCTTGACATTAACACACATTCTTTATATGTTGTGCCCAAATGGCGTAAAATGATGTTTTGGCAGTAGGTTCGTAAAAATATTGAACTGAAAATGAGTCACAATTTAACGAATGAAGTAACTCAATTTCATATGCCCTACGGTCTGTACAAATTAACAGAATAAGCACGACCTGCATTTCGAATGCGTTGTGCAAAACTGACAGCAAAAAATTAAATTTAACTATTAAATATCGATTAATATCTCAATGTCCATTACAGTGGGGATCGGAGTGTAATAGAGTTCAAAATTTCCACTATATTTCACTTGTTGGGTGTATAAGGGTACACAATAAAAAAAAAACACAAACTTCGAAATTCTATTAGTTACAAAATTGTTTCTTAATTTTGAACCTATGTATGACGCTGGGACATACCTGGAGGAGAATACAGGTCATTTGAAGACAGGGTCATGCAGAAATATGTTTCTGATTTTTGTACAAAGAAATATAATGAAATCCTAATTCAGGGGCCAAATTCTCTTGCTTGAATTCTATAAGCCTCTTCGATGTTGGTCACCACTGACTTATGTATAAAGAAGAGTAGAACACAGCGACCACCACCGTCGTCGACGAGGACAGCAAGTCTGTTGTTGGTGTGAAAGTCACGTCTCATTGCCTCTTGGGTGTCAACTGTCAACTGTTACCTCACCCTCCCACACTGGAAACAACGAGACAGACGGGAACAGATTCGTCTTGTTACAGAGGTAGGTACATGGCTGCAGTAACAAAATGGTGCTTGCAACAAGAAATAGGCCTATGTAGTGCGTTTTTTGTTCTTGCTGCCTACTGTCCTTCAGTTTGGGGCTTCCTTCTCACACTGAGTGAGATTGCCTGCCTAATAATGCACAACACCTCTTTTATCTAACGCTGTTAGTCTGTTCTGATTACAGCTGCTATAAGATTAAACTGTGTCAATATGTGTAACACACCCTGACTACGGTGCATGTTTCACAGTTTGTATTTGGGCAACAACTATACATTCACACCCCAGTGTGGTTGGCTGCAGTGGGAAATCCTATCTTCCGCTGAACAACGTGAATGCATGAAGATTACTGTCTTCTGATATGCGACGCATTAGGGAAACCTAATGCCTTCACCCAACTACCCTGATTATGGAGGCATCAGGTTCCTCTGAAACGTCTCCACGCATGTAGTAGACTATATTTGTCAAACCTCAAAACAGAGTAATCTTCATAATCAGTGCCTTGGAATCCTCAAATCTCGCTTAGTGAGAATGCATATTTGTATGGTTCATGGCAGTCTGCCTCAGCATCTAACGAGAATTTAAACGGGTTACCACGCAGTAACTCGGCATTATATTACCAGCCACCAAAGTGGCAAAACACAACACACGAAGGATGACAGATATCCAAATGCAAACACAACACACGAAGGATGACAGATATCCAAATGCAAACACAAAACATAAAGCACGATGGGTGACAGATATCCAAATGCAAACACAAAAAAACAACGCACGAAGGATGACAGATATCCAAATGCAAACACAAAACACAACTCACGAAGGATGACAGATATCCAAATGCAAACACAAAACACAACGCACGAAGGATGACAGATATCCAAATGCAAACACAAAACGCAAAGCACAAAGGATGATAGATATCCAAATGCAAACACAAAACCAAACGCCTAGCGGCAGCACTTCAAGCACTGGTATATTCTATTGATATCAGGCAATTCGGCCAATTTTAAGCGCATTCGCAAAATTGCTAAAAGCGACTATTAGCTTCGTGATATCGTTCCGCCCGTACGTCTGTCTTTCCGCATGGAACAACTCGGCTCTCACTGGACGAATTTTCACGAAATTTTATACCTGAGTATTTTTCGAAACTCTGTCCAGAAAATTCAAGTTTCATTAAAATCGGACAAGAATAACGGCAACTTAACATGACCAATATACGTTTTTTAATATACCTCGCTCACTTCTTAGAATGAAAAATGTTTCAGACAAACGCAGTAGAGAAAATCGAAACACACATTTCACGTTCAATAACTGTTTTAGAAAATCGTGCCGTTTAAGAGTTCATGTGGAAAAATACTGTAGAGCGGAAAAGGATACAGATGACAATATGGTGCAGGCGTATCATTTGCAGGATACCTACAAATACACACTCAGTTTGTGTAATACTCATTGTTTTCCACTGCAAAAATGGTTGCACGAACGCGCCTGAGGGTTACGTTGTAAGTACATGGCCTCTCTTTTTATACAACTGTTCTCAGTAATTTCAGTAATTGTCCCCAGTAATGTACTGTACAAATTCTACAACATAACACATCCTACATGCAACAAAACGAAGGAAGGTTAACTGGATTGGTAACATTTTGCATAGGAACTCCTTTCTAAAATACGTTACTGATTTTGTGAAGACCTCGTTTCTGAAAAGGCTATGGACTTGTCGTAAGGCAGACTAGGGAATAATGATGATGACGTTAGTAACACAATAACTGCAGGCATGTGACCTTTGGTCTTAATAGAAAAACAGGCTTGATGACAATCTTCCTTGAAGTTCATATTATTGTTTTAATTTTAACATTCGTATTACCAATATAAAATACAAGCATAACAGACTTTACATATTGGAGAAACCTAATGTGATCATTTATGCCTCGTGCTGACAAAATAAACCTTAGGTCAAAAGGTGCTAAGGTATACATAATAACTGTCTTTTTTCAGGCATGACACTTGTGCTCTGATGTTCACACGAAGTTTTAAGAGAGCATAACAGCACTGACCACAATGTAGAAGTTCTTATTACGTGTCATTTAAACTACTTTTTGTAAGCTGTTAGTTCGATTTCTGCTCTCCAGAGCGCTGTATCTGTCAGAAAAGTCAAATGTTACCATGCGGATAGTGTCAAGAAGGTAAATATGCATACATTAACACAGGCTACTAATTATACAAGTAATTAAACCATGCAGTACGCTGTGTGTTTTGAAACGTCATCATCCAAGACGGCAGATAGCACTACCCGTCACATAAAATCTCAAAACTAAGTCGTGTCAGATTAATGAAGTCCTCAGCGGAAGGGGGATGGCAAACGTCTTACAAGAAAATCGAATTCGTTCACTTGGATATATGTTTAAAACCAAACACTGTAAATCTTTACACAGGAGGAAGAGGAACATTAGCTGTCTAAATCGGAACCACTTGCATAAATCTGCAAGTGCGTATTCACGCACAGAAAGTAATTTAATTGGTTGTATTAAGATACCGCTGCAGGCAGTGTACCAAGAAGGGGTAATACTTGATGGGCTAAAGACAGACAGACACAGGGAAACAACTCCCGGTGTGAGTTTTCGTTTTCAGCGCTCACCAACGCCCATTTCTTACATTCAACGACAATAAACATCTAACGCCGCGGAAACGGACAGGAACACTGTTCCTTCTCACAGCGGGTTTCAAGGGAAAAAAATCACATAGCCCCATTTAAAGTTAGGAACAGACTATTATGTTGGCAAGCAACTTATAATACGGCCTATGACTTGTCATGTGTAAAACAAATCTTGCACTGAACGCTGTTACCAATTTAAAATTTTAAGTGCAACATGAAGATGTAATTACCTTGATTAAGAGCAGTGTAATGAGTGAGAAAATGATGACTGTGTGTTCTTTCACAGCCAACAGAACAGCCGCCAAGCAATTTTGTTACATCCAAGGCAACCCAAGTGCATAGGCGACTTCTAAGTTAAAAGACTTCAACCTTACACCACACAACCACAACACCCGCGTAAAAATTGTCAATGGAATTTCGGAATATGCACGGAAAGTCTCAGGACTTAGAATTGTATTCAGCAAACCAACTTCTTTACCAGTCGTGAAAATAGCTGATGTCCTCGCGAGAAATCGTCTGTGCTCGCACTACCAAATTCCTACTTTGGAATACCCACAATGCATAAGCACTCGATACTTGTTGTCACACTCGTTCCTCTCGATTTCAATGACGTAAAACGCCCACATTTCGATACCCGACACTTACAATGAATTCTATTTAAATACCAAGCTCAAAGAGTAGAACAACTACCTACCTACCTACCTACCTACCTACCTACCTATGTACCTAACTACATGAAGCAGGATCCTTCTTGAGAAACCAACCTGTCTTTAGCCAGTCAAGAAATTCCCCGCATTATATGGAACCCGGTGGTTCATTACCGCATTCGCAACAGACCGCCAACTGCCGTTATCCTGAGTTAGATCAATCCAGTCTATGCCCTCATCCAACTTGCTGAAGACCTCTTTTTAATATTATCCTCCAAATTAGGTCTAGGTCTTCCAAGTGGTTCCTTTCCCTCAGGTTTCCCCACTAAAACCTGTATGCACCTCTCCTCTCCCCCATACGTGCTACATGCCCTAACCACCTCATCCTTCTATATTTGATCATCCCAATAAAATCTGGCGAGGAGTACAGATCACAAAGCTCCTCGACACGCAGTCTTCTCCTCTTCCCTGTTAACTCGTCCCTCTCGGGCCCAAATATCTTCTTCAGCTCCCTATTGTCGAACACCCTTAGTCTATATGCCTCTCTCAATGTGATAGACCAAGACAGTAGAACAAATGAAAGAGAAATACGTACTGCCTTCATCTGTGTAAACGAATAATTAAACGGTTCATTTATAGTACCTAATTACAACAAACTTAGTTTTCAGACCACTAACTGCCTTAACAGAACCAATTTCTTTTAAAATTATCCCTTTACCCGAATCTAGATCAGGCCCTGGCCAGACCATGAACACAGTTAGTGCAGTGGCTTCAATTGTGAGTGGATAAATGTACATATGTTTATATAACTATACAATGCCCTGATACACATATAGGCAAACATAAAGCAATCCATGTACAGGCCTGGACAGGCCCTGAGATTTCCAAGAAACTAAGGCTCCCAGATTTCAAGGAAATCGGCACATGAAGGTGGTAAGGTTGTCAGCACTACGCACCGGCCACCTTTACACCACCC